>Ga0214473_10002948_pt1 | contig 20803 bp, 18 predicted proteins | sample RVTome_7_FD_203509 | JGI IMG/M metagenome (GOLD analysis project Ga0214473, IMG submission 203509) | Soil microbial communities from uranium-contaminated site in the Upper Colorado River Basin, Wyoming, United States - RVT98D197 | ecosystem: Environmental > Terrestrial > Soil > Contaminated >... | reverse complement strand
CTAGAAGGCAAACAGTCTAAATAACACGATTTCGGACAAATTCTTTAATCTCTCGCTTAAACCGTTCTTTACTAAATTTTTTCGCCTGATTGATGCAATCTTCAGGTTTTATCTTAGTCTTTTCAAACTTTTTAATTGCTTCACCTATTGATTTCTCATTAGTATCATCAATTAATAATCCCGTAACTCCATCGATAACAGACTCGAGAAATCCACCTCCATTGAATGCAATAACGGGGATCCCTGCTGCCATTGCTTCAACAGGAGTAATTCCAAAATCCTCCTCGCGTGCTAAAGCAATGAATCCTTTTGCTTTTCCATAAAGCTCGTATAGCTTACTATCGCTGACTCTGCCTAAAAGCTCTATATTACCTCCTGATAATTTTTTCAGTTGATCTGAAACATCAGAAAATCCGTGTGTCTCACCTGCTATTTTCAAATTAAACTTATACTTTTTCACCGCTTTTGCCGCTTCCTCTAATCCTTTTGCTCCAACCAACCTTGATACCATTAAAAAATAGTTCTCTCCTTCGGCAGGTCTTCGACTCCGAGGTCGCTCAGACTCGAGGAGCTCAGGACCTTCGGTTTTCTTCAAGTTTCTTGTTGCTTTTATTATCTTCTCTACGTCAACCGGCGGATAAATAACAGTCGAATCTCTTCGATAGAATTTCTTAATTCTTTCTTGAACATTCTTCGAGTTAGCAATAAAGTAATCAACGCCACCTCTTATCTTAGACTTAAACTTAAACTGATTTCTGTCAGGTTTCTGCGAAACCGTCCAGTCATACATTCTTAAAAAATGCCCAACAATTGCACCGTAAATTCTTACCGGCCAATACTTTGTAAAACTAACAGAAGTCTCGTATCCGTAAAGCCAGCGGGGAGGGGTGTGGCAGTAGCAAATAACCTTGGTTTTAGGGCCAACTTTGAATCCTCGGGTAATGTACCAGCTTGATGATGTAATAACTAAATCGAATGAAGACAAATCCAAACTTTTCCAAATTAAAGGAGTCAAAAAACGAAGCGGACTATAAAGTTTCCAAATCTTTAAAAGAGGGGCTAAAAAACTCTCGTGAATTTTCTTGCCTTTAAATTCCTTTCCTGCAATTGAGTTTTTTACTCTGAACGCAGTATAAATCGGAGCTTTCGGATAAATTTCAGTTAAAACCTTCAATACCCTCTCAGCCCCCCCGAACTCCTTTAAATAATCATGCACCAGCGCTACTTTTAGCCTTGCCATCGGCTAATTATAGCCTAGCTTGCCTTAACCTGCACTAATTGGAAGTAATTGCCGTCTACGTCTGCAAAAGTGGCTACCCATCCGTATCCTTCGATGTGGTAGGTATCTTTAACTACCTTGACCTTATTCCTTTTCAGCCTAGCAACTTCCTTTTTGATTTCATCTACCTCTAAATTAAAAATAAATCTTTGTGGAGACTTGTTTTTGCCTTTTACTTTAGAGTGGTCCATTATAGAAAGAGTACTTCTTCCCTTCCATTCATACATATAAACCTCTTCTCCTTTTTCTCCCATTTCAAACTCACCTGTTGCTATAAGGCCAACTTTTTCCTTGTAAAATTTGGCTAGTCTACTTGCTTTCTCGCTAGATAATAAAATACTTTCTAATCCTCTAATCATCTTTTCATTCACCTCCCCCGCACTTATATTAAACTCATCTGTTTTTCCTCATCTAATTGTCTCCCAACTTTCTTAACTCTCTCAGTCAATGTTTTAAATCCGAATTCGTGGAATAAATCCAATACCTTCTGGGAATCCACATCCCATTTAGCACAACCTTCTATATTCACCTCTATGGGCACATCTTTTACAATAGTTGCCAGTCTTTTTGAAAGCTGGGAGTCTTTTTCCCCTTTCTTTAACTTTTCGGCAGTTGCAGGAGGTATATCTTTTAAGTGTTTATAAATATCCTGTAAACTGCCGTATTTATCCAAAAGTGCAATTGCAGTCTTGGGGCCGATTCCAGAAACTCCGGAATAATTATCGGATTGATCCCCAACTAAAGCCTTGTAGTCGTCAATTAGATTTGGTTTTACACCCATTTTTTCTAAAACTTCTTCTTCCCCCATAAGCTTTGCGGAAGATAGTCCTGAGATGGGCATATATACCTTTACTTTATCCGTAACAAGCTGAAGTTGGTCCCTATCCCCAGTCACTATAACTACCTCATCAATTTTGGATTTATTTGGAATTTGTAATTTGGAATTTGTAATTTCGGTCACTCGCGAAGCGAGTGTGCCGATAACATCATCTGCCTCGTAACCTGCTTTATCATAAAACGGAATTCCGAAGGCTTCGAGTACTCTTTTAGCTTTTACAAATTGACTCGAAAGTTCATTTGCTGTTTTGGGTCTCTGGGCTTGATATTCGGGGAACTCTTTATGTCTAAATGTCGGCTCCGGTCTATCAAAACAAACTGCAATGTGTGTAGGTTTCAAATCAAGGATTACTTTTAAAAGCATCGAAATTAAACCATAAACCGCATTTATAGGTTCTCCACGCTTTGTAGTTAAGGGAGGAAGTGCATGAAAGGCACGATGAAGAATGGCATTCCCATCTATCAAGACTAACTTGGACATGAGTAATTTTACCTTAACTCCTGTGGAATGACCAAAGAAGGAAATTGGTTATTTGGAAATTAGAAATTGGTAATGGAAAATGGATAATGGAAATTGGCTTTAATTCTCCTATTTTCTAATTTCTAATCTCTAAGCCAAAGGCTCAAGCTTTGCTTATTACTAATTTCCAATTTCTAACAACTATTTTTCTTTCACTGAATCCGAGTTCTTTTTGCCTACAATCTTCTCAAAATCTTCCCTATCCAGGGTTTCTTTCTTGAGCAGCGCTTCTACTACTTTATCCAAAGTCTTTCTATTTGCGCGAACCAAAACCACCGACTCTTTGTACGCATTATCAACAATCTTTTTTATCTCATTATCAATCTTTTCCTGCATTGCAGGGCTTACATTTGCCGGTTCATACCACTCCGGTCTTCCTATTTCGTCGTAGTCCATTTGCGGACCTAAATCAATCGGCCCCAAGCTGCTCATTCCAAAATTAACAACCATTGCTCGGGCGAGTCTGGTTGCTTGCTCAATGTCATTGGAGGCGCCGGAGGTCATCTCGTCAAAAACAATTTCCTCTGCCGCACGGCCTCCCAGCATAGCAACAATTTGTTGCAAAATTCTCGATTTTGTTTCGTGAGTTCTATCAGCGGCAGGCGGAATCAAGGTATGCCCCAAACTCATTCCCCGTGCAACAATTGAAATCCTGTGAACCGGGTCCATCTTGGGAAGATTGTGAGTAGCAATTGCATGACCAGCCTCATGATAGGCTGTAATCTTTTTGTCTTCGTCTGATTGTAAGCGTTTTTTAGCAGGACCAAGTTTTACTTTTGTAGCTGCTTCTTCTATGTCTTCCATTACTATTTCCTTTTTATTCTCGCGGGCCGCTTTAATTGCGGCTTCATTTAGCATGTTTTCCAAATCAGCCCCTGAAAAGCCCACCGTTCTATCCGCTACCCTTCCCCAATTTATGTTTTTCACAAAGTATTTACCCCTCGCATGAATTTTTAATATCGCCTCTCGTCCTTCTTTGTCAGGCATATCAAGCATCACCCTCCTGTCAAATCGCCCAGGACGAAGGAGCGCAGGGTCTAATAAATCTCCACGATTTGTGGCTGCTACAACAACAACGTTGTCATTGGGAGTAAACCCGTCCATCTCCACCAAAATTTGATTTAATGTTTGTTCACGTTCGTCGTGACCTCCAACAAATCCTCTCCCCCTCTGCCTTCCTATTGCATCAATCTCGTCGATAAAAATTATTGAAGGAGCGGATGTTTTTGCCTGCGCAAAAAGGTCGCGAACCCTGCTTGCACCAACACCTACCAACATTTCCATAAACTCACTTCCTGCCATGGAAAAGAAAGGAACCCCAGTCTCACCAGCTAAAGCTCTTGCCAAAAGAGTTTTTCCTACCCCGGCGGGTCCGAAGAGAATTACTCCCTTTGGAGTCCTTGCTCCTAACTTTCTGTACTTAGCCGGGTTTTTAAGAAAGTCGACTATTTCTTCTAGTTCTTTTTTTGCATCTTCAACGCCTGCAACGTCATTGAAAGTAACCGACTGTTTACCTTTGGCAAAAAGTTTTGCCCGAGAACGACCGAAAGAAAAAATATCTTGTGCTCCTTTAGATTGTGCACGGATGATGAAGAAGAAAAATGCCGCCATTAATCCAATGGGAAGAAGTATTGATAATATATCTCCGATTGCTTTAGTTAAAGATTGGTCAACGACCTCATATTTAACACTCGTTGGGTCAATGGTTGCAGCTGAAAGTAAATCGGTAAAACTTTCAGTATCTTCTTTTGTAGAAGTTTTAGTGCTGCCGTCTTTGTAGGTTAAAAGAAGTTTGCTATCCTGAACCATAACTTCTTCTACCTTACCCGCTTTTATATCTGTCAAAAGCTGTGACGTATCTACTTTCTCTGTCACTCCAGAAAGTTCTCTGAGGGAAAGGATAAAAGGCAGGAAAAATACAATTAAAAAGGCGGCGATTAGGATTTTCCAAATCGTAATTTTGAACCTAAACTCAAGCCGTTTCTTTTTCTTGCCTTGTGGTTGAGGAATTTTCTTTTTACTACTTTGAATCGGATCCATATACTTTTAGGATTATAGCACGGTGAATAGTAGTTAGAAATTAGTTAAGTAGAAATTAGAAAATAGTAATGGAGAATAGAAAATGGAAAATAGTTAATTAAATACTAATTTCAAATATCCAATTTCCATAACCAATTTCAAATTTCCATACAACCATTTTCCTATTTCACCTTACCCTCGTTCCATTCGGCACTTTCTCGGAGACAGAAAGAAGCACCGGCTTTTCTTTTTCTTCTTTCCCAGTTTTATCGGGAACACTTGCTGCCAAAACCATCGCCTCTGAATAATCTCCTTCGGGTCCTATCTTTTTGGGCTCTAAATTGGTAACGAAAACAAACTGTTTTCCTTCTAAGTCTTCGGGTTTGTAAAACTTCATGATTCCGGCGAATACAGTTTTTTTACCTCCGCCGGCTGGCGGATTGCCTAAATTTACAGTTAATTTCATTACCCAGTGGCTCCACTTGGGTACTTCTGCCGAAACCACAGTACCTATACGGATGTCTAATTTCTTGAAATCTTCAAATTTTATATTTTCCATAATTCTTAATTCTTAATTCATAATTCTTGCTAAAGTCCCATCGCGCGCCTCGCCTCTTCAACCGTTCTCCTTGCTTCTTTTCTAGTCCTTTCATTCCCTTCCTTTAGAACTTTTTCAACAATACTACTGTCTTTCAGAAACTCTTCTCTTCTTTCTCTTATCGGGGCAAGAAACTCATTCAAAACTTCGGCTAAGTACTTTTTAACTTCAATGTCTCCAACCTTCCCTTCTGTGTATCTTTTTTTGTAATCCTCAATCTCTCCTTTATCTTTCCCGAAATTATCTAAATAAATAAATACCGGGTTCCCTTCAACTTTCCCCGGGTCAGTTGCATGAATTCTTTTTGGGTCTGTATACATGTCCATTACTTTCTTTTCAACCTCCTCATGTGAATCAGAAAGGTAAATTGCGTTACCTAAAGACTTGCTCATCTTAGACTTTCCGTCTGTTCCGGGTAGAGTGGCAACCTCACCAATAAGAGCTTTTGGCTCGGGAAAAACTTTACCGTATGCTTTATTAAAAGTCCTGGCAATCTCCCTAGTAAGCTCAACGTGCGACTCTTGGTCTTTACCTACCGGTACAAGTTCTCCTTTTACTATCAATATGTCTGCGGCTTGGAGAATGGGATAGCTCAAAAGCCCCATAGAAGGCTGTTTTATGCCTAAATCCTTCATCACATCTTTTAGGGTTGGAATCCTTTGTGCTCGAGGAACGCTCACCAACATCTGAAAGATTAAGAAAAGTTCGGAAACTTCCGGTACAGCCGATTGCCTATAAAAAGTAACCTTTTTAGGGTCGAGTCCAACCGATAGGTAATCCAAAATCATATCATGGATATTTTTATCAAATGAGGCAATGTCTTCTTTACTTGGTTTTGTTGTCAATGCATGATAGTCCGCAATTAAGATAAACGTCTCGTACTCATCTTGCAGCTTTACTCTATTTTTAAGAGTGCCTACAAAGTGTCCGAGATGCAGCTTCCCCGTCGGCCTATCTCCTGTCAGAATTCTCTTTTTGTCCATACTTTTTAAATTCTACCACCATTGAGGCTCAATATGAAGCGTGATATAATTACTATTCTTCGTGCGGGGTAGTGTACGGCTGCACGGAAGGCTCATAATCTTCCAGGCCGGGTCCGACTCCCGGCCCCGCAACATGATTATCAGAATGAATGTAAACGAGCCAGCGTAGCTCAGTGGTAGAGCAACGGATTCATAAACCGTCGGTCACAGGTTCAAATCCTGTCGCTGGCACAAATATATTTAGCATTTAGAAACCGAAAAGATGCATCCACTTTTTCCAATTCGGGTCGGGTAGTGAATCTTCCTCTTCAAGGCTCTTTGGAGCGAGCTTTCGAAGCGTTTCGTCATCCGGAAGGACGACTATTAATTCCCCTTCTTTTGCCAATCCTAATTTGTCACGAAGCTGTCTTTCTTTGTATTCTTCGCTTCCCAAAATTTGAAGCTCCTTTTTGAGTTCCTCATTTTCTTTCCATAAATCCGCAACCACTGCCTCTTCTTCGGCAATTGTGTCGTTCACGTTTCTTATCCTAAGTATATTTCTCATAAGTGATATCGAAAGTATGATAGATAAGATAATCAAAATATAGTTAACATACCTTTGAAATTTCTCTTTTACCTTACTTAGTAAATTCTTGCGCATTATACACCCCTTGACTCTCCACATCTTATATTCCTATAATATGTTGACCTATTTAAGCAACTGTGATATTATACTGTCCTGTAGCCTTAAACTAGGGCTTGAAATTAACAGTTCATAGCGTATATAGTTATTATGAACTAGTTTAATGCTAGTTCATATAACCTAGCAAGACTCTCAAAACAAGCTAGACAAGCGAGTTTTGAAAAGGGTTCTATATACCCTACGAACTGTAATATTTATTGTAATATGACTGAAGAAACTTTCAAAAATCTGCTCCCGAAATTCATTAGTCACTTAGAAGAAAAGCGTCGTTCTCCGTCAACAGTACTTGCCTACAGGGCGGATTTAGAACAACTAGTTGACTTTTTGAAGGAGAAAAACAAAGTACTTCCCTCCCAGACAAGCGCGACTGATATTGAAACATTTCGCGATTCGCTCCTATCTCAAAAATACACGGCAAAATCAGTAAGTAGAAAACTAAACGCAGTAAAAACATTCTTTAGATGGATGGTTGACCAAAAATATGCAGACCGAGACGCTTCTCGCGACGTTGCCCACCCTAAAATCGAAGCGTCCATGCCGAAATTCCTCTCCCCCCTTGAGTACAGAGCGCTCAGGGACGTAGTACGTGATGACGTAAGAATTGCAGCAATAGTTGAGCTTATCCTTCAAACCGGAATGAGAATTTCAGAAGTTGCGAATCTTAAAACAAAAAACGTATCAGATTCCGAAATAAAAATCGACTCGTACGCAACACAACCTGAAAGAAATATTCCTTTAAATAAACCGGCGCGAGACGTCCTTAACGAATATATTAAATCTCGACCGAAAACCGCCTCTCCTTACGTTTTTGTAAGTAAAAACGGGAAGCCATTGGCGGTAAGAAACATTAGAGCCGCAATCGACAGATATTTTCATAAAGCTGAAATTCCCGACTATTCAGTAAATGATTTAAGGACAACGTTTGTAGTTGAAAATTTAAAAACTGGAGCCGACCTTGTCATGCTTTCCCAAGTTGTAGGCCATAAACGCTTATCAACTACCGAGCGTTATTTGGAACTTGCAGGAGTCAAAGAACCTGGTAAAAAACAAACCCTCGAGGAGCTTTAAGGAGTTTGAATTCTTTTGATTAAACTCTCAATTTCATCTACCCTAATTCTGTATCTATTCCGTGGATCTGCGACCACTTCTTTAGCATCTATCAGCCAGTCAATAATCCCCTCTTTAAACGGATTAATTGTATTGGTAGCAAGAAGACCTTGAGCAACGTGGACAGCCGCCCCCGATTTCCAAACTGCCCAAGTGGAATAATCCTCTTTTCGAAGAACCTTTGCGTCTTCTGATTGGTCAAACTCTGCATATGTTCGCCTTCCTAAACCCATCCCTTCTGCAATTTTCCCCTGCATAATCATAGTTCCCGCCATAGCTGCATAAGCCTCAAGTCTTCTAGGGTGCCCAATTTCCTCATAGAGTCCTGCCATTTCTTTGTAATGTTTTTCTGCCTCGTCGTGTCTTCCTTTATAAGAGGCAACTTTACCTAAAAATCTGTGAGAGTCTTTCTTCAAATCAGTGAGGTTATGGACAATCATATACTCGTCTGCCGCAAGTGAAGCTTTCTCCATTTCCTTAAGTGCCGAATCCATTACATTCTGATCCCTTTCTCCTTCCGGCTTTTCCAGTTCATACATAATTAAATGCTGGTTAACAAGATGCCTTTCCCAGTAAAGGTTGGTAACATCCTCATGAGCCCCAACTCCTTCTGCTTTTTCCCTAATGTAACTTATTGCTTTAAGTGCATCTTCTTCTAATCCCCTCTCCTCTCGGATTTCAGCAATCTCACGGCGTAATATCGGGAGAGTTTCTGGAGTTACCTCAACTTTGGTAAGTGTATCAGCCAGTAATTTTAGCTCGTTTTTAGTTAGCGGTCTTTCTTTCATATCGGAGGCAGTGAGTAGGCAAGCAGTGAACATGTGTGGTCCGGGATGGATTCCCCGCACATCTTTTACCTCGATCCGGAGGCTTCCAGCCTCGCGCTCTCGAGGGGCAAGTATACGGGGCAAGCGAACCTAGTAATTTGTGCGCCCGCTTGGGATCGAACCAAGGACCTATTACTTATAAACGAAGTTTGTAAGCTCAGCTTGCAAACTCTGTGGTCCGGGATGGATTCGAACCATCGACTTCCAACTTATAAGATTGGCACTCTAACCGCTGAGTTACCGGACCTTGTTTTCAAGCTTCGCTTATAAGATAATCGCTCTACCACTGAGCTACGGGCGCACTTCTGAAGCTAGATTATACCACCTTGAAAAGTGTTCTCAAAGCTTCGCGCGTCTTGCAATCTCTGTCTCAACTAACTTCAAATCCCGTCCGTATTTGATTCTACTCATTTCTTTTATAATGCCTGCTATTTTAGGATTCATTGTTTGCTTTTCTTTAGATAAATCTTTATATAAATCCATCGAAAACGGCGGGACCGGTTCGTTCCTTACAATCGTTTTTATGTAAGTATGGTATCTTTCAATGTTTAATAAATCGTCCTCGGAAAAAACAGGACTAAATTCGTGGGCTAAATAGGACGCGTCAGATACTCCTACTCGGAAAGAAATTATAGTTCCGACGTTCCCGAATACCGCATTTTTAACTTCCTCGTCAACTTGCCCAATAAATTGATTAGCAACACATAAATTTAATCGGTATTTTCTGGCTTCAGACAGAATTTGAGCAAAGTCAGGGGTTGCAAAATTTTGAAACTCGTCAACATAAAGAAAAAAGTCGCGTCTTTGAGACTCCGGAACATCTGCTCGACTCATTGCTGCCATTAAAATACGGGGAACTAAAACCAATCCCAAAAAAGATGAATTCTCCTCCCCGACAAGTCCCTTAGAAAGATTAATAAATAAGATTTTTCCGTTGTCCATAACATCCCGGAAAGAAAATGATGACTCCGACTGACCGATTATGTTTCTTATCATTCTGTTTGTAACAAACCGTCCGAATTTCGAAACTATATAGTCCAATACTTCAGATTTATGAAAGTCCGCTGTCTGGGCAATTTGATCGGTCCAATAACGCCGGACAATCGGGTCTGTCACTTTAGGCAATAACTCTTGAACATATTTAGCATCTGTTAAAATCCTCATAACCTCGACAAAAGTAGTTCCCTCCTCACACATTGCAGTGAGCATCGCATTTCTTACTGCATGCTCAAAACGAGGACCAACAATTCCCGTTTTATAGGGGTCAAAAAGTTTATACATCATATTTATTACCGCAGTTGATACAAAATGTTTCTGGTCTTCTGTTTTTGCTTCAAGAAGATTTAGTCCCATCGGGCGCTCGGAATCGCCGGGATTAAAATAGATGACATCTTCTGCTCGCTCCGGCGGAATCATCTGAAGAAGGTCTTCAATCGCATCTCCATGCGGGTCCATGAAGCAAATTCCGCTACCCGCTCGAATATCTTGCATAATTAAATCTTTTAAAAGCTCGGTCTTTCCTGTCCCGGTTTTTCCGACAATATACATATGTCTTTGTCTGTCGGATTCAGAAATAAAAACTTCCCTTTTTACTCCCCGATAAGTGCTGGTTCCGAGATATAACCCTTCCTGGGGAATTTCTGCAGGTGCCGGCGCTGTTTTTGCATAGAGCCAATGAATGTGCGGCGTGGTTATTAATTTGTTGGGAAAATGAAATAAAGTCGCAAGTTCCTCAGAGTTTAGTATAGAGATTCTGTTTCCCATAAAGTGAAACATCGGTTGATAACGGTATAAGAAATCTTCTACAAACGCCCCTTTCCTTCTTATTGTTCTTGACTTTAGGTTGTTTAAATCGTTGGCAAATTGGGCAAACGCGCTTTCAATATTTGCAAGATGAACATCGGCCGAGGCTTGATTAGGAGAAACAACAACTATCCTAATAGAAGTTTCAAATCCGGGCTTGCCTATTTTATTTTCAATAGCTTCAAGCTTTTTGGCTGGTACAGCAAATTTAGCCTTTTCGGGGTCAGCTTCTTGTTTTTTAGTCTCTGATATAAAAGACGCTCCTGCTTTTTGCCAACCGGGGTCTGCCGGAGATAATAATATCTGAATAGCAGCTGCTTCTTTCTCTCCCATTTTTGCAAGTCCGGATGTTAATGCCGATAAGGGGTCTGTTGGAAGTTCGCGATATGTCTTTAATGGATAGTAATTATCATTTTTCAATTGCAGCGATTTATAGGCAACTTTTCCTTCTTCCGAAAAGATATTGTACTCTTGAACTTCTACTATTTCTGCATCCGGGTATGCTCCGTGTACTTGCTTTTCTACTAGGTCTTGTAATTTTTTCGGGGTCCAAATGTAAAATCTGATATCTTCTTGCTTTGCTACTATTTCAAATGAGATGGTAGTTTCTACCGAGGTTTTAAATTTCCCCCCTCCTTTTTTAATTGCATATAAAGCTGCATATAACTGCTCCATCGCATCTATCTTAATTTCGTTACCTTTGGGAACTGCAATTTGTAATAAAACCGATTCTATTGAACGGTCTTCTCTTCCCCTCCATTTGTATAAGTTGAAAAGAAGATATGCCATCCCAAACAATAAAAGGACCGATATCCCAAGACCTGAAATAGCTAGAAAGATTGTATTTATATCGATAGGCATATTTATAAATAACCATTGACTATTGACCTTTAACCTTTGACTAAATGAATTAAAAAGTCAATTGTCACATGTTACATGTCAAATGTTTATATTTATTTCGGTCTTACTTTCCCGATTATCCTCCATCCAAAGTGTAGTGCCTTTTTAATCAACCGAAGCCAAAAAGCGGCAAACCAAGTTAGCGCATTCGTCGGTGAGCCATGCGACCATTCCTCAAGCTGGTCTTGAGACGTCGGGACTTGTATGGCGATTGTTTGGCTTTTGGCTTGGTCGTCTTGAACGCTTGAATCATCCGCAGGCTGAGCGGTTGTGGGAGCTTGAGTTATCGGTGAACCTACGCGCTCAACGTTAACGGGTATTTCAGTCGCCTTAGGTTTTTCACCAACAGCCTCCGGTTTAAGTGGACTTTCTCTTTCGGGATTTTGTACCATGGTAAAAACATTGTAACACTGATTGTTATAATTTCTAATCCCTGAAGTTAATGTTTTCCCCCAACCCAAACTTCCTCGGAGATACTATTTTTGTGATTAACATTCCTTGCCTGCATAAAAAGATAATCTGAAAGCCTGTTTAAATAGGTTAAAATTTGAGGTTTTCGTCCAAAGGGCGATCGGCCTTTGGCCGATAATTCATTTTTGTAAAGAGAAACTGCATTTCTCTCTGCGCGTCGGCTTAGCGCTCTTGAATATTGCAACAGCGAGGCTGTTTCTGTTCCTCCGGGAAGAATGAAGTTTTTGAGAACGGGAAGTTTACCTTCCAATCTGTCGATTTCTTTTTCAAGCAGTCTTACCTTAGTTGCAAAAAATCTTAGGTTACTGCCGGCGATGATTGAACCTATCAGAAAAATGTTCTTTTGTATTTCTTTTAATTTGTTATTTAAATCCGAGTCTTCTGAAATTGAGACCACAACTCCGAGAAAACTATTAAGTTCATCGAGTGCACCAATTGTACGAATCTTTGCCGAATCCTTTGACACCCTATCTCTTTGACTAGACGCTTTATCGTATAAAGAAGTACTCCCCTTGTCCCCTCTTTTGGTATAAATAGCCATGTGGGGTAATTATATCTGAAGATTACATCATTACAAATTTAAACTATTTAAAGCTCACAAGTTGAAAATCCGCAGCGCTTGCACTTCAGGCACTTTCCGTCTTTTACTAGTTTCAAATCGCAGGTTGGGCACATCTTAAGAACTTCACTCTTGCCTTTGCCAAACTCAAAAACTTGTTCTGCTTTTGTCTGATCGCGATAAACTGTAAGACCTTTACATCCTAGTTTCCAGGCAAGGATATATGCTTCTTCGATATCTTTAGGTGTCGCACTTTCCGCCATATTTATCGTTTTTGTTATAGCGTTATCTGTCCATTTCTGAAAAGCGGCCTGCATCCTAATATGGTCTTGCCAGTGAATATCGTGGGCAACTCTAAATATGCGTCTTATGTCTGCCGGAATTTCTTTCATGCCTTGAATACTGCCGTGATTTTCTATCACCCTTTCTATAAGCTCGTCGCTATAAATCCCTCTTTCTTTTAGTTTTTCAAGAAAAAGGGGTGTTATTGTCTTCAACCTCATCCCTTCCATGATATTTTGCTCGTAACAAAGTGCAAAATAAGGCTCGATACCGAATGACGTCTCACAAATCACTGCGTTGCCTGAGGATGGAGGAAAAGTTAATAGAGCAACATTTCTGGGTTTAACTCCGCCCTTGGCCCATATTGAATTTTTGACTAAAGGAAAAGGTCCTTTCTCCTTTCCTAAATTACAGGACGCGGCAAATGCCGTTTGATACATTGTTTTGGTAACACTTTCTGCCAAGTCACATGCCTCTTTACTGTCATAAGCAATCTCCATCATGGATAGACATTCTGCCCAGCCCACGCATCCTATTCCAATTCTTCTGTGGTCTTTCACCGCGCGATCTACCTCGGCAACCGGAAACCAAGAAGCAGAAATTACATCATCCATCAGTCTAACCGCTACTCTCATCACTTCTTTAAGTCTTTCAAAATCAAATTTTTTATTTTTTACAAAATTGACAAAATTGACATAGCCTAAATTACAAGATTCATACGGATATAAAGGGACTTCTCCGCACGGATTTGTGGCTGATATCATACCCTTCTTTTTAAGAAGAGGATTGCCTAAAGCGGTTCCGCGGTTTATGGCCGAAAGATTTATAATCCCAGGGTCTCCTGTAGCCCAAGCCATCGCCGCCATCAATTCCAAAACAGATTTGGCGGAAACAGTATTTACCTTCTTACCGGTTTTTGGATTAACCAAGTCCCAATCAGAACCCTTGAGTGCCTTTTCCATAAACTCATTTGTTATCCCTACCGATATATTTGTTTTGGGAAGATAACCATCTACCTGCTTCGCTCCTATAAATTTAAAAATGTCAGGGTGCCCTGCATTTAAGATTGCCATATTACCACTCTCGTACTTTCCTTCTTGTTTGAAAAGGCTAGTCATTAAGTCAAACATTTCAATCATCTTGACAGGTCCTGCTGCAAGACCTGGAATTTTCCCTACGCTATCCCCCTCCGGGCGAATATTGGAAAAGTTATAACCGCATCCACCGCCGTGCTTTTTAATAAGAGTAGATTTGTGTAAAATATCAAAAATAGAATCTATATCATCTTCCATCGGCCAGACGAAACAGTTAGCAAGTTGAGGGGTTGCCTTTCCGGCATTAGTTAAAGTACGCGTACCCGGCAAAAAATCAAAATTAATCATAACCTCGTAGAATTTTTCAAACCACATCTGTCTCTCTTTTCCCTTTTCAAGATTTGATAAAGCCCTTGCAACTCGCTCCATCATCCTGCTTGGTGTTTCTATAATTTCACCTTTTTCGTTTCTTTTGAGGTAACGTTCTTTGAGGATATAAAGGGTATTGTAAGAAAGTCCTATATCGTCTTCTATCCCTAAACTCGCCTTATCTTGTCTTAAGTGTTTTTTATTTTCCCGATAGCGGATAAACTCTTTAGCCGTCTTAACGTGTCCGTTCTCAATTAAAATTTTCTCTACCCACTCTCCAATTTCTTCTGTTTTTACCGATTCTCCGTTTGGGTATTTATCTTCTAAAATTGTCAAAACCTTTGCTCCAAGGAATAATGATAAATTCTTATCTTGTCCACCGACTTTTAGGGCAGCTTTCCAAATACTTTCGGAAATTTTTTCCGGAAAAAAATCTTCTTTACTTCCGCTTGCTTTTAAAACTCGCTTAACTAATTTTTGCATATTAACACGATCCTAAATATACAAATAATAGAAAGTGGAAATTAGCATATGGAAATTAGAAATTGGTAATGGAAATTGGAAAGAGGAAATTGGTATTTAATCTAATTTCTAATATCTATTTTCTATTACTATTTTCCATTTTCTAACAACTAATTTCTACTCTCGTAGAGATAAACTCTGCTTATACTTCTAATTATAAGTGCGAGTTCTTCAGCATTCTGAATGTCCGCAGGAGTAACACTTACTACAGCCTTCTTCATAAACTAGGGCGCTTGAACCACAAGAGGGACAGATATCACCGGCAACTGATAACGTTAGTTGGTGAGCATCCACCTCAGGTACTTCTGGGGCCGAGTTAGACTCGGCCGAAGCCATTGTGTGGTCACTACCCCGCAAAATGCGGGGTTCCCCGTTCCCGAAAGGGCGTGGGGATTGTGCCGACATAACAGCGCCAGCCAAGTCTGACTTGACCCCAGCGTTTTGGTTTGGCATATCGTGATTCATACCGTTTCCATTAACTTTAAATTCATAGTGTTTGGAAATCGCCGCCGCAACTGCATCAGGAAGTGAACGAATTTTATTCACTCCAAAACCAACAGTACGCCTCCCCCCAATGCCTGATAGTTGATGAACAATTTCGCGAGCTCGTTCTTTAGGACTCAACTCTCCCCTAAACCTAAGACTCGCCGATATAGTCCGACCCAGCGCCTCCGCCATTGCAGCAACATCGCTCCCCGCTTTACCCACATTAATAAAAATTTCCATCGGTTCATTAATCTCGTTTTCGTTTATGGTTATAAATGCGGCACCCATAGGAGTATCAAGCTTATAAGTAACTCCCCTCACCATCAAAGGCCTTACTAAAAGGGCTTGACCGTTTACAACATCTTTTTTCTCTCCCTTAACCCCCAAATTAAGTACCTGTGCGTCTTTACAACCATCGCGAAATACCGTTATCCCCTTACAGTTAGTTTTCCACGCCAAAAGATAGGCTTTCTTGATGTCTCCTACGGTTACGCCATTTCCCATATTAATGGTTTTACTGACTGCGTTTTCCGTATATTCCTGAAACACGGCTTGGGTTTTTATATGCCAATCGTGGTGAATTTCGTGAGCAGTTCTGAAAATCTTCTTAATATCAGATGGGATTTCATCAATATTGCCAATTATTCCTACTTCCTCGACTTTCTTCCTAACATCGGACGTCAAAATCCCGCGTTCTTTTGCCAATTCTTCAAATTGGGGATTAATGAAAGTAAGGGTACGGTCTATGTGTTTGTCACGGACAATATGCTGATAAGCGATAGCAAAAAGGGGTTCAATTCCGGAAGAAGCTCCCGCAATTATTGAGATAGTCCCGGTAGGAGCAATCGTCGTTACCGTAGAATTACGTCGAGGAGTACCGTCTTTATAAATGCTTTGGGACCAAAACGGAAACGGACCCCGACGTTTCGCCAATTTCTCGGATTCGGAAACCGCTTCGTCCTGTATGGTCTTCATTATGCGTTTTCCGATCTTTAGGGCTTCCTCGGAATCATAAGGTATCCCCAAAGAAACCAGCATGTCCGCCCAACCTCCAATGCCAAGTCCTATTCTTCTTATACCGTGAACCGTCGCCCTTATTTGTGTTAGCGGGTACGGATTGACCTCAATTACATTATCCAAAAACTTGGTGGCTGCCCTGGCTATATTTTTTATCTCTTCCCAGTCTATTTCGGGTTTTCCCTTAGCATTTGTCACAAAATAATTTAGAAAAATACTCCCTAAATTGCATGCATCATAGGGATACAGCGGTTGTTCACCACAGGGATTAGTCGATTCAACCGGGCCCAAAGAAGGGACGGGGTTAGCTGTCCCTTTGTTAGTTCTATCGATAAAAATCATTCCCGGGTCTCCGGTTTTCCAAGCCCCCTCTGCAATTTCGTCGAAAACTTTCCTTGCAGAAAGCTTTCCCACCTTTTTGCCGGTTTTTGGGTCAACAAGGTCGTAATCTCCCCCTTTCTCGTAAGCCTTCATAAAACGATCGGTAATAGCAACTGATATATTGAAATTTGTAATCCCCCCATCTTCTTTGCAATGTATAAATTCCATAATATCCGGATGGTCTACCCGAAGTATTCCCATGTTTGCTCCACGCCTTTTACCTCCTTGCTTTATTTCGTTTGTAGCCGCGTCGAAAATCCTCATAAAAGAAACAGGTCCTGAAGCAATTCCTTTACTTGACTTCACAATTGAACCGGCGGGTCTTAATCGATTAAAGGAAAAACCCGTCCCTCCGCCGGTCTGATGAATTAAGGCTTGGTATTTAAGCGCGTCAAAAATTCCTATCAAAGAATCCTCTACAGGCAGTACAAAGCAGGCCGAATATTGAAGCATATTCCCGGTTCCCGCATTCATTAAAGTTGGAGAATTAGGAAGAAATTTATGTGAAACAAGAAGTTTGTAGAATTCATCCGCTTGCTTTTTAACATCTTCCCTTGTTCCTCCCCATCTTGCATCCGCAGATGCAATCTCCCAAGCGACTCGGTAGCACATATCTTCAGGTGTTTCTATAATTTTCCCCTTATCGTTTTTTATTAAATAGCGCTCAGACAATACTCTTTCCGCCTGCGGCGACCAATTTCCTTTCGGAAGGTATTTAGGCCTTCGCGGTCTTTTGCCAATTTTTTTGGTAATCTCTTTTATTATCTCCTCATAGTCAGAAACCTTGAAGTTCTCCAAAGTAAGTTTGGCGTATTTACTATTCATTTTATATTTCGTCTTTGCGGCCATTGTTACTTAATAGCTTTTTGAAAATCTGAAAAATCTGCAAACTCAAGGTAGACACTAGCAAACCTCAACCATGCTACTTTGTCTACTTTTCTTAACCTTGTCAAAACTGCTTTACCTATTGCGCTCGTCGGAATTTCTTCTTTTTCTTGCCTCAACATCTCTCGCTCAACTTGCTCGACTACATCATCAACTAACTCTAGTGAAACTGGTCTTTTCCCTATCGCTCTTATAATTCCCCGCTTTAACTTATCCCTATCAAAAGGTTCTCTCGCACCGCTTTTTTTAATAACCCAAAGTATATTTCCTCTTACTTTCTCGTATGTCGTAAAACGCTTCTCGCACTTTTCGCATTCCCTTCTCCTTCTTATCGACGTCCCTTCTTCTACCACTCTTGACTCCAGTACTTGAGTATTTTGGCTTGCGCAAAAAGGACATTTCATAACTTAATACGTTTCACAGGTGTAAAGTAAATCCACTATAAGTAGTGACAATAACAAAATATAAACACTAGATATATACTGTCAACTGGTAATATCTGTGTCAGAAAGTATCATCGTAAGCGCGACTTAGGCACAATGTGAGCTTATCAATTTACTACTTAAAATATTACAAAAGCATTTATGCGGAAAAAATGAAAAGATTAATTTAACAATTTTGAAGAAAATCTTTTTGTAGAGGTTAACAAATTAAATCAATAGTATAAATTAGTTCCAATCAAACGGGTTTTCTGGAGGGTCTATTCCTATTTCCAAAAGTGAGTTTCTTGTTTCCTCAAACACTTTCTTTGGATATTCTTTAGTCGCGATAACAGAAGGCTTTACGTCTTCTCCCACGATTTGGGTTATTTCATCAATAACTTGGGCGTGTTTAAGAGATGCATAAGAAAGCCGCATCAGAAATTCGCTAGTATCTATCCCCTTTTCCCTGTTTACTTTTTCTCCCGCACTTGCTTCTGCTAAATACTTTTCCGCCTTTGTTAATGTAGAGTAAGCAACTTCAGGCTTGCCATTCTCAAAAAGAATTTTACTCATGGAAATTCGTTTATCGGCAAATAAAAGTTTTAATTCTGCTTTACGACTATCGTTGGTTGTAATCCAAAGCCACACTCTATCACGAAGTGCTTTTAGAGGCCATAATGGACTATCGGGTAAAATTTTCCCTGGATAGGCAAGAAAGTAATCGATGTTTACATCATTTTCTCCGAGTACCTGAAGTGTGCTTTCAGAACCATTTTGGGGCATATCTGAAAACTCATATTTAACTGCGGCAGTACGTAATACCGAAGTAAAAAGAATCCCGATTGCAAAAATTAATACCGCAGAAAATAAGGCTAATTTTCTGAACATGGAAGTAGCATTATGGTAAGTCTAGGTTCAAAGAAAGTCAAGAATACAGGATAAAATCTTAATTTTAAACAAAGTTTGAAGGTTGTGTTGTGAGAAGTGAGTTTGATTGTGTGAATGGGTTGTGAGTTACCTCACCCCCACAACTTTCTACTCGCCACACCTCTCATTCTCATTCCCACTCTACTTGTGCACTGTTTAGGATCTCTTACCTGAAATTTTGTACTTCCTTCTTCAACGAAAAAGGATTATTGGCCACGCCCACATGATATGAAGAAGTATTGAAGAAATTATATTCTTGGTTCTGGCAAACACAAACGAAGAACCAATGCCGAATATCGTCGTTAAAAGTATGTACCCAACTATTCCCGAGGGAGTTAAATCCCACCAAAAAATTGCAATCGGTATATGTATTAATCCCCAGACTATGCTAACTAAAATATTTGATATCCACTCGCGACCTAACGCACCCCATACCCTATTGAAAAGATATCCTCGGAAAGTAATCTCTTCCGAAATTGCAGTAACCAGTGATAGCCCCAAAGATGCGAGAAGGACTCTTTCTCCTAAGTTTGCCGAAAAATTAAATTCACCGTATTTCAAGAAGTTTATATAAACTCCCTCTAGTGTAAATACAACTCCCAAGGTAAGTGCAAAATAAATAGCGGGAAACAAGTTTTTTCCCGAAATTCCGAGAGAGGATAAACTAAGTTTTTCCTTTTTGAGCAAATAAAAAACCGGTATAAGCCAAAGCACCGGTTTTATTAAAAGCTCTTCAAGTTCTTCAGGAAGTTTGAATAAAAAACGATAAAATCCCCAGACAACAAGAAGATATGCGGAGAGAATCATCGCATATTTGATGGTTGTTTCTTTTTTAGGCATTATTTAGAGTAGAAGAGCTGGAGAGCGGGAGAGTAAAAAATATATTTAACTTTTACTCTTGCACTCTTTTACTCTCTTGCTCTATCTATTTTACACTCTTTCGTCGCTTTATCTAAAGTGGCCAAAATCATATCAAACTTTTCCTTTGCTTCCTCAAAGCTTATTGCGTTTTTTTCATTAGGAAACCAATGAAAAAGTACATTTCGACACTCTCTCCATGTATCCCAAAGTGTGTTGGCCAAACCTGAATCACCGGCACAATAATTAATTAATTTATAGTAAACACCGAATTTATCTCGCAAAGATTTCTTAAGTGAAGGGTTTAATGCTTTTCCGACTCTGAAGCGCTTCCCATAATACTGCTCGGGAGAAATTAAACCTAAATCCAAAAAAAGTTTCTTTAAAAACCCTTCGTATGCTTTGGCGGCTGGAAAAACAACAAAAGCATAGTCATGAAACTCTTGTCCTGAGGAGGTCGAAGGATCTCGCTTCCAATCTTCAACAGTTTCAATCAATCTTAACGATTGGAGAATCAACTCCTGAAGGTCCTCTTCAAGATAGTTCCACCATAGTCTGTTTTCTAAGGAATCGGTCATAAATAGATTAAATTTGAAATTCGAACTAACATTAATTCCAAATTTCAAATTCCTAAATTTCAAATGAATGTCAATCTGTTCGACAAGCTCAGGATTGATGCTGAGCAAAGTCAAAGCATCAAAATCTTAATATCAAAATAGTTTTTTTGACATTTAATCATTTGGACTTGAATTGACATTTGTCCTTTGTTATTTGACATTAACAACTGTGATTTGGACTATTCAACTCTCTCTCCTATTGTAACTGATATTATTGTAAAATCCCCCTCCCCTTTCCCAATACCAACAAATCCATATCTTTCTCCCCTGGTGAAAGAAAGTGTTGTTGAATTTTCATTTTCGATTTTTGACGTAATTTCCCAACCCCCCATCTCCAGTTCCTTGTTATAAAAAGTTGAAACTTCAGAAATACTATCATCGGTTTTCCAAACAATAGACGTTGCCTTATTATCTCCTT
>Ga0214473_10002947_pt1 | contig 20804 bp, 8 predicted proteins | sample RVTome_7_FD_203509 | JGI IMG/M metagenome (GOLD analysis project Ga0214473, IMG submission 203509) | Soil microbial communities from uranium-contaminated site in the Upper Colorado River Basin, Wyoming, United States - RVT98D197 | ecosystem: Environmental > Terrestrial > Soil > Contaminated >... | reverse complement strand
GACCCTCAAAGGCTTCCTGGTGAAAGCCTTCGAGCGCCTGAACCGGGTGCCGGTAGAGGAGTTGCTGGAACAGCGGTACCAGAAATTCCGGCGCATGGGGGTCTTCGAAGAGGGCTAGATCCACAGCTTCCGCTCACGCAACCTGGTCCCTATGAGGAGGGGCTGTTCTAGTTCAGGCCTGGCCTGGGTCCCTGAGTCTGTCGCGAAGAATCCAATAGATCTCGGCTGGACATCCCCGACACCCTGACCCACGATCGGCGCACCCTCCGCGAAACCCCGCGGCGCATCGAAAGCCCCGTCGCGGTCCTGATAAGATACCTCCGCCAGGGTGGCAATGGCCCCCTGTGGCCCGAACGGGAGAGGGCACGGAACCAACCGGCGCCGATTCTCTTCTGAGGGTCGGCGTTTTTTGCTCTGCCCGTGTAGTGTGCCGTCCGAAATCTTTATCGGACCAGCTTCTTGGTTCTCACCTGACCGTCTGTTCGGCTTCCAAGGGAGGGATTTGCCTCTGTCTGATGTGGCCAGGCGGGTGAGACTCCTGCGAACCGGCATTCCCTTCGTTGGTTGAGAAACGCCAATCCCGGCTGACCTATGGACCACGTATTCCCTGTAGGCACGACAGTCAAGGCGCGCGGTGGGTGCTGGCTGGTCGTTGCGGCCGAGCCGCTTCAGTCACGCGGCGACCTGTCCATGACTCGCTTGCGCCTCCGTGCGCTTGACGGGCCGCTCCGTGGCGAAGAGCTCCCCGTTCTCTACCCAATCGAGCAAGTCGAGCGGGATAAGATTCCGGAGCTTCGTCTTCAACGGCCGGGACGGCTCGGCCGATTCCGGCTCCTCCATGAAGCCTTCCTTTTCGAACTCGCTCACTCCCCCGACATCCTCGTGGCTGCCAGCCGTTCCCGCGTGAATCTGGAGCCCTACCAACATGTCCCGGTGCACCGGGCCCTGGCGATGCCACGGCCACGTCTCTTGATCGCGGACGATGTGGGCCTTGGGAAGACCATCGAGGCTGGCCTCATCCTTCGTGAACTGAACGCTCGCCGCAGGGCTCGCCGCGTCCTGATCGTCTGTCCGGCGCACCTCATGGGGATGTGGCAGGAGGAGATGCTTCAGAAGTTTGGCTTCACCTTTGTGATCTTCGATCGCGACGGCATCCTGGCGGTCAAGCAGCGGGTCGAGGCGGGCACCAACCCGTGGATGGTTGAGTCCAGGGTGATCGCATCTATGGACTTCGTCAAGCGCCGGGAAGGTCCGTTCCGTGAAGTGGCGGCCAGCCGGTGGGATGTCGTCATCGTGGACGAGGCCCACCACCTGGCAGCAGGACGGGACGAAGAGGACATAACCGACCGGCACCGGCTCGGGCGGTGGCTGGCCGAGGCGGCGGACGCCCTCTTTCTCCTCACCGGCACGCCCCACGATGGGTACGACGAGACCTTCGCGTCCCTCCTGAAGCTCCTGGAGCCTCGGCTCGTCCCACCGGGGGAACCCCTCCGGTATGAGCGGTATCGCCCTCACCTGATCCGCCGCCTGAAGCGTCATATCCTTCGCCCGGATGGAAGCCCCAAGTTCCCTCCGCGCCTTCCCCCGCAGCCCATCCCCGTCCGGCTCCAAGAGCCGGAACAGCGCCTCCACGAGGCCGTCCTGGCGCAGGCGGCCTCCCTGGACCTCTTCGCGGACGAGACGGCAGGTCGCCCCGACGCCGAGGCGATCCGACTTGTGGCGACGGTCCTCCGGAAACGCGCCGCATCGTCTCGTGAATCTCTTGCACTGACCTTGGCCGAGCGACGCGAGAACCTTGAGGAGCGGGCGGAGTCCATCGAACTTCAGCGGGAGCATCTCCGTGCCCTGCGTCGCGGGGACACCATTCCCGACCCGGCCCTCCGCCAACTCGAACGGGACGCGCACGCCAGCTACCTCTCCATCATACGCCGGCTGGGGAAGCAGGTCCGGCGGATCGAGGACGAGCAAGACGCCCTCGCGCGTCTTGAGGCCCTCTTGGCCGAGTGTGCCGGTATTCCCGAATCCAAGATGTGGGCTCTTCATGGCTGGTTAAGCCGGCTACACGCCGAGGGCCCCACGGCCAAGGTGATCGTGTTCAGCGAGTACGAAGACACTGTCAAAGCCGTAGCCGGCTTCCTTGAAGAGAACGGGTATGCGGGCAAGGTCGTCATGCTAAGCGGCGGGCTCACACCCAGCCGACGCGAGCGGGATCAGGCCCTGGCCCAGTTTGCCGGACCCCAGACCCTGATTCTGGTTGCCACCGACGCCGCCGGGGAGGGGTTGAACCTCCATAAGCGCTGCCATCACCTGGTCCATTTCGACCTGCCCTGGAACCCGAACCGTCTGGAGCAGCGTAACGGCCGGATTGACCGTTACGGTCAGAGCCACTCGCCGGTCATTGCATATCTCTACGGACAAAACACCTACGACGGCGAGCTCCTGACTCGCTTGGTCCTGAAGCTGGAGCAGCAGTTCTCCCGCCTCGGCTCAATCGGTGACGTGCTCGGTCAGCTCCAGGCTGACCGGATTGAGGCCTTGCTTCGCCGGGCGCCTGCAGATGTCCGGTCTGCGGTGGAGGAGGCGGAGCGCCAACTGGAGGACGAGCTGAATCGCGCCGCGGCATCCCCGCTCACAGACCGGTTGGGTCGCGGGGAGTCCGACGCCTCAGAGATTCAGCAGGTCGAGGCAGCCCTTCGCCAGGGAAGAGGCGAGTCGCCGCCGCTTGACGTCTTGTTGGAACGCGCCGTTCGCGCCGCGAATGGTACCTGCGAACGACGAGATGGCCGGCTTCTCATAATCACGCCCGCGGCTTGGCGGAGTAGCCTGGTGCAAGAACGGTACGAGCTTTACCCTCCCGATCAGACGACGCTGGAGAATCTGGCGACCGAGGCGATTCTCTCGGAAGACCACCCGTTGTTCCAGGCGGCCATCGCCTGGGTCCGCGCCCGACGCTTCGACCCCCAGGATGACCACCGACTGGCCTACCAGGTTGTCCAGGATCTGGACGGCCCGGATCTCGTCGCCACATTCCTTGTCACCATCCGGGATGGAGACGGGGTCGAGATGCAGCGACTGGAAGCCGTCCGCGTCGTCCCGGATGGCGAGGTACGCGGGACTCGTGAGGAGGCAGTCACAGCACTCTGGGCTGAAGGCAGTGGCAATGTGGACATCGACCTCCTGATAACACTCTTCGCCTCTTGGTGGGAGCGCGGCTGTGAAGCGGGCGAGGCCGAGGCACGGCGGCGCGCGACCTCCTGGCGGCGAGGGATCCTCTCGCTCCGTCAGCTCGGACATCAAACGCTCAGCGCAGAGCAGGCCCGCTGGGAGAAGGCTGCCAAAGACGCGGCCCTCGGGGATTACAAGCGGGAATACGCGCAACTCGGCATGTTCGGACAGAAGGAGGCCGTTCCACGCCACATCCGTCGCCGTCTCGACGAGCATGAACGGCAGGCCCGGGAGCGGCTGCAGGCCCTCAACCGGCGGCTCGATCTTGCCGAGCCCACGGTAGATCCACTCGGGGTTCTGCTCCGAATCCCCGTCGCCGTGGCAGGGGTGCCTGCCTAATGGAGCCCATCACCTTCCAAGGCGACGCCTTCAGCGAGTACTTCCTCAACCGCCTCATGCGCGAGGAGCCGCGACTCCGCGGCCGCCTCGGGGAGGAATCCGCCGAGCGCGCTTGGCGCCAAGCGTGCCGGATCATCCGCGATGGGCAGCGAGCTCTCAGGGAGCGGCAGCAGGCGCGTTCCACTCGGACACTCCTCCTCACTCCATTGGCCCAGGTCATGGGCTGGCGACTGGGGGACGAGGAAACCGTGGAAACCGGCGAGGGTGACGAGGCCGCCGGAGCGCCGCTCCTCGGCCCGGAGGACTCGGTGCTCGCTCGGGTTTGCAGCATTCCCCCCGATGTCGCGTTCGATCTTCCACCCGCGGGCCTGCATCGCCGATTCGCCCCATCGCTCAGCATGGTGCGCGCCCTAGAGCGCGAGGATCTCACCTGGGGGCTTCTGCTCAATGCCTACGAACTCCGCCTCCTCCGCCGGGCCGAGGGTTTTGTTGCCTCCTGGATTGGTTTCGATCTCACCACCATTGCGGATGGCGGAGAAGCCGGCCGCACTGCCTGGGGGATCCTGTGGGCCCTCCTCCGCGCCGAGGGATGGGAAGCAACCCCCACGATCCTCGACCAAGTGGTGGATCTGGGCCGGGATCACGCCGCGATGGTGGGCACCGGCCTGGGCCGACAGGTGCAAGAGGCGGTCGTCGCCGTGGTGCAGGGCATCCTGGATCATCCCGCCAACCGCGACCGCCTGGGTGCCATCACGTCCACTCAAGAGCTACAGGAACTGTATGCACAGACCCTCCGGGTCCTCTACCGCCTCCTCTTTATCCTCTACGGCGAATCCCGGGGCCTGCTGCCCCTCGATCTTCCGACCTACCGAGAGGGCTACTCGCTGGCCCGTCTGTCTCGTCTGGCGACCGGTGCCGAGACCGATCCTCGCCTGGGCCCTGCTCCTGCCGGCAGCTTCTTCGAGGAGAGCCTTGGTGCGCTGTTCCGTCTGATCCAGGTCGGGGCCGACCTTGGCCCGGAAGGACGCATCCCCGCATACGGTGGCGGGCTGTTCGACCCCGAAGGCACGCGCCTCCTGGATAGCCTTCGCTGGGGTGAGGCGACTGTCGCGACGATCCTGGACCGCCTGACGTTCGTTCAGACCTCTCGGGGGAAGGTTCGCCTCTCCTATCGGGAGCTGGACGTCGAGCAACTGGGTGCCATCTACGAGGGTTTGCTGGAGCGCACTCTGGAGGTCGCTCGTGAGCCCCTGTGGCCCATTCGCCTGGATGACCAAGAGCTTTACGTGACCGGGGCGCAACGGGCAGAACTGGCCGAACGTCGCGGCGAGATCTTGGCCGAGGGATCAGAGGAAGGCGAGGAGGAAAGAGAGACGGCCGACGAGGAGCCCGAAGAGGCTGAGGGGGAGGACGAGCCGGAGGAGGAGGGAGCCGATGAACCCGAACCCGTGGCCTCTCACCGAAAGCCGATCCGGATTCTTCGACCGGCAATCCCTCCTGGCCGTGTGTTTCTCCGGGGCGGGCTGGGCCGGAAGCAGACCGGCTCTTACTACACCAACCGTGCCTTTGTGGGGTTTCTGGTCCGCCACGCGGTGGACCCGCTCGCCGAAGGGAAGGCCCCCGATGAGATCCTTGCCCTGAGAGTGTGCGACCTGGCTATGGGGTCAGGACACTTCCTCGTTGGGGCGTGCCGACGGTTGGCGGAACATCTCCTGGCGGCATACCGGGAACAGGGACAAGAAGAGGCGCATCCCGAGGTGGCCCGCGTCTGGGATGACGAGGAGCGCGCCCTGGCGGCCTGCCGGCTTCTCGTTGCAGGAAACTGCCTCTACGGTGTGGACCGGAACCCTCTGGCGGTGGAATTGGCGCGCGTTTCCCTGTGGCTCGCCACGGCCGCGACCGATCACCCCTTGACCTTCCTGGATCATCGCTTGCGTATTGGCGACAGCCTCTTGGGGCTTCCTCTGTACCTGGGGGAGGGGCCAGAGCCCCCAACGCACTTGCTTCAGGCGAATCAGCCAAGGGTTGCTCGTCGGGGTAGGCGCAGGAATGCTCAGGAGGCTCAGGGCACGATTCCCGTAGACGCAGGGGCGGTCGAAATCATCACTTCCGTCACGCGGCAGCTTCGAGAGCGGCTGCGCCGCGCCTTCAATAGCCTCCAGGAGATTCGGCGGCTTGTGGACGACAACCCGGGCGACTTCGCCGGCCAGCGCGCGGCCTTTACCGCGATGCAGGGCGAGCTGGCTCCCTTCTTAGAGCTTCATGCGCTCCGTATAGGCCGGTCGCTCGGCGGCCTCGAAGAGACAGTGGCAGACCTTCAGCTCATGGATGCCTGGCTGCGCGATCTGGCCCGCGGGCCGGTGTCCGAGGCGGCGCGAGAGGCGGGAGGAGCAGCTCTGGCCCACGGGCGGGAGTCTCGAGCGTTCTGCTGGCCGTTGGAGTTCCCCGATGTGTTCTTCGAGCCATCGGATAACGGCCAGGGTGTGCGGCCACGAGGGCACCCCGGCTTTGACGCAATGATCGGTAACCCGCCCTGGGAGAAAGTGATCACAGCGAGGAAGGAATTCTATGAACAGGCGGATCCCGCCATCCGTGACTACCAGGGGCAGAACCTCGCCCGACGAATTGCGGAACTTCACCAGCAACAACCTGACCTGGCAAATGCCTGGACGGCCTACGAGTCGCGTGAGAAGCGGTATGCGGGTACGCTCCTGAGGGGCGGTTTGTACCAGCATCAGATTGCCGAAGTTCGCGGAGATAAGACCGGAGGCCATCCTGACCTGTTCAAGTTCTTCCTGGAGCGGAACCACCAACTCACTCGGATAGTGGGGCGGGTAGGAATGCTGCTCCCTGCGGGAATCTATGCGGTCGAGGGTTGTACCGGCCTCCGGCGGCTGCTTTTTCATCAGGCACGGGTTGAGAGCCTTTTCTCATTCGAAAACCACTTGGAGCGGTTCTTTCCGGGCGTGGATTCGCGCCAGAAGTTCATCACCCTGGTGTTTGCCAAAGAGGTGAGCGACGAGGCGTCATTCCTCGGGGCGTTCATGTTGCGTGACGAGGGCTTCCTGTCGCTTCCTCCCGGCGAGCAAGACAGGAGAGGGGTTCGGATTAGCCCCGAATTCATCCGCCTGACGAATCCCGACAACCTGGCGCTTGTGGAGGTAAAGAGCGCCCAAGAGCAGGCGATGGTCGAGCGGATCTATCGTACGATTCCGCCGCTTGGACATAAGCTGGAGGAATCATGGAACATATCCTTTACCCAGGAAGTCAACATGACAAGCGACTCGTACCTCTTCGGAACCCGGGAGTGGTTGCGAGCGCATGGGTGCGCCCTTTTCGTTGGTGGGCGGATGGTGGAAGGGCCAGCGGACGCGCAGTTCCAGACGGCACGCCCTGGCGGCCAGTACTGGTTTGCTCCCGCGGCGAGTTGGTACGACCAACAAGGCGGTCGGTTTGTACAGGCTCGACGCTATGTCATCCAGGAGGGAAGCCGGGTCGAGATCAGCATCGAGCCACCGCCAGCCGAGGATGGCGAGAACCAGCGCCGAAGGAGGCGAAGCGTCCAGGTGCTGGAAGGCTATGTTCTTGCTGAGCGAGAAGACGATCCGACCGAACTGCCGGTGTGCCCGGATGGGGTTTACGTTCCGCTCTACGAAGGACGCATGGTGCATCAATTCGACCACGCGGCCAAGACGTATTTGAGCGGCGAAGGACGCGGCGCGGAATGGGACGAGCTTTCTTTCCGGCAGAAAGTTCTTGTCCCTCACTTCTTCATCCAAAGAAATCTGGGCCATGATGAACCGAACTGGCTTCGGTTTCGGCCAGGCTTTTGTGATGTTACCGGGCAAACCAACGAGCGCTCGGTCCTTGCGGCGGTCCTTCCCGCCGGGCATCCGGCTGGACACTCGGTTCCGACCGTAGGCATTCAGGGTGCTGGCACACACGCCTATCTGTTCTGGGTAGCTGTCGCCACGTCCTTTGTGGCGGAATTTCTGATCCGCCAGAAGATTTCAACGCACCTCAGTTTCTTCTACTTGGAATCCTGGCCGTTCCCGCGCCTCGCGCAAGAAGACCTGATTCTGAAGCAGTTGGCAGCTCATGCTGCCCGGCTTTCGTGCTTTACTCCCGAAATGGGCGCACTCTGGGAGGAAGTGGCAGATCGCTTAAGTTTAAGGGAACAGCGGTCCACGACAGACCTGCGGGAGCGAGCCCGCCTCCGCGCTGAGATTGACACAATCATTGCGGACCTCTATGGCCTGTCCGTTGCGGAGTTCGCCTACATCCTCACGACCTTTCCACTGCTTGACCGTGACCAGCCCCCGCTTCCAGGTGACTTCTTCGTGCGCTGGAACAAGAAGGGTCAGCCCAAGTTTGAGCCACGGTCGTTTGCGACACGGGACACGGCGTTGCTGGCCTTCATGCGGCGGAAGAATGTGACTTCTCCGGCGGACCTCGCCGCCTTCTACCGGGGCGAAATCGGTGTGGATTTCGATAGCGACCGCAGCCAGTTCCGGCTGGGCCCTATCCGGAACCTGGAGGCTCGCGTCGAGGAGGCGTTCCGCCGCGGCGCCATCGCCTACGTCCCCAGCCAAGCCCGCCGCTTCAACCCCTCCGGCCCCTATCAACCTCCAGACCTCCCACCGGATTGGGAATCGCTGATCGTCAGAGATATTTCTCCCGGAAGCCATTGCCCCAGTTTGCGTGGCTCACAGATCGAGATAGCTCGTATTGTGGAGATCCTTGAGGAGGGTGGGACGTTTTCCCAGATTTGCGGGGAGCACCCTAGCCTGACACCAAGCCACATTGCGGCAGCCCTGCAGTGGCGACGGGAGAGCGAATGAGCGGCCGGGCGAAGGGTCTGTTTCGGAAGGCTGGCTCCCCTTCTCAGCAGCGGCAAAGGAGTGCCCGGGCGCGCTGAGATTGATGGCGGAAGGCACTGGAGCGAAGAGCCCGTACCAGCCCCACGAACAACCTTTCGTCGGGCCCATTGCGGAGGTATGGAGATGAGGATCTCAAGGCTGAGGGTACAAAACTACAAGGGCCTGCGAGATGTAACCTTACCATTTTCCCAGTTCGGCTGCATGATCGGCGAGAACAACTCGGGCAAGTCCTCGATATTGCAGTCGCTCTCTCTATTCTTCACTGGCTCCAGCCTTGCGTCCAGCCACTATTATGATTCTTCTAAGGAGATACGGCTGGAGCTAACGTTCAGCGACATTGCAGGCCCCGACCTGGAGAGGCTGGCTGAGGAGCACCGTCAGAGGATCGTGGGCATCGTCGAGGAGGGACAGCTCACCCTTGTGCGGATCTACGGGACCGATGGCCGGAGCAAGCTCAGGTATGTGGCTATGGTTCCTCGGGATCCTCGATTCTCCACAGAGAGGGTAGATGAGCTCGTGAGTCGACAGCGACCTGGCGCTGGTTTTCGCAATCGGGTCCTGGATGTCTTTCCAGATCTCTCGGCGCAGATCACCAGTGCCAGCACGCAAGCGGAAGTAAGGGCGGCGATCGGTGAACTCGGCCAAAGCCTACCTGCAGAGCAGAAGGAGCTCTCTGACACCGACCTCCCCACGGGAATTGAGGCGAGCGTAAAGGCGCTTCAACCGGAGGTGATCTACGTCCCGGCCGTCAAGGACCTGACGGACGACATCAAGACAAAGGAGGGTACGCCGTTTGGAAGGCTGCTTGGCATCTTGCTCAGAGCAATCGAGCCGAAGCTCGCGGACATGAAGGACTTGTTCGAGAAGCTGGATGGGCAGTTGAACCGGGTAGTGCTCGCGGATGGAAGTATCCGAGACGAACGTCTGGGAGAGGTCCGGCAAATCGAGCAAGCGGTGGACCGCTATGTCAAGGAGAGCTTCTCCTCGGTGGACCTGAAGATTCGGATCCCTCCACCCGAGCTGAAGACCATCTTGTCCTCCGCGCAGATCCTTGCAAATGATGGCGTGGAGGGGCCTTTGGAGACCAAGGGGGATGGCCTTCGCAGGGCGGTGGTGTTTGCCATACTTCGCACCTACGTTGACTTGACGCGGTCCGGATTGGCGACGGATGCCCCTGGCCCCACTCCAACCAACAGCTATCTGCTCTTGTTCGAAGAGCCGGAGTTGTATCTTCACCCAAAGGGGCAGCAGATCTTATTCGACGCGCTCAGCGTCTTCTCGAAACACCACCATGTGCTCGTGACGACACATTCTCCGCTGTTCTTCGGACCTGACGCGACGGCAACCTTCACGAAGCTCACCAAACGGACAGATGAAGGTGTGGGGCCGGTTCCCTTTACCTGCACGCATCCGGTGGACCTCACTGAGATGAGCGCCAAGGATCAGTTCCAGATCATCTGCCACGAGAACAACAGTATTGCCTTCTTTGCAGATACGGTGGTCCTGGTGGAGGGAGACACTGACTACATTGTGCTGCCCCACCTGGCTCGCACCATTGACCCGCGATGGGATGCTGCCAAGGCCTCTGTGCGGTTCGCAAGGATCAACGGAAAGACGAGCATCCGCCGCTATAAGGCCTTTTTCAATCGGTTCAACACGCGAGTCACCGTCATTTCAGATCTCGATCTCGTCATCGACGGCTTTGGCCAGATAGATCCCACTCCGGAGCTGATTCAATCCCGACAAGGGCTCTTGGCCGCCATTGACGCAACGATTAAAGCCTCTGGCACGTCGGCGTCCCCCTCTACAGAACAGATCAAGGAGGCCCACACCAGCCAGGATATCAAGAGCAAGTGGGAACGCGCGCGCGCTGTGCATGATAGTTTCAGGAACGGCAAGGTTTCATTCGAGGAGGTGCGAGGCGCAGTGGATGAGTTCTTCGTATGGCAGCGATCCGAAGATCGGCTTGCCGAATTACGATCGCCGAAAAGCGATGAAGTGCTCAAGCTAAAGCGGCAACTGCTCACCGAGCTCAGATCACACGACGTCTACGTGCTCGACCGGGGGGATGTTGAGTCGTACTACCCGCCAGCCGTCACGGGTCCAGACAAGCCCTCAAGGGCTATGGCGTTGTGTGGCCTCATCCGATCCAGGGACGAGGCCCTGGCCCTTTGCCCACAGATCATTATCGACGGGGCAAGTACAGAGAAACCCGAGCTTGAGATCATCTTCGGTTTGATCTTTCGTGCGTGAAGGGAAGATTTCGCTGCCAACAATGTTGGCCTTAGTGGGTAGACTCAGTTTGGTGATGGGAGTGATTCTATGAATCCTCTGCGTATAGCGCGAAGCCTACGCGAGGACTACCTGCGACTCCTGCGGACTGCCTTCCAGCCGCGACAAGAGCGGCTGCGTGAGGCGTTCGAGCAGGAGATTGCAAGAGAGGGCTTCCTGACGCGTGAGCCGTTCATTGCCCTGGCGTCGCCCCACCAGTACGGCCGGCCGCTGACCGAGCTGCTTGAAGAGACCCGTCGGCGTTTTGCCCCCATCGCCGATCATCCCTTCGCTCACCAGGCCGAGGCGTGCCGCCGAATTCTCCGGGGAGAGCCGGTGGTGGTCGCGACCGGCACCGGATCGGGGAAGACGGAGGCGTTCCTGATGCCGATCGTGGACCACTGCCTCCGACACCGCGACGAACCTGGGCCGAAGGCTGTTCTCGTGTACCCCATGAATGCCCTGGCCAACGATCAGCGGAACCGGATCCGGGTGCTGCTGACCGGCACAGGAATTTCGTTCGGGCGGTACACCGGCGAGACGCAACTGATGGGCGCGCGGCCGCCCGAGGCTCCTGAGGAGGAGCGGGTCATCCGGGGAGAGTTTCGGGCCAATCCGCCGGACCTCTTCCTCACGAACTACCAGATGCTGGAGTATCTGCTCCTCCGGGGCGATGGGCGCGAAATCTTTCGGGATCACCGCGTCCGCTTCATCGTGCTGGACGAGGTCCATACATACCATGGGGCGCTGGGTGTGGATGTCGCGTGCCTCCTGCGCCGACTGCGGGCCGCCCTGCAGCTTGGCCAGCCGAATTCCCCACCCCCGCTGTTCATCGGAACGTCAGCAACCCTGCTGTCAGGCGGTACGGGAGACCCGCGGGTCGGCGTGGCCGCATTCTTCAGCAGTCTGACGGGGCAGGAGACGCCCCCCGAGGCGGTCGTCACGGAATCGCCCACCGTGCCAGTCCGGCCGCCGAATCTTCGGTTTTCTCCACCGCCAGACATCACCGAAGCAGAGCTGCACGCCTTTGACCCAGAGGACTCGGGCCACGTGCTCGTACTCGCCCGGAAGCTTGGAGGGGTTCCGCCGAACGCGCTCGTTCCTCTGGAGGAAGCCTGGGCGAGGACGCCTCTCCCGTACCTGGTGCTGGACTGGTTCCGGCGGCCGCGGTCTTTGGAAGAGATCGTGGATCTCCTCGGCCAGGAGGAAGGCAGGCGGCTCGAGCAGCAGGGAGTGACCCGGGATGGTCTTCGGCGGGAGGTGGAGGCGGCGCTCCTCGTTGGTCCCTGCCTGCCCGATGATCATCCGCTTCGCCTCCGGCCACGCGTGCATCGGTTTCTGCGCGGCCTGGCCCGGTTCTGGCGCTGTACCGATCCCGGCTGTGGGCGGCTCCTGAGTGAGGGGGTTGAGACGTGTGACCGGTGTGGTGCGCGCGCCCTTCCCCTCGCGTTGTGCCGAACCTGCGGGTGGGACTTTTTCATGGTGCGAGCGCCCGAAGATGGCGCCGGGCCGGTTGCCCCATGGCCCGGGCGAGTCTCCGGGCGCCGGTCGGCATTCCTGTTCGATCCCCCGGTGGCACCCATCGAGGTGGAGCCAGAAGAGGACCCACAGGGCGGCGAGGAGGGCTCAGACGACGATGCCCCTGCCGTGGAGGCGGAAGATGAAGTCGTCGAGGCTCCTCCCGCCGCGCGGGCAGATGCCTACCTGTGTCCGCGATGTCTTTCGCTCAGCGAGAACCCCGGGATGCGGGCATGCGTCTGTCCCACGAATGATTCGCTACGCCCCGTCCGCATTCTCCGTGGGCGGGGGACACGCTGCCCGATCTGCCGAAGCCGGTACGGCCGGTTCGATGTCATCACGCCCGTAAGCCTGGGGAATTCCCTCGCCTTGACGCACGTGGCCCGCATGATCATGCGCGGCCTGCCGGCGGACCGCCGAAAACTCTTGGTCTTTTGTGACAGCCGGCAGGACGCTGCGCATCAGGCGCGATTCATCGCCGGGATCGAGGATCACCTCCGATTGCGCCGCGTGGTCTACCGTCTCCTCCGATCGGACGGCCAGCCACACGACTTCTCTTGGCTGATAGAAGGGCTTCTCAATGCATACGTCGAACAGGGCGTCATCGAGCAGCCCCGGAGTCCCGACGCCCGGCGGCGTGCGACAGACCGCCTGGCAGGTGCGATGCTTACGGAGTTTGTAATCGCGCCACACGTCCGGGCCGGACTCGAGCGCTTGGGCCTGGTGCGCATCCGGTACGCTGGGCTGGAAGATGCGACGTCTGGCGAGGAGTTCGACCGCATCTGCCGGTCGCAGAGCTTGGCGCCAGAGGCTGTTGCGCAGGCGATCCCCCACATGCTCGACCTGCTGCGCACGCGCCGCGCTGTAGCCCATGATGCACTGCGATTCCGATTGCGCCGAGGCGATCAACTCTCGCAGCGGTACGGGATCGAGCCGGGCCGACAGGTGGGACTGCCGGTGGCCTTCCGCGAGCCGGGGCAGCGTCCGGAACGTGCCCGGAACTACAAGCTGGAGACCACGTGGAATGCCACAGGGAACCCGGCTGGCGTGCAGCGACTCTGGCGGCAGCTCCTGGGAGATCACGCAGGGGCGGATTCTCTGGCCGCAGTCCTGCGATGGCTGGAACATGAGAGACTCCTTGTGATCTCCCGGATCGGGCAGAACGCGAACGAGACCGAAGGGTTCCAGGTCGCTCCGGACATTCTGCTCTTTGAGGTGGGGCGGTCGTTCGCCCGGTGCTCCGTGTGCGGCCGGGTGGTTGCCAATGAGCCGGCAGGTGGTCCATGCATTCGGACTGGCTGCGAGGGGCGGCTTGAGGAATGGGAGGGGCCGCTGGCGTCCGAGAACCTGAATGCCCTCCTGATCGCGGCCGACCAGGCGCCACCGCTCATCCCGGCGGAGCACTCCGCGGCGATCACTGACGAGGAGCGCGCACGGGCCGAACAAGGCTTCCTCGCCGACCCACCACGATTCAACGTCCTGGCCTGCACCCCAACGCTGGAGCTGGGGGTCAACATTGGCGACCTGGAGGCAGTGGCCCTCCGGAACGTCCCTCCCAATCCGGCGAACTACGCCCAGCGGACGGGCCGCACGGGGCGACGCTCCCGAATGGGCATCGCGGCGGGCTTTGCCCGGAATACGCCGCACGATGGATATTTCTTCGACCATCCGGACGAGATCATTGCCGGCGCAATCCCGCCTCCCCGGTTCAACCTGAACAATCTGGAGACGGTAGCGCGGCATGTCCGCAGCCTGGTCGTGGAAGAGGCCCGCATTGACTTCCCATCGAACCTGACGACGCTGCTGGGGGAAGAGGGGCAACTCCTTGAACCGAACGCCAGCAATCTGATTCGCCGCCTTGAGGATGCGCGGCCGAATACGCGGCAGCGAGCCCACACGGTCTTCCATCACGCCACCGGAGCCGTAGCCGATTTTGGTCGGTGGCTGGAGGGCATCGTCGAGGTGGTTCCAGGATTGGTGCGGCATGCCCTGATCCAACGGGGCCATCTCATCGAAGAGGCTGTCCGCAAGATGCGGGAGCATGGCCAGCGCGTCCGGCAGAGTCCCCGGGAGGAGGAGGCGGAGAAGGGCTACCGGATCCTGGCGCGGAAGCTCCGCGAGGATCACAAATATGCCTACCTCCCCCGCGTTCTGGCCGAGGCTGGCATCTTGCCGGGGTATGCCTTCCCGGGCGACCCTGGATCGCTGTCCCTGGCCTTCGATCCAGAGCCGATCTTCGCCGGCCGACTCCAAGCCCAGCGGGAGTACGCACCTGGCCAAATAGTCTATGCCCGTGGACACCGATGGCGCGTTGGCGGTATAGCCCTGAACCGGCCCGGTTCTTTAGCGGCAGGCCATGCGGGGTATCAATTCGAGTTTACCGAATGCCCCGATTGCGGGCTGGCCAATCGCGCGCGCGGGGCGAACCAGTGTGCCCGGTGCGGTGCCGAGCTGGCAGGGTCCACGCAGGTTGCCTGGGACGTCGGGGCCTTTCAAGCATGGCCGGCTGAGGTGGAGGTCGAAGCCGAAGAGGAGCGGCAGTTCCACGTCTATGACATCAGGGTCCACCCGCAGCGGGATGTTGGCGGGATGGGATATGGACTTGGCCCGTGGCGAATGGAGCTGCGTGAGCAAGAAGGGATCTGGTGGGTCAACCACGGCTCCCGCGAGGTGCCCGATGATGGTGGGGTAGTTGCGCAGGCGACTGGCTTCCACCTGTGCCCAACGTGCGGGGAACTCGTGCCCGACCCTCCCGCACCGTCGCCCTCGGGGCGACGAGGGAGAGTGCCTCGGGGGAATCGGGACCCGCGGGCGAATCAGGATGAGCATGCCAGGCGATGCAATGGCGTTCCGGCGCATTTCGCTCTAGGTCACCAAGGGCGCGCCGACACCCTACGGCTGATCGTGCCCGGCCTGGCTGGCCTGGGCGAGGAAGGTGTCGCCTGGGCGTGGTCCTTCGGCGCGGCCGTGATGCAAGGCGCCATTCGGCACTTCGGCCTGGATGAGGATGACCTCGACGCGGTCGTCCTTACCCGCAGGACTCAGAGCGGCGAAGAAGTCGTGGAGTTGGCCTGGGTGGACACGGTGCTGGGCGGGTCCGGCATCCTCCGGGAGATGGCCGCTGCGATTCCCGCCGTGGCCAGCGCTGCTGTCCGACACTTGGAGGGCCATGACTGTCCAAGGTCCTGTTATCGGTGCCTCAGAACGTACCGCAATCAGCGGGTCCACCGGCTCCTCAATTGGCGGCTGGTGCTTTCTTACCTTCGGGCGGCAGCGGGCGAGACGATCCATTCGCAGGGTCCGCTGAGTGCCGCTGCCCATGTTGTCGAGGGCCCCGAGTGGGAGGAGGCCCGACGAGAAGGCTGCGGGTCACCGCAAGAGTTACGACTCCTCCGGGCCATTCGTGAGGCCGGGCTCCCCGAACCTGAAAAGCAACACGAGGTCCGCCAGAACGGTCGCCTCATCACACGAGCCGACTTCGCCTATCTGGCCCAGCGTGTCCTGATCTACGTGGACAGCCTGGCGTTTCACTCCTCCATCCGCCAGCGCATCCACGACACCCGGCAGACAAATGATCTGCAGAATATGGGGTATCGGGTATTCCGATTCCTTGCACGCGAAATCCTACAGGCGCCAGACGTGATTCGATCCGCTTTGGAATGAAAGGTGTATTAGGTGTTGTAACTGGTTCGTGATCTGCGGAGGCGGGCGATGATCCGACTCATACACACTGCCGACGTGCACATCGGTCGGCCATTCCGGTTTCTCGGGGAGTTCGGCCGAACCGTCCGGGCCCAGATCCGGGAGACTTTCGCTCGGGTCTTGGCCTTGGCCCGGGATCGCAGGGCGAACGTTGTACTCGCTCCTGGGGACATCTTCGACAGCCACCGGCCTGACGGCTCGGACGTTCGGTTTGTCCTGGACCAGATCCGCAGAATCCGCCCCATTCCCGTGTGCGTCCTCCCCGGCACCCATGACCTCCTCGCCCCCGACTCCATCTATCGGACACTCCGTGACCGACCCGAGAATCTCCACCTTTTTGACGGGGAGGATGCCCAGACGGTCCTCTTCCAGGACATTGGCCTAGCCGTCCACGCACGGGCCAACCGGTCCAAGCGGGGCGGGGTGCCACCCCTCGAAGCGATCCGGCCACACCCCCAGGCACGGCACAACGTGGCCATGGCGCATGCGTCGATTCCCCTTGGGCATCTGACCGGCGATCCAGACCATGACTACTTCGTGAGCGAAACGGAGATCCGAGCGGCTGGTGTCCAGTACTGCGCCCTGGGCCACTGGCACAAGGTCGCCGAGTATTTCCCTGGGAACCCGTTCCGAGCCTGGTATTGCGGATCACCGGAAACCTTGCAATTCGAGGACGGGGACGCCTCGGGGTACGCCCTGGAAGTAATCCTGGATGAGAACCGGGTCGAGGTCACGCAGCACCGTGTGGGACGGTTCCGGTGGCGTCACGTGGCGCTCGATGTCGGATCGCTGGGTAGCCTGGCGGATCTCCGAGGCGAAATCGAACGCCTGGCCGATCCGGATGGCATCGTCCGGGTCGCCCTTCAAGGAGCACTTGCCGCATCTGCCGCATTCGACGCATCGGAGTTGTCTGACGACCTCGCCGGTCGCTTCGCGCACCTCATCATCACACTTGACGGGTTGCGAACCCGCTGGGAGGACTTCGACCCGCAGACGGTGTTTCCGCCAGGAACCATCGGAGCTGCCTTCGTCACGCTCGCCCAGGAACGCCTTCGCCAGGCGGGAGGGGGAGATCGCGTGCATTGGGAAGAGGTGCTCCGCCGTGGCACAGCACTCCTGGCCGGCCGGGAGGACGTGGGGAAATGAAGATCGTCGGGCTCACCACCGAGCGGGTCCGGAATCTTCCCGACCAGACCTGGCACCTCGGCCCAGCCTTCCAGATCATCCAAGGGCCGAACGAGGCTGGCAAGTCCGCACTCCACGAGGCCATCCGCATTGCGCTCTACGGGGACGCGAAGTCCACCGCCCAGGCGTACGCCGAGGCCCGCCGGTGGGGCCAGCCGGACGCCATCGCCGTGGCCTTGACCGTTTTGGTGCCGGAGGGCAAGTACATCATCCGGCGCGACTTTGCGGAGCGCCGGAACATGCTCATCGGCCCGGACGGGAAGCCGTTTCGGGGGGAGCAATCCCTCCAGGAGTTCCTCCAGCGCCACTTGCCTCTCCCGACTGAAGACAGCTTCCTCGCCACTGCGTGCGTCCGCCAGGACGAGCTCGCCCAGGTGGTCGCCAATGCAACGGCCCTCCGGCCGCTGCTGGAGCGGCATGCCCTGAGCGGCGCGGGTGTAGACCTCGAGGACCTCCGGAAGCGGCTCGACAGGCACCTCCTCGAACTGAAGCGGGGCCTCGACAAACCCGCCCCGAAGAACCCGGGGCGGATTGCCGCCCTGCGGGCCCAGCGAAAGGACCTCACGGACACCGTCGACCGGCTGACCCGCGAGATCGGCGAGCGAGGGAAGGCCGCGGAAGACCTGGCTGTCCTGGAGCGGGAGCTCGTCTCGCTACGCGAGGAGAGGAACCTGAAGCGCATCCACCTGGAGCGTCACGCGAAACTCCAGGAGGCCCGAACGCGGCTGGAGGACGCCAAGAAGCGGATCCTTCGGGCACAGGAAAAGATCGACCGCGTGCACAACCTCACGGCGGACCTTCCAGGCTTCGCCGAGGCTGCGAAGCAGGCCGCCGACGCCCTCCAGGGCCACAGGACTCGGCTAGACCGCGCCGAGGCGTATCGGACGCTCGCCCTGCAGGCCCAGGACCTCCGGGACGAATTGGGCTCCCTTGAGGCGGACCTGAGGATCCTCGGCGAGATCAATGCCCGCCTCGCAACGAACGAGGAGGCCCGGCGGACAATCCCGCTGTCGCCGGAGGACCTCGACAACCTCCGCGCCATCCCCGAAGAAATCCAGAAACTGCAAGCGGGCGTGAACGAGGCCGATGCGGAGCGGGAGCGCCTCGCGTCCCGCCTGAGCCAGGCAGACACCGAGCTCGTCGAGGCCAGGCGACGGCTCGACGGCCTCACGGCGCAGCAGACAGCTCTAGGACAATCCCTCGGCACAGCAGAACAGCGCGCGCGATTGGAAGATGAACTCAGGCAGGTCACGAGGGCGATTGCCGACAAAGAGCAGCGCGTTCTTCACCTGCGGGAACTCCGGACCGCCTCACTCGCCCTGGCCGAACGCCGGGAGCCCTACGCCCACCTGGATGCCCTTGACGTCTCCCGGTTTGCGGATCTCAGGACTCGCGTTGCGACCCTCCGCACCACGCTGGAGAGCGCTGGCATCGAGGTCCGCCTGACCCCGAAGGCCTCGGTCACCCTGACGGTGCGCGCCGATGATCGGCCCGAGGAGCGCCACGCGGACCAGCTGGAGCCCGTCGCCCTGCGCGCCGCTGACCACGCTCGGATCGACGTGGAGCCGCTGCTCACTGTCGAAGTCCGGAACCTCAGTACGGCGGCGGAGATCCTCCGGGCCGCGACCGAGGAACTGCAAAGTCTACTAGCTGCCATGCGATGCGCCTCTGTGGAGGAGGGGAGCGCCCTGATCGCCGCCCGTGAACAGATAGATGAGGACCTGGGAAAGACCGACATCGCGTTCATCACCGCCCTTGGGTTGGACTCCCTGGAGGCGCTTGAGGAGGAACTGACAACCCTCCGGAACACCGTGGCCACCCAGACCGAGGCCCAGGACGCCCTGCCGAAGGTCGAGCACGGACCCGAGACCCTGCGGGGGGCCCGGGAGACCATCGCCGTCGAGATCGGCAAGACCCAAACACTCATCCAAAGCCTGGAGCAGGAGCTCGCTCGCGGGCGGCAAACACTCGCGAAAGACCCCCTGGCCGGCACCCGCGAGGAACTCGCGCGCAAGGCAGAGGCAGTCCGCACCCTGCAGGCGCGGCTCGGGCCGGACCCCGAGACGTCCGCGGCCACTATGGCCGCGCGGCACCAGGAACTGGCCGACATCATCGGTGCCGACGAGGACGCCCGGGCCGAGATCCTCGGTGGCCGCCGGCCCGACCACCTAGATGCCCGCCAGAAGGCGGTCGAGCAGGCACTCATCGACCTGGATGCCAAGCTCACCCCCCTGACGGCAGATGCCATGGACGACACCGCGCTCGGGGAGGCCCGGTTGGCCCTTGCGGGGCTGGAACAGGCCAAGGCGGAGGCTGAGACTGCCCACCTCCGGGCGATAGCAGAACTCGATACCCTGGATGTCGAGGTCTTCACGGCGGAGCGGGACGAGGACACGGTCCAGATGGTCGTTGCGCAAAAGCAGGAACGGGACAATCAGGACTATCAGCTCTCCACGGACGAGCGGACCCGGTATGAGCAGCGGGTTCAACAGCTCGACAAACTGATCGACGGAAAAGATCGCGAGCGAGCCCAGCTCGAGGTTAAGGCGGATGTCCAGGCCGACCTCCAGGATCAACTCGCCGACGCCGGGGAGCGCCTCGCCACCGTCGAGGGGCAACTCCAGTACTGGGAGCGCCGGCTCGACGTGGACACTCGGATCCACACTCTGCTTGACGAGTCTCGGGCCTGCGCCCTTGCCGACCTCTCGATGCGCCGCCTGCCCCAGCTTGCTGGCAGCTACCTGGCGCGGGTTACGGCCACCTGCCACGGGGATGTGCGCTTCGAGGACGGCGCATTCCGCCTGTATTCGGAGCAGAAGCAGGACCTCCTGCTAGCCGAGGAATTCTCCGGTGGCACCCGAGACCAGTTCTACCTGGCCGTCCGCCTGGCGTATCTAGAGGCCCTCTTCCCGCACAATCGCCCGCCGTTCCTCCTGGACGACCCCCTGGTCCACTGCGATCCCCAAAGGCGTGCGGAGGTGCTCCGGCTACTCACCGAGTACGCCGGCAACGGGCAGGTCCTGCTGTTCACCTGCCACGACTTCCCCGAGTATGCAAACTACCCCGGTGTCCAGCTCTGATCCGCCTGGGGCCTCCGGCAACCTGCGAGCGGTGTGCACAGAATGATCAAGCGGATTCTTTTTGTTTGCACAGGTAATACCTGTCGGAGCCCCATGGCCGCTGCGCTCCTTCGTGATGCAGTTCAAAAGGATCCGGAACTGCGGGAGGCCTCTCTCGAGGTGTGCTCCGCGGGAACCAGCGCCACTCCTGGCGACCCTGCTACCCAACTTGCTATCGAGGCTATGAAGCCCTACGGCCTTGGCCTCAGGGGGCACCAGGCTACTCGACTCACTCCCGACTTGGTCAACTGGGCCGATTTGATCCTTACCATGACACAAGCGCACAGAGATCACATTGTCGGACGCGTCTCGGCGGGAGCTTCGAAAACGTTAACCCTCGCTGAATACGTCGGTGCCGCTGGTGATATTGAGGATCCCCTCCTCGTAGGCACGGAGGAAGTCTATCGCCGTTGCCTCGATCAGATTTCCGCGTGTATCCGCTCGCTGGTGAACAGGTTGCGATTTGGAGCGAGCATGGGCCACTACAACTCCTCCCGCACCCGGGTGGTTCCGATCTTCACCCGGCTTTATTGCCTCGACCCCACTGGACGCACTTGGTTGCAAC
>Ga0214473_10002946_pt1 | contig 20814 bp, 26 predicted proteins | sample RVTome_7_FD_203509 | JGI IMG/M metagenome (GOLD analysis project Ga0214473, IMG submission 203509) | Soil microbial communities from uranium-contaminated site in the Upper Colorado River Basin, Wyoming, United States - RVT98D197 | ecosystem: Environmental > Terrestrial > Soil > Contaminated >... | reverse complement strand
TGGCGCAGCACCGCATGGGCCTCTACAATCCCGGGGGCGGCGTGTTCGGGCGCTATCCACCGCCCGTGATCTACGGCGGCACGCGGGAGCAGATCGAGAAGTACGCGGTGCCGACGCTGCGCGACGGATCCTACACCTTCTTCGCCATCACGGAGCCGAGCGGCGGCTCCGATCCCGCGAACGCGATCCAGAGCCGCGGCGTCAAGCAGGGCGACCACTGGGTCCTGAACGGGACGAAGACGTTCATCTCCCACGTCCACGAGGCGGAGTGGGGAGTCGTGTTCGTCCGCACCGACGCCGCCAAGGGACGCGGGGGCATCAGCTGCTTCATCATCGACAAGGGGACGCCGGGATTCACGGCGCGGCCGATCCGCACGATCCGGACGGTGGCCGTCCCCAACGAGGTGGTGATGGAGGATTGCCGGGTGCCGTCGTCAAACTTGCTCGGCGCGCAGGGCGGCGGGCTCAACCTGTGCCTCGACCTCTTGACGCGCCTGCGCTTTCCGTACTCCGCTTGCAACCTCGGCGTCGCGGTGGCCGCGCACCGGATGGCCGTCGAGCACGCCAAGCATCGGCAGACCTTCGGCATGCCCCTCTCGCAGCGCCAGGCGATCCAGTGGATGCTCGCCGACGCCGAGGTCGAGCTGCGGGCGGCGCGCTGGCTGATCTGGGAGGGCGCGTGGAAGGCGGACCGCGGCGAGGACGCCCGCGTCGAGGCCTCGATCGCCAAGCTTTACTCGAGCGAGGTCCTCGGCCGGGTGGTGGACGCCGCCGTCCAGATCCACGGCGGCTACGGTGTCTCCAAGGAATTCCCTCTCGAGCGCTGGTATCGCGAGGCGCGGGTGCGGCGCATCGGCGAGGGGCCCTCCGAGGTCCATCGCATGGTGATCGCGCGCTCATTGTTCCGGTAAGCGACTCCCTCTCCCCCGCGGGGAGAGGGACGGGGGAGGAGATCGAGAGCATCATGGCCGACGAGATCCTGTGCCAGGTCGAGAACGGCGTCGCCACCGTCACCCTCAATCGCCCGGACAAGCGCAATGCCATGAGTGGCGCGCTGCTCCAGGGGCTGCGCGCGCGCTTCGACGACCTCGACGCCGACCCCGGCGTCCGCGTCGTCGTGGTGCGCGGCGCCGGCCCCGCGTTCTGCGCGGGGATGGACCTGCGCGAGATGGGGGAGCGCCGCGGCGATGCCGACCCGGAGAACGGCGTGACCGAGGTCCTGCAGCGCGTGGAGCACTCGCGCCATCCGACGATCGCCATGGTCCACGGTGACGCCATCGCGGGCGGCTGCGAGCTCGCCCTGCACTGCGACCTCAGGATCGCCGCCGAGCCCGCCCGGCTCGGGATGCCGCTCGCGCGCATCGGCCTGATCGTGCCGTTTCCGCTCCTGCAGAAGCTCGTCGAGGTCATCGGACCCGCCCAGACGCGCGAGCTGCTCTTCACGGGCAAGCCCGTGAACGCGAAGCGGGCGCTCGAGATGGGCATGGTCCACCGGGTCGTGGCGCCCGCCGAGATCGAGTCGGCCACCTACGCTCTCGCTCGCGGCATCGCCGACAACGCGCCCCTGTCGCTTGCCGGCATCAAGGCGAGTCTCCTCCGCGCGGTCTCGCTCCGCGAGCGGGTCGAGCACGGCGACATCGACGAGCTCGCCCGGCGGGCGCATCGGAGCGCGGACGCCGCGGAGGGCCGCCGCGCCATGCTCGAGAAGCGCTCGCCCGTGTTCCGGGGCGAGTGAGCGTGCCGGCGGCCCAGGGGGAGGCGTGATGCTGGTCGGCGCCTTCGCGTGCGCGCACACGCCCCAGCTCCTGATCCGGCCCCCCACGGAGGACCGGGACCTCGTCCTCCGGGTGCACGCCGCCTTCGCGCGCGTCAAGCGGCGCATCGAGGCGCTCCGCCCCGACGCCATCGCGATCGTCGCCGGCGACCACGTCGAGGCGTTCTTCCTCGACGCGGTGCCCGCGCTCGCCGTGTACGCCGGCGCGGAATGCGCGGGCGTGTTCGGGCCGTACCGGTACCGCTTCCCGATCCACGAGCCCCTCGCCCGGAGCATCGTCGAGCAGGGGATCGAGCGCGGGTTCGACCTCCTCTACACCCAGGGCGCGGCGCTCGACTACGCCTTCTACGTCCCGCTGCACTTCACGATGCCGGCGCCGCCGGTCCCGATCGTGCCCCTGCACGTCAATGTCTACCTGCCTCCCCAGCCGCTGCCGCGGCGCTGCTACGAGTGGGGCGCCGCCCTCGGGGGGATCCTGCGCGCGCGGCCGGAGCGCATCGTGCTCATGGCCTCGGGCGGGTTGTCGCATTTCCCCGGCACCGACCGCTACGCGTCGCCGGACTTCGACGGCGACCGCGGGCTGCTCGAGCGCATGCGAGAGGGGCGGGGGCGCGAGCTGGCCGTGCTCACGGGCGCCGAGCTCGACACGGCGGGCAATGTCGAGCTCCGGACGTGGATCACTCTTCTCGGCGCCGTCGGCGACGCCTGCGCGGACGTCTACTGCTACGAGCCGTCCTGGCATCACGGCAATGCCGTTGCGGAGTGGCCGCTGTGAGCGCCGGGCCGCACTACGCCTTCCCGCCCGCCCGCGCCTACCGGCTCAACCGCTGTCTCTGGGCGATCAAGTCCGATCCGGCCTACTGCGCGCGGTTCCTCGCGGATCCCGTCGCCGCGATGGGCGAGCTCGAGCTGTCCGCCGAGGAGCGGGCCGCGCTGTCGCCGCTCGACCGCGACGCCCTCGTCGGCCGCGGCGCCCATCCCTATCTGGTCTTCATGGCCGACCTGCGGCTTCGCATCGCGCGGGAGCCGGGCTCGGTCGAGTACTTCTAACCCCGACCACGAGGAGCCATCCGATGCGGGATCTCGTCCAGCGCCTCAACGAGTTGTGTGACGCCGCGCCGTTTCAGTCGAGCTGGTTTCTGAAGGACCTGGCCACGGGGGCCCACGCCGACCGGAGCGGACACGTCCCCGTGCCGTCGGCCAGCACCCGCAAGATCTCGATCATGATGGCGGCGCTCGCGGCCGTGCACGCCGGCAAGCTCGCCCTCGACCAGCAGGTGACCGTGGAGGCGCGCTACCAGGACAATGACTCGGGCACCTTCCAGCACCTGACGCCCGGGTTCCGGATCACCTTCCGGGACGCCCTCGTGATGATGATCATCGTCAGCGACAACACGTGCACGGGCCTGGTCGTCGATCTGGTCGGGCTCGAGAACGTCCAGCGCTACGGCGAGTTGATCGGCCTGACCGGCACCATCCACCGCTTCGGCATCCCCCCGCGCCTCGGTCCCGATCACACGCTCGATCAGGTCACGACGACGACGCCGAGCGACCAGGGGCTCCTGCTCGAGCTGATCCTGCGCGGGACCACCGACCCGGCGGCCGCCGCGCTCCTCCAGTGCACCCCCGCGCTGTGCCGGCTCGCCCTCGACATCCTGAGCTGGCAGAAGCTCAAGACACGGCTGCCGTCGCTCTTGCCGGTCGGGACCAGAGTCGCCCACAAGACGGGGACGGGCGCCCGCGGCTACATGGATGCCGGCATCATCTTCAAGGACGACCGGCCGCTCTGCATCCTGACGGTCTACACGGAGCACGTGCCCGCCGCGCTGGCCGACGGCACGCCGGGCTTCGCGGCCGCCGCGCAGCTCATCGGCCGCATGGCGCGCCTCTGCTACGACGGCCTCGGGAGCTGAGATCGCGTCAGGCGACGAGGGCGAGGGCCTCCGCACGCGCGAGGCCGACCTTCTCGGCCGCCTGGAGGATTTCATCCCACGTGGTCGCGTCGACGGCGATGCCCGTGCGCGCGCGCTCCTCGCGGGCCATCCGCTCCGGGTCGCCGGGGACGAGGACGGGCGCCGCGGGATCGGTCGGCGGCGAGGCCTTGACGTAGTCGACGAAGCCGTCGATCTCGCGGCGGAGCCAGTCGACGCCGGCCAGGCGCGCGGGATCGATGAGCACCGCCAGCATATTGTTGATGGTGCCGCCGCGCCGCGCATTGCCGGGCTGAATCGTGGGGCCGCCCGACAGCGCGCCCGCCAGGAGCTCGGTCATCACCGCGAGCGCATAGCCCTTGTGGCCGCCAAAGGTCAGGAGCGCGCCGAGCGGCTCGCGGTACATCACGTGGGGATCGCGCGTGGGCCGGCCGGCCGGGTCGATCAGGACGCCCTCGGGCGCCGGCTTGCCCTCGTTCCGGGCGACGCGCACCTTGCCCATGGCGACCGCGCTCGTGGCCATGTCGAGGAGCAGCGGAGGCTGCCGGTCGGTGCCGGGCAGGGCGATGCAGACGGGGTTGGTGGAGAAGCGCGCGTCGCTGCCCCGGAAGGGCGCGACGAGCCCCCGGTGGTCGGCGACGTTGACGAAGTGCAGCGAGACAAGGCCGGCGGCGCTGGCCATCTCGCCGTACGCGCCGACGCGCCCGATGTGGTGCGCGTTCGCGAGCGTCATCGCCACCACACCGGTCTGGCGGCAGCGCGCGATGGCGGCGGCCATGGCTTCGCCGGCGACCGCGCGGCCATAGCCCCGGCCGCCGTCGAACATGAGTGTCGGGCCGTCGTCCTTCACCAGCTTCGCGCGGGTGTTCGGCACGACGAGGCCCGCCCCGAGATGCCGGACATAGGCGGGGATCATCCCGATGCCGTGGCTGTCGTGGCCGGCCAGGTTGGCCTGGATCAGGTGCTCGGCGACGAGATCGGCCTCCGAGGCGGCGCTGCCGCCCGATTTCAAGATTGCGCCGGTCAATCGCCGCAGGCGGTCGGCCGTCAGGCAGACTCCTTCAGGCATGTTTCTCCTCCCGGTCGATGTGGACGGCGCGGCTCCGGGCCGCTCGCAACCCGTCTACTCCACCACGTCTCCGCCCTCCCGGCAAGCGCCGTCCCGGCAGGGACTGAAGCCGTACTTCCTGCAGCGGAAGGTCAAGGTGCAGAAGCTGCAGGACGTAGTGAAGAAGGGCTCCCCGCCACGCCGGTGGACGAGGTCGTCGTGGCACCGGAGGAATACGAGAAGTATCTCACTCTCGCCTATCGCGCCGAGCCGTTTCCGAAGCCCCGCAACGACTTCGGCATGGTAAAGAGCCTTCCCGTCCCCGAGATGGAGAAGCTCATGCTGACCAACATCCGGGCCGGCGACGAGGAACTTCGCCAGCTCGCCTCCCGGCGCGCCAACGCGGTGAAGGATGCCCTCTTGCAGTCCGGCAAGGTCGAGACCGAGCGCGTGTTCATCGCCGAGCCGAAGGACCTCACACCGGAAAAGAAGGACAAGGTGAAGGATAGCCGCGTGGAGTTCAAGATCGCGTAGTGCAAACGGCTTCCTTGGCTCGCTTCACCCTCGGGCGCCACACATGGCCTGAGAACTCAGCGCCGTGCAGCCGACACCGATTCGGCGCAGAGCCGCACAAGGCGGTCGCCGAACTCCGCGGCCACTCGCTACTTGCAGCCGTCCGGGAGCCGCTTCGTCACTTCGAGGCGATCGCCGACCTTCTTGTCCTGCAGTACTTCCTTCGGCGCCTGGAACTCGAACAGCTTCCCGTCCGGCTCCTGGAGCGTCAGCCTGCCCTGGTTCACGTCCATCTTGACAATGCGGCCTTCTACCTTGTGCGGCGTGCAGTCAGGCTTGGCCTGCGCCAGCGCGAGGCCACTGCACACCATCACGCCACCGATCGCAGCCACCCACATGCGCGGCCATGTCTTCATGGAATGCCGCCCTACTTGTCGTGCTTGGTGATGTCGTAGAGGACACCGGCTGCTGCTCCGACGCCGGCGCCGATCAACGCGCCCTTACCTGCGCCGTAGCCCGTACCCGCGCCGACCGCTGCGCCGGCCCCGGCGCCCACGGCAGTCCCGGCAACGGTTCCACAGCCGCCGGACATCCCGGCGAGGAGCCCAAGGCCCATCACCAGAGCCGCCAACCGCATCGTCCGCGTCTTCCTCGTTCGTGTCTTCATCGGCGAGTCCTCTTCTTGGTCGCCCGAGTCACGCGCGTTTACTCAAGCCGGCCCGTCCAGCGAAGAAGCTTCTGACGCCTTCCCCGGAGGATGAGGCCGGCGGCGCCACGTCCACGCCGACATCCCCGGTTGATCGCGCCCATCTTGACACATTCACTATCGGCGACTCAAGCGTGTGCGCGCGGGCCGTGTAGAGCCGAGGTCGCCGGCCTACCAGAGCGGTTGTCGGCACCGGTTCTGCGCCATGGACACGAGCACCGCGAGCAGCGCGCGCGCGCGCGTACACGCCGAGCGCCGAACTCACCAGCTTCCGACACCCATGAAGAATCCCCGCTAGCGGCGTGCGCACTCACGGTCGACCGTGGGCCCGGCGCCGACCATGGTGATGGCGACGAGCGCCGAGAGCGCGCCGAAGACCGCCCACGCGGCCGCGTACGAGTCCCAGCTTTCGAGCAGGAGCCCGAAGACGGGTGGGCCCACGAGCAGCCCGAGCACGATCGAGGCGAAGGCCACGCCGCTCAGGAGCCCGGCCTGCCTGGGCCCGCCCGTCTCCGCGCTGATGACGAAGAACACTCCGACCCAGCCGTAGGCCCCCACGCCCGTCGCGAAGGCAAGCGCGCCCGCGAGGAGCGGCGTCGAGATCGGCCACACCGCGTAGGCGGCGAAGAGGCAGGCGCCGAGCGCGCCGGTGAGGGCGAGCCACACCGACCGCCGCCCGGCAAGCCACCGATCGCTGGCGGAGCCGAGCGCGAGGCGGGACACCGCGCCGCCGGCCTGCGAGCACGCGACGAGGAAGCCGGCGCCGATCTTGTCGAAGCCGAGCACCTGGATGCTGAACAGCGGGAGATAGCTCAGCACCGCCGCCTGCACCATGCCGAGGACCAGACCCGTGGCGAAGAAGACGAGCAGCGCGGGGCGCCGCGCCCACCACCAGGGGCTGGCGCCGGCTCCGACCTCCGCGGCCCCGTCGCGGGCGACCGCGGGTGCGCCGACCTCCAGCGCGCCGAGCGCCTGCCAGGCGAGGGCGACGGGCAACGCCAGGATCAGGGCGCACGCACCGACGCCGGTGCGCCAACCGAGCGCGGCGGCGATGGGAGGGAGCGACAGCGCCGAGGCCACGCCGCCCAGCGTGAGCCCCATCTGTTTGATGCCCATGGCGATGCCCCGCTCGCGCACGGGGAAGATGTCCATGATGGCCTTGCCGAGAGCGGGATTGACCACGCTCCAGCCGATGCCGGCCACGACCAGGCAGAGGAGGAAGCCGACAAAGGTGGGCGCGAGCGCAGCGGCGAGGAGCCCCACCGAGCCGAGCGCCAGCCCGCCCAGAAAGCTCCGGCGCACCCCGATCCGATCGGCGAGACGCCCGCCGGGCAGCGAGAAGAAGAGCCCGCCGAGGTAAATCGACGGGACAATGAAGGCGAGCTGGAAGCGGCTGAGGCCGAAACCGTCGAGCAAGCTTGGCGACAGCGGCGAGAGGCCGAGCATCCCGAAGGCGCCGGCCCCGTAGGACGCGGTGAGGATGCTCAGCAGGAGCCAGCGCCCGGAGAGCGCGGGCGCGGCTGTCGAGCTGGGTACCGTCGCCGGCCTGGCCACGAGGCTCGATGGTAGCAGACCATGCTCCGCACGTCCCCTCCGGAATCCCGCTGGCCGGCGCGCGCATCATTAAGGGTGTACGAGCCGCGGACACGGCTGGATACCGATGCTCCCAGGAGGACAAACTTGAACGCTGGCACTTCAGCGGTTTCTCTCACCACTCGGACCTTCGACGAGGCGCTCGCCGCCTACCCCGCGCTGGTCGTCGACTTCTGGGCGCCCTGGTGCGGGCCCTGCCGAGCCCTCGCGCCCGTGCTGGAGGACGTCGCCCGGGAACAGGCCGGCCGCGTCGTGATCGGGAAGGTGAACGTGGACGAGGAGCCGGAGATCGCGGCCCGGTTCGGGATCCGATCGATCCCGACGCTGATCTTCTTCCAGGACGGCAAGCCCCGCGACACGGTCGTCGGTGCCGTTCCCAAGTCCGAGATCACGACACGCGTGGCCGAGATGGGGGCCGACTGACTCATCGGCGTCTACGATACATTCTGCCTCGGTCCATTGCCGATGGCGATTGGCCGAAAAATCGGCTCTTTGCCTTGAATTTTCGTCGGGCGGACGGTAGAGTTTCCACTCGCTAGGTGTGATCGCTTCTCGAGGCGCGATTGACCACCGTCTGACAATGACCTTCCAGCAAGGAGGCTCTGGCATGAACCGGCGTGCATTTCTGAGAGCGTCTGCGGCGGCGCCGGCAATCGCGGCGGCATCGCATCTCCCCCCCTTCGCCTCGCTCGCCCGGGCTCAGCCGAAGGAGTTCAACCCCCGCCCGGGCACCTGGCGCACTTTCGAGATCACGACACGCGCCGAGGTCCTGAAGCCGGCCGGCGTGACGCGCGTGTGGCTTCCCATTCCCGTGGTCAAGGCGGACTACCAGAAGCCCGGCGAGAACAACTGGACGGGGAACGCCAAGGTCATGCGGATGGTGTCCGATGACCGGTACGGGGCGACCATGCTGTACGCGGAGTTCGCCGACGGCGAGGCGGCTCCGGTGGTCGAGCTGACGAGCCGCTTTCAGACGCAGAGCCGCGCGGTCGACTGGTCCAGGAAGCTCGCGACGCAGGAGGACGCGGCGAGCCTCCGATCCTGGACGGTGCCGACCGACCTGATGCCCACCGACGGCATCGTCAGGGAGACGGCCCTCGAGATCACCAAGGGCAAGGGGACCGACCTCGAGAAGGTAAAGGCGGTCTACGACTGGATCCTCGCCAATACCTACCGCGAGCCCAAGGTGCGCGGCTGCGGCGTGGGCGACATCAAGGCGATGCTCGAGACGAAGAACTTCGGCGGCAAGTGCGCCGACCTCAACGGCCTGTTCGTCGGCCTCGTCAGGTCCGTGGGGGTGTCCGCGCGCGACGTCTACGGCGTCCGCGTCGCGCCATCGGTGTTCGGCTACAAGGCGCTGGGAACGGGCAGCGCGAACGTCTCCAAGGCGCAGCACTGTCGCGCCGAGGTGTTCCTCAAGGACTACGGCTGGGTGGCCATGGACCCGGCCGACGTCGCCAAGGTGGCGCGCGAGGAGACGAGCGAGTGGCTGAAGATCGATCACCCGCTCGTTGCCGCGGTGCGGCCCAGGCTCTTCGGCGGCTGGGAGGGGAACTGGGTCGCCTTCAACACCGCCCACGACGTCGCCCTGCCTGGCGCGACGAAGGGCGGCAAGATCGGGTTCCTGATGTACCCGCAGTGCGAGACCGCGGAGGGGCGGCGGGACAGCCTCGATCCGGACAACTTCAAGTACACGATCACCTCGCGCGAGATCACGACCTGAGGTGGTGGATCCGACGGGTGCCGTGGACGCCGGATGGACGGGCGTCCCGGCGCCCGTCGTGTCTCCGCTTGTCCCTATGCGCCGTCCCTGGCTCCGCCCGGTGTCGATGCTCGTGGCGATCGTCTGCGTGTCCGTGCTCGCCGCTCCGCGCGGGCACGCGGAGACGGCGCGGTTCCTGCCGTGGAAGGACGCGAAGACGCCGCCCCTCGCTCTGAACGATCTCGCCGGGCGCCCGCACACGCTCGCGGACCATCGCGGGAAGGTCGTTCTCGTCAACTTCTGGGCGACGTGGTGCGAGCCCTGCCGCGACGAGATGCCCTCGATGCAGAGGCTTCAGGAGCGCCTCGCCGGACGGCCGTTCGCCATCCTCGCCGTCAACCACGGCGAATCGGCGGCCCGGGTGAGCGAGTTCGTGAAGCGGGCGGCCGTTGACTTCACGGTGCTCCTCGATCCGAACCAGGAGGCGCCGCGGGCCTGGCGAGTGCGGGTGCTGCCCGCGAGTTTCCTCGTCGACGCGGCCGGCCGCGTGCGCTACAGTGTGATCGGCGAGCTCGACTGGACGAGCGACGAGGCCGTCAATACCGTTCGCCGGCTCTTGCGATAGGTGCTCGTCGAGGCCTTGTCGCCCGCCTGCGAGAGCCGCCTGCCCGGCCCGTCGTAGCTCGAGCCGCTTCACCACGCCTTGCGGTTCGCCGGCGCAGGGGGTAGGCTCGGCGCACCCCAGCATCACCACCGCTTCACCGAGAGGAGAGCACCGCCATGCCCCTTCAGACCCGGTACATCTTCAGCGCGGCCATGGATGTCGAGCCCGCCAAGGAGGCGCTCTTCAACGAGGTCTACGACACGGAGCATGTCCCGCTTCTCCTGAGCGTGCCCGGCGTCGTCTCCATTGCGCGCTTCAAGGCCCGGCCCGTGACCATGATCATCGGGGGCGAGCGCAAGACGATCGTCGTCGAGAACGAGCCCGGGTACAACGCCCTCTACGAGATCGAGAGCCCCGAGGTGCTGACGAGCGAGGCGTGGGGGCGGGCCGTGGACCAGGGGCGCTGGCCGGGCCACGTGCGTCCCCACACGAAGAACCGCCGGCACCTGCTCTACGAGCGCCTCTGAGGGGAGGCCGCGCCATGGCCGGACACCACCGCCTCGCCGCGGACAAGGTCCACTACGAGTGGAACAATGCTCTCGCGCCGCGCCTCGAGGTCGATCCGGGCGACACGGTCGTCTTCGACACCCGTGACGCCGCCGACGGATACTACTCGCGCGCCTCCTCGCACGCCGACGTGCTCGCGCGCGGGCCGTTCCGGGGCCACCCGCTCACGGGACCGGTGCGCGTGCGCGGGGCGGTCCCGGGCGACACGCTCGTCGTCGAGGTGCTCGACATGCACCCCGGCGCCGACTTCGGCTGGACGGCGATCCGGCCGGGGCGCGGCCTGCTTCCCGAGGCGGAGTTCCCCGAGCCGCATCTGGTGATCTGGGATCTCTCCGACGGCGCCTTCGCGCGCATGGGGCGCGGCATCGCCGTTCCCGTCGCGCCCTTCCCGGGCGTGATGGGCACGGCACTCGACGATCCCGGCGGGCACAGCACCATGCCACCGCGGAAGAACGGCGGGAACATGGACATCAAGCAGCTCACCGCCGGCTCCACGCTCTACCTGCCCGTCTGGGTGGGGGGCGCGCTGTTCAGCGCGGGCGACGGCCACGCCGCGCAGGGCGACGGCGAGGTGTGCGTCACGGCGGTGGAGATGGCGGCACAGGTGACGCTGCGCTTCGGCCTCCAGCGCGGGCGCCCGCTGCCGGAGCCGCGCCTTCGCACGCGCGCCGCGCCCACCCGCCCGCGGGACGGGACGTGCTTCGTCACGACGGCGCACGGCCCCGACCTCTTCGCGTCCGCCCAGCAGGCGGTCCGCTACATGATCGACCACCTCGGCGAGGAGCGCGGGCTGAGCCGCGAGGAGGCCTATATCCTCGCGAGCGTCGCCGTCGACCTCTCCATCAGCGAGATCGTCGACGCGCCCAACTGGATCGTCTCCGCCTCACTTCCCGAGTCCGTCTTCGTCTGACGCGGGTCCCTTCGGCGCCGGGCGGGCTCGGATCTCGCCCGGGCGAGCCGCTCGGGCCCGAGGATGGCCATGCCCGCGGGCGCGATGGCGATTCGCGGGGGCATGGTCGGTACGACCGGCCTGACGCAAGATCACAGCGTGGTACGGTGGAGATCGCGCCCGCGTGGCGCGATCACTTCCCGAGAGGAGCAACGCGACGATGGCGCGACGGAGGTTCACGGTGGGCATCGTCGGCCTTGGTTTCGGCCGGGCGCACATCCCGGCCTTCCAGGCCAATGGCGCGGACGTGGTCGCCGTGTGCCAGCGCGACCAGGCCACGGCCCAAGCGGTGGCCGCGAGGTACGGCATCCCCCACGTGTTCGAGCGCTGGGAGCGCATGATCGAGGAGGCGCGCCCCGACATCGTCGTCATCGCGGCGCCGCCCCACCTGCATTACACGATCGCCGTCGAGGCCCTCGCCGGGGGCTCTCACGTATTGTGCGAGAAGCCCCTCGCCATGAATGCCGCCGAGGGGCGCGCGATGGCGGAGGCCGCCGCGCGGGCCGGGCGTGTCGCCATGACAAGCTTCAACTGGCGTTTCCCCGCGGCGATGCAGCGCTTCCACGCCATGGTCGAGGCGGGCCACGTCGGCCGGCCCTTTCACATCGGGGCGCGCTGGCTCGGATCGCGCTGGGCGCAGGAGACGGCGCCGGCGACGTGGCGGATGGACCGCGCCCAGGCGGGGCATGGCGCGATGGGTGACATGGGCGTGCACGTGATCGACCTCGTCCGCTGGAACTTCGGGGAGTTCACGCGGGTCGTGGCCGACGCGGGCATCGCCTATCCGGAGCGCTCGGCCCCGGGCGTGGCCGCGCCCCCCGACGCCGAGGACTTCTGCACGGTGGTGGCGGAGCTGGCCTCGGGCGCGCGGGTCACGCTCACCGTCAGCCGCGTGGCCCGCGGCGTGAGCGATCAGACGTTCGAGTGCTACGGCAGCGCCGGCTCGCTCGCCTACCGGCTCACGCGCGCGGGCGCGCGCTGGTATCGCGGCGAGCTGAGGGCCGCCGCCGACGGGGGTATGGCGCCGGTGCGCGTGCCCGCCGGGCTCCCGCGGACGACGGGGGAAGGGGACCAGCTCGAGGTCACCGGCAAGGCGACCATCGGCCCGCTCGTCAAGCGGTTCCTGGCCGCCATCCGCAAGGGGACAGACGTGTCGCCGTCCTTCGAGGACGGCGTGCGCGCGCAGGAGGTGCTCGACGCGGTGCTCGAATCGCTGGCCACGGGCGGGTGGGCGCGCGTCCCCGCGCCGGGCCTCGCGCGCTAGTCAGCGCGCGGGCGGGCATCAGCCGATGAAGAGGCCGCCGTTGGGCGAGAGCCACTGGCCCGTGAAGAACGAGCTCTCCTCGGAGGCGAGGAAGAGAGCGGTGGCCGCGACCTCGCGCGGCTCGGCCATGCGCCCGAGCGGCGTGCGCCCCAGGATCATCCTCTGCGCGCGCGGCGAGATGCCCTGGGTCATGGGCGTGTCGAGTCTCACGAAAACGCGACCGGCAGCGCCTTGAGGCCCCGGAGCACCTGGGACTCGCGCCACTCGGGCGCGTCCGCCGCGAGGGCGAGCTTGGGCAGGCGGCGGGCGAGCGTGCTGAGGGCGATCTGACCTTCGAGCCGCGCGAGGGGCGCGCCCAGACAGAAGTGGATGCCGAAGCCGAAGGCGATGTGACGATTGTCGGCCCGCGCCACGTCGAGGCGGTCGGGCTCGGGGAAGTGCGCGGGGTCGCGGTTGGCCGCCCCGATCGCGAGCACCACCATGGCGCCCTTGTCGATCCGGCGCCCGCCGATCTCGACCTCGGTGTTGGCGATGCGGGCCGTCCGCTGGACGGGGCCGTCGTAGCGGAGCAGCTCCTCGACGGCGCTCGCCGCGAGCGACGGATCCTCGCGCAGCCGCGCGAGCTCGGCGGGATGGCGGAGGAGGGCGAGCAGCCCGTTGCCGATCAGGTTGACGGTCGTCTCGTGGCCCGCGATGTAGAGCAGCACGCAGGTGGACAGGAGCTCGCCCTCGGTGAGCCTGTCGCCCTGCTCCTCGGCGGCGATCAGCAGGCTCAGGAGATCGGCGCGCGGGTGCTTGCGGCGCTCGGGTAGGAGCGCGCGGAAGTAGTCGCCGATCGCCCGCCGCCCGACCCTGCCGCGCTCGACGACGTCCGGATCGAGCTGGAGGCCGATGGCGTCGAGGCTCCGCGCGATGTCCGCCGACCACTGCCTGATCGACTCGTGGTCGCCGGTGGGGACCCCGAGCATCTCGGAGATGACGGTGACGGGCAGCGGATAGGCGAGGTCGCGGATGACCTCCATGCCGCCGGCGCCCTCGACGCTGTCGAGGATCCCGTCCACGACCTCCTGGATGCGCGGCCGGAGCCCCTCCACCACCCGCGGCGTGAAGGCGCGGCTCACCAGCGCGCGCAGCCGCGTGTGATCCGGTGGGTCCTGGAAGAGCATCGAGCGCGGCAGCCGCCCCTGCTCGCCCGGGCTCCCGTACTGCGCCTCGAGGAATCCCTCGAAACCCGCGCGGCCGAAGCGCTGGTCGCGCAGCACCATCACGCAGTCCTCGTAGCGCGTGAGCACCCAGAAGCCGAGCGGGCTCCGGTGCACCGGATCGGCCTCGCGAAGGCGATGGTAGTAGGGGTACGGATTGGCGTTGAAGTCGGGCAGGAACGGATCGAAGAGGACCTCGGACGCCATGGTGGATCGATGGTAGTCGAAGCCACACCTCCGGGCAACCGGGTACAATGGCCACGTGAGCCGGCGCGTTCTCGCCCTCCCGTTCGCCCTGCTCGTTCTCGGCGTGGCCGTCGCCGCGCTGGCTGCCGGCGCCCTCGTCCCGCCCGGCGCCGCCGAGCTCGCCGCCCACGTCGGCGCCCTCACGGCGCCGGAGATGGAGGGGCGCGCGTCGGGAACGGCCGGTGGCGACCGGGCGGCGCGTTACCTCGCCGATCGGCTGGCGGCCATGGGGATCAAGCCCGCGGGCGCGAGCGGGACTTTCCTCCAGTCCTTTGCCGTTGGCAGCGGCACGCGCGTGGCCGCGGGGACGGCGCTCGATCGCCTCGGAGCGGCGCCGGAGGCCTTCCTTCTCGGGCGCGACTTCGTGCCGCACGGGGGATCGCTCGCGGGCGAGGTGAGCGGCGACGTCGTGTTCGTCGGATACGGGATCGCCGCGCCCGACGGTGGCGACGGCGACTATGCCGGCGTGGATGTGCGCGGCACGGTCGTGCTGGCGCTCGACGGTGGCCCGGCTCAGATGGGCGACCCCCAGCCGTCGCGGCTCGACAAGCTCATCGGCGCGCGCCGTCGCGGCGCGGCGGCGCTCCTGATCGCCGGCGAGGCCTTGCCATCACTGGACGAGACGGCGGTCTCCGTTCGCCTCGTCTCCGCGGCGGTCACGCGCGCGGCGGCGGATGCCCTGCTCGCCCCGGCGGGCAAGACGGTGAGCGGGCTCCTGGCGGAGCTGTCCCGATCCCGCGCGCCCGTCTCGTTCCCCACCGGCGCTCGGGCGCGCGTCCGGGTCGGCGTCGAGCGCGAGGAGCGCCGCGCCGTCAACGTCGTCGGCGTCCTTCCCGGCCGCGACCCCGCGCTCGCCGCGGAGGCGGTGGTCCTCGGAGCGCACTACGACCACCTCGGTCGCGCGGGCGGCATCGTCTACCCGGGCGCCGACGACAATGCCTCCGGCACCGCCGTCGTCCTCGGCCTCGCCCGCGCCTTCGCGGCGGCGGGCGGAGCGCCCCGGACGCTGGTCTTCGCGCTCTTCGGCGGCGAGGAGATCGGCCTCCTGGGCTCCGCGCACTACACGCGGCATCCCGCCCTGCCCGTCGACCGGACCGCCGCCATGCTCAATTTCGACATGGTCGGCCGGATGAAGAACGAGCGCCTGAACGTCGGCGGCGTCGACAGCGGCACGGGCCTGCGCGCCATGGTCGCGGGGGCGGCGCGCGGCGCGGCCGTCGGCCTGGACGTCCACGCGACGCCCTTCGCGCCCTCGGACCACGCCTCCTTCTACGCGGCGGGAGTGCCGGTGCTCTTCTTCCACACCGGCGGCCACGACGACTACCACGGCCCCGGCGACACCGCGGACAAGATCAACGCGGCGGGGATGGTGGAGGTCGCCCGCATCGCGGCGCGCGTGGTGGAGCGGCTCGGCGGCGAGGCCTCGCCCGTCTACGTCAAGCTCTCGCCGCCCGCCGGCGGCCCGCGCATGAGCGGCGCGCCCGGCGGCGCCTTCCTCGGGGTCTCCGTCGACGGGCGCTCGGAGCCGGACGGGGTCAAGCTCGGCTCGGTCATCTCCGGCAGCGGCGCCGCCCGCGCGGGGCTTCGCGACGGCGACGTGATCGTCCGGCTCGACGACAGCGTGCTGAATCGCTTCGACGATCTGCGCCGGGCGCTCGCCCGCAAGCGGCCGGGCGATACGATCGCGCTCCTCTACCTGCGCGACGGCGAGGACCACCAGGCCTCGGCGACCCTCGACGCGCGCCCGTGACCGGGGCGCGGCGCGCCCGGGGGCGCCGCCGCTACTTCTTCTTCGGCGGCTGGCCGTCCTTGCCGAGCATGCGTCCCTGCTCGTCGCGGAGCTTGTAGTCCTTTCCGCCGGCCTTCACGAGCGAGGCGAGGTAGAGGTCCCCGCCCCGCGCACCCTTCACCTTCGACCCCGTCACCTCGACCTCGGCCGGCGGAGCGAGCGCGGCGAGCGCCGGATCGAGCCGCGCCTTGGGACCGAGCACCACCGTGCGGTTGCCGCCATCCGTCTTGACGAGGATGATGTGCATCTCCGCGCGGCCCACGTCCTTGTCGGTGGTGATGGTGCCCTTGAAGGTCTCGACGGTGCTCGAGTTCCAGGCAGGCATGCGCTGGCCCTGGGCCATGGCGCCGGTGGCGGACAGGGCGATGACGGCGGCGACGACGCTCCACGTGTGCTTCATATCCTTCCTCCTCGCGCGAGTGATCCAGGCTGAAGGGAAGTCTACCGCAGCTCCCTGAAGAAGGCGCGGATGTCGGCGGCCAGGGCCTCGGGCTCCTCGAGGGCGGCGAAGTGGCCGCCCGCCGGCATGGACGTCCAGCGCTTGATATTGTACGTGCGCTCGGCCCAGGCGCGCGGCGGGTGCAGGATCTCGCGCGGAAAGGACGCGTAGGCGGTGGGCACGGTGACCCGCTCGTCGTCGGGGAGCGGCCAGGGCCCGTGGCGCCGGGCGTAGTAGGGCCAGAAGGACGAGTTGATCGCGCCGGTGACCCAGTACAGCATGATGTTCGTCAGCAGCACGTCCTTGCTGAAGCGCCGCTCGACGTCGCCGCCGCAGTCGCTCCACGTCCTGAACTTCTCGACGATCCACGCCGCCAGCCCCACCGGCGAATCGGTGAGCCCGTACGCGAGCGTCTGGGGCTTGGTGCCCTGGATCCACTGATAGCCCGTCTCCTCACGGGCCCAGCGGGCGAGCTCCTCGAGATAGGCCTTCTCCTCCGCCGTCGGCTGGTCGGGGGCGGCGAGGTCGCGGCGGATCCCGAGCAGCGTGATGTGGATGCCGAGGAGACGATCCGGGTAGGCGAGCCCGAGGCGCGAGGTGATGAACGCGCCCCAGTCGCCGCCCTGGGCGGCGAAGCGCCGGTAGCCGAGGATGTCGGTCATCAAGGCCGCGAAGACGTCGGCGATCTCGCCGATCCCGAAGCGCGGCTGGTCGGGCTTGAACGACAGGCCATAACCGGGAAGCGAGGGCGCGATGACGGTGAAGGCGTCGGCCGGGTCGCCGCCATGCGCCCCCGGATCCGTGAGCAGGGGGATGAGCTTGTGGAACTCCCAGACCGAACCCGGCCAGCCGTGGGAGAGGAGCAGCGGCAGCGGCCGGGGTCCGGCGCCCTCGGCGCGGATGAAGTGCACGTCGACGTCGCCGACGGGGACCGTGAACTGGGGCCACGCGTTGAGCGCCCGCTCGTGGGCGCGCCAGTCGTAGCGCTCGCGCCAGTAGACCACGAGCTCCTTCACGTACGCGAGCTCGCTGCCGTAGCGCCAGCCGCCGCCCGGGATCTCGTCGGGGAAGCGCGCGCGCTCGAGCCGCGCGGTGAGATCGGCCAGCACCTCGTCGGCGACGTGGAGCGTGTACGGCCGGGGCGTCACCAGGGTCTCCGCGCGGCCGGTTCGGTGGAGGACGGGCGTATGTCGGACTCGACCTGCATCCCGTCGGTCGCCCGGGCCGGGTCCACCCGCCTGATCATCGTCATGCGCGGGCTCCCCAGCGGGACAGGAACGCCGCGACCGCCTCGCCGATCTCGCGCGGCGAGTCCTCCTGGATGAAGTGGCTGCCCGTGACGGTGATCTCCTCCTGTTGCGGCCAGCTCCGGCAGAAGTCGCGCTGCGCCCCCGTGAGGATGGTGCCGGGATCGGCATTGACGAAGAGCTTGGGCACGGCGCTCGTCGCGAGCCACGTCGCGTAGCCGTCCGCGATCGCCACCACGTCCGCCGGCTCGCCGTCGATGGGGATCTCCCGCGGCCAGGTGAGCGTCGGCCGCCGCGACTCGCCGGGCTCGAGGTAGGGACGGCGATAGACGGCCATCTCCGGCTCGGTGAGGCCGCGGAGCACGCTGGCGGGCAGGATTCGCTCGACGAACATGTTCTTGTCGAGGACCATCTCCTCGCCGGCAGGGGAGCGCATGGCCTGGAAGATCTTGCGCGCCGCCGCCGGCCACTCCTCCCAGCTCACGGGGCGGACCAGCGCTTCCATGTAGATGAGGCCGCGCACGCGCTCGGGATGGCGATGCGCCCAGTGAAAGCCGAGCGCCGAGCCCCAGTCGTGCATGACCAGCGTCACGTTGCGCGCGAGGCCGAGCGCGTCGAACCAGGCGTCGAGGTAGCGCGCGTGGTCCGCGAAGCGGTAGGAGCCCGCGGGGGCCCTGCCGGAGTCGCCCATGCCCACCAGGTCCGGCGCGAGGCAGCGACCCGCGCGCTCGACGTGCGGGATCACGTTGCGCCAGAGGTACGAAGAGGTCGGGTTGCCGTGGAGGAACACGACGGGATCGCCTGCGCCGGTATCCACGTAAGCCATCTCGGTGTCGAGCACGCGCGCCCGCCGGCGCGGGTAGGGATCGGCGGCGGCTATCGCCTGGGCCATGGTCACCTCGTTTGCTCGTGGTCGGGCTCTCGCCCGAGCTTATACCGGAACCGCTTGGCCGGCACGCCGTCCGCGTGGGGTCCTCCTCGGGGTTATACTGAGTCCGAGGCCGAGCCAGGCGCAAAAGGCGGTCCCCGTGGTCAGACCGCCGTGATATACTCCGCGGGGTTTTTCGACACGTCAGGAGGGTCGTTCGTGACCGGGTATCTTCCCGTCGTCATCTATCTGGGGTTCATCGTGGCCTTCGCGGTCGTTTCGCTGGGGGCGGCAGCCGTCTTGCGGCCGGCCCGTCCCTACGCCGCCAAGCTCGAGAGCTACGAATGCGGCGCCGAGCCCATCGGCGAGGCGTGGGTGCAGTTTCCCGTGGGATTCTACCTGGTCGCGCTGATCTTCATCGTGTTCGACGCCCTCGCCGTCTTCCTCTTCCCGTGGGCCCTGGTCCTGCGATCGGTCGGGCTGTGGGCGGTGGGAACGATGGCGCTGTTCCTCGGCATCCTCTCGCTCGGCTGGCTCTACGCCTACAAGGAGGGGATTCTCGAGTGGAAATAAGAACGCCGACCCCGCAGATCCCGCCGCCCGTCTGGACCGAATTCAAAGATCTCCAGGAGTGGGAGAAGTACCACCAGGAGCGCCAGCAGGGAGACAAGCACTCGACCCTCTTCGAGAGCGTGACGGAGGGGCTCTACAACTTCCCCGGCGGCTTCGTGGTGACCACGGTGGTGGACACCTTCCTCAACTGGGCGCGCAAGTCTTCCGTGTGGCCCGTGACCTTCGGGCTCGCCTGCTGCGCCATCGAGATGATGGCGACCTTCGCCTCGCGCTTCGACGTGGAGCGGCTCGGCATGGTGCCGTGGGCCTCGCCGCGCCACTCGGACCTGATGATCGTCTCCGGCACCGTCACCATCAAGATGGCGCCCATGCTCGAGCGCATCTACGCTCAGATGCCGGACCCGAAGTGGGCGGTGTCCATGGGCTCGTGCGCGAACTCGGGCGGGCCGTTCCGCCACGGCTATCACGTGGTGAAGGGCGTGGACCGGATCATCCCCGTCGACGTCTACGTGCCGGGCTGCCCGCCGCCGCCGGAGTCGCTGCTGAACGGTCTGCTCCTGCTCCAGGACCAGATCGCGCATTTCAAGACCACGGGGCAGCGGGCCGCCCCCAACCCGAAGCCCGACTAGCCCCGTGACACACGATCAGGCGCGGGCGGAGATCCAGGCGCGCTTCGGCGTCCCCGCCGGCGGCGAGGGACCCGCGCTCACGGTCACCGTGCCGGTGGAGCGCTGGCTCGACCTCGCGCGCTGCGCGCGGGAGACGCTCGGCTGTGTCTATTTCAGCTTCTCGACCGCGGTGGACGGGAAGGAGCAGGGGCTCGAGGTGATGGCGCGCGTCGAGAACCTCGACGCCAACTTCTCCCTGACCATGAAGGCCAAACTCGCCGCGGGCGAGACCGAGTGCCCGTCGCTCGTCCCGGTCTGGCGGGGGGCGGGCTGGATGGAGCGCGAGTGCTATGACATGTTCGGCATCCGCTTCGAGGGCCACCCCGATCTCCGGCGCATCCTCTTGCCCCAGGACTGGGAGGGCCACCCGCTCCTCAAGTCGTACGCGGTCGACACGCCCCATCCCCCCTACCGATAAGGAGCCGCCCGATGATCTACGAGCTGCGCACCTACACGCTTCTGCCCGGCAAGCAGGGCGAGTACCTCAAGCTCTCCGGCACGGTCAGCCGGGCGATCCGCGGTGACAACTACGGCAAGCTCGAGGGCTTCTGGTACACCGAGTTCGGCACGCTGAACCAGCTCGTGCACCTGTGGAGCTACGCCGACCTCAACGAGCGCGAGCGGCTGCGCGCGGCCCTCTCCCAGAACGAGCGGTGGCTGAAGGAGTACGTGCCGCAGATCCGGCCGCTGCTGCTGGCCCAGGAGAACAAGATCCTCTCCGCCCAGCTCCCGCTCAAGCCGCCCACGTCCGAGGGCAATGTCTACGAGCTCCGGACCTACCGCGCGCCCGTCGGCCGGGTGGGGGAGTGGCTCGCCAACTTCAAGGGGATCATGCCCGTGCGCGAGAAGTACTCGAAGAACGTGGGGCTCTGGCAGACGGAAGCCGGCCAGCTCAACGAGGCCGTGCACCTCTGGGCCTACCGCGACCTCAACGACCGCGCCGCCGTGCGCGCCAAGGTGGTCCAGGATCCCGAGTGGCAGGCCTTCCTCGGCAAGGGCGCCGGCCTCCTGCTGGAGATGAAGTCCATCGTGCTCAACCCGGCGCCATTCTCCCCGATGAAGTAAGGCCACACACAGCAGAGCCGGGCCATGGACGTGGAAGCGCGCAAGGTCGTCGAGATGGGGTATGGG
>Ga0214473_10002945_pt1 | contig 20815 bp, 13 predicted proteins | sample RVTome_7_FD_203509 | JGI IMG/M metagenome (GOLD analysis project Ga0214473, IMG submission 203509) | Soil microbial communities from uranium-contaminated site in the Upper Colorado River Basin, Wyoming, United States - RVT98D197 | ecosystem: Environmental > Terrestrial > Soil > Contaminated >... | reverse complement strand
TCTAGAGTGGTCTTCGGTCGATGCCGAGGCTGGACTCATACAGCTTTCTGATGGCAAGACGGGCGCTCGGCTAGTTCCGATCGGGACTCAGCCGCGCATTTTACTGAGCAGCGAGTCTCGAGAGGGTCGCTTTGTTGTTTCCGACGGTGAATACGACGCACCGCTGTCCGTCCGGAAATTCCGGACGTTCTGGTCGCACCTCCGCGAGGGGACAGGGCTAAGCGAAATTAGACCGCATGACCTTCGACATACGGTTGGGACCTTTGCTGCGCAGGCCGGCGCAAATGCTTTCCTGGTACGGGATCTCCTGGGGCACAAGACGTTGGCGATGACCGGTCGGTATGTTGAACGTGCAAATGAGCCCGTCCGAGCTGTAGCCGATCAGGTCAGCGCACGAGTCGCTTCGGCAATGAAGGGTTTGCCCCCTGCACCAGTCGTTCCATTAAGGTGCGAAAGTAAACAACAATGGACGTGCTCCCTTCATTCAACCGCGATACATTCCGGCTCTAGGCTCGACAGCACTCCGGCCGCAGGCATCACGAGCAAGTTCCATGCGACCCAAACATTGAGGGCTACTGCTCAGTGGTTGCGGCTACCCGGGCCGAAGTCGAGCATGCTGAGACCGCCATGGCCGAGTGGTTGATCCTATTGCTTTTTGTTCCCGCGGTTGTCGTGCCAGTCGTGCTGCTGGTTGGCTTCGCCGGTTGTGACCTCTTGTGGGGTATAGATAGGGTCAAGTATAAGCCCGCCCTTAATAAAGCGGAGGGCAAGAACGCCGGCGTGATTACTCTGACTTGGACGTGGGGAGGGCCTCCTGCTGCGAGATTCAAGTTCGAACGACTGAAGGTAGGAAATTTAACCCCGGTTCCATTCGAGGCGACTACCTCCCCGTTCGATGACAACGACGAAAACAAGGGCCTGGTGCCGGCAACCAACTATTTGTATCGAGTGCAAGCAGTTTTTAGCGATGGCGACACCAGCCCGTGGTCAGCCGACACACCTAACGTACTCGGCACAACACGCGCGCTTCAAAACACGTTTCAAGCCCCGACCCCGGTCCCCGGCACCGAGCCGCCGTGGGAGGATTCGTCAGGGTGGGAGGGCTACTCTCTCGTACTGCGGATCGAGGCGGCTCGGTTATCTACGAGTGGAGCGTGGGTCAGGCTTACTATTCGCGGCTCGCCGATCGACAACAACTATGCCCGTATAAAGACAATTTCTATCTCGCGGGCCGATCCGGTAGTGGGTATGGATCCGTACGATTCTGCTGACGACCCAGTGCTAATCGCTTCCGACATCCTCCTTGCCCCAAAACAGAAGCTACATATTCCCGATGTCAATCGTCCTGCCATCAACTACAGCCTGGATCACGATCAACACTTGCTTATAGCCGTTGACTTCGACGGCGTTACTGCCTCGAGCATCGGGTCCTTGCCAGTGCCGCCGGATTGGCTTGGGACGGTAGTCGCGTACTGGAACCAGCTCCCGAACGCTGCGATGCTCAAGGACCGACCAACAGGCTACACTCCGGACGACTACATTTTTCTCATCGAAGAGATCGAAGTCGGATAGCCCATGGGCAATCCTCTTACCGGCGACTACGAAGCAGTGTTGCAGTTCGCCACCCGGCAGCTCAACGGACTGCTCGGTACGATTCACCAGAATGCAGCGATACAAGACGCCCCCCTGAGGCTGCTTCACAGCGCGACCCTGCGCAGCCCGCTTCATTGCCTCACGCTTTGTGATGATCCGTCGCGTGCTTCTCCATCTATCGTCGCAAACATTCTGGATGCGCACCTGGGTGGGTGTTGCTCGATTTATCCATCGGACCGGTGATCTCGTTGGTTCTTTGCCCGGCTATTGCTCAATTTCGTTCCGGGCGGCAGCTGCGCTTCAGGCCGAAGTCAAGTATGCTCGGACCGCCATGGCCGATTGGTTGATCCTATTGCTTCTCGTTCCAGCGATCGTCCTGCCCTTCGTGCTGCTCGTTGGCTTCGCCGGTTGTATGGAGCCCTCCCGACTGTATCCGCCCGCCATCGAATCCGCAGTCGGCAAGAGCTGCAGCATCATCACTCTCACTTGGATGTATGCGCACTCTGCGCCGAAGTTCGAGGTGCAACGAAGGAAGGCGGAAACCGTGGACTGGAGCGAGGGAAACGTGGACCGTCGTTTCGAGGCGATTTCCTCCCCGGTCGACGACGACGTGGGTCTGGAAGGGGCAAAAACCTATTTATATCGAGTGCGCGCGATTCATAGTGATGGCGATACGACCCTTTGGTCCAGTGATGTAGACGGCACAACCCTCTCGTTCGCGTTTGAAGCCACGCTACTCAACGATGAAGAAAGATGGGAGGACACCTGTCTCGTACAGCGGATCGAGCCGACTATGTGCAGCGGCGCGCCCGTCAAACTTACGCTTCGCGCCTCCTCGGCCAGCGCTGCCTCGATAGACAGAATCTATATCTCTAAGGCCGATCCGGCGGGTGATCCTTACGATTCCGCCGCCGACTTAACAGCAGTCATTCCCGCTACGATCGTCCTCCCCCCGGGTACGCCCGTGACTCTGGCCGTCAACTACAATCTCGACGGGGGGCAACCGCTGCTCATAGCCGTCGAATTCAGTGGCACTCCTCCCTCGGGGGTCATGTATAGAGAGGTGCCGCCTCAGGTGGCGGTCGCGTACTTTAAAGTCCGAACACCCCTCCAACCTGGAGAAGAGCCGGAAGCGCGGAAAGCAGATCGAACTGGATATACACGGTGGCCTGAAGATACGTTGAAGGGCGGCATCTACCTCATCGAAAAGATCGAAGTCGGATAGCCCATGACCAATCCTCTTACCGGCGACTACGAAGCAGTCATGCAGATCGCCATCCGGCAGATCAACGGACTGCTCGGTACCTTGCACCAGAATGCAGCTAACAAGGACGCCCCCCTGAAGCTGCTTCACAGCACGGCCCTGCGCATTGGAGATCCTCCACGCAGACGTCCCGACGTCGAGGTATTCGGGGATTGGCTGATCGAATACCAAAAGGCTGGTCCCAGTCGCGGACTCGATGACGTTCGCGCTCAGCTGAGTGCTATGGCACCTCCGGGCGCAACCCGGATGCTATCGGACGCATTCGAGGGATTTGATCAGAATTGGGAAATCGAGTATCCGCCGGATGTGGTGCGCGGCTTGGTCAAACTCCAGGTGTCGTCTGTCACCATCACCGTGCCGGATGGTTCGTCGTCCGAGGTCACCATACACGCTCGCGTGCGTGCCCACTACTATCCCGATCCAAACACCACGGATATGCCAGCCCCCGTCCACGGCGATGTGCGCGCCACCTTTGACGTGCGAACAGTCCAGTCGCAATCCAGAACGAGGCTGCTCATCCAGCCATCCCCGCAGGACTCAAAGATCCAGTTCGTCGCCGCGCCCGGAACGGGGTTGAATGCGGCTGACGAGTACAGGATCGCTGCGGAGGTGCGCAAGGTTCTTCGCGAAGGCTTGACTCTACTGCCTGTTGACCTGCCGACTGATTTTCCGTTCGCGGTTTTTAAGGGTCTCGGATCCGGGCCTAGCCAGGTCATCGCGCTGCCCTTCCAGCTGTCGGGCGCGGGTCTCCCCGCGAACGGGCTTCCAAGCCTAATGCAGTCGTTCATCGGCTCGAGTGGATTCGCCTTGGCTGTGGGCAAGGAGTATGTGAGCGGACTCATCGACATCGAAGCCATTCGGGAAGCGATCAAGAACCGCCAGGTGGTGCTCAGAATAGGTCGATGGGGGGTTTACTACGACGTGACGTATCACCTGCGCTTTAGCTCTGGCCCCACGCTGACCTTCAAGAATGGGGGGATCGAGATCTCCGGCCGGGTTGAGGCGGAGACGAGCACGTGGTGGGCGCCCAACGGGTTCGTCAGCTTCAAACAGTTGGTCACGCTAGTGCTGAACACAGCGACCCAGACGATCAGTCTCGAAAGTGTCGGTGAGCCGGACGTCGACGAATCGTGGTTCATCCCGCACGGAACAGCAGTGAACATCGTCAAGTCCGAGATCGGCAAAGCGCTGTCCGCGAACGCCGTCCCTATCAGGCGCGTTTTTACCGAGGCGAGGGACACGCTCGTCGAAGGGTTGACGGCCTTCGATCCCTTCGCGATGGCGTCGTACACGGCCGTCGAGATCACGCCCGCCGGTGTCATTATCCGCGGCGAGATCGGCAGCTTCACGCTTGGACCGAGGGGCAAAGGTCGTCCAATATTTGTCGGACGTCGCGCACCCGTGGTCGATATCGCAGAGACACACCAAGGAGCGGCGTTCACCGCGTTCCAGAGTTGGATTCCAGGCGGGCGCATCGACCGAATCATCTGGTCCTGGGTAGAGCACTCGGGGCGGGACTTCGACATCTGGTCAGGAACCGAAAGATCCTTCACTGACGAGCACCGCTTCATTCTTCCCAAACCAGCGGGCATTACGGGTATCAGTCAGATCTGTCTCCGGATCGAGGGCAGCCGAATCATGGCGGGCGGTCAGGAAGCCACCATTGCTGCCGGCACTACCTGTCAAGTGCCGGAGCCTGAGTTCGCGATTGAGGTTCCGTCGTGGTGGGAACCCCTCACTCTGCCGATCTGGCGGCCAGACGTGAGCGATACGGTAACCTTGAGGGAAGCGATTGCGGGCCATGTCGGCATCCAGCACGATGTGCCAGGAAAAGAACCTTTCACCCGAAACGCGCTGGTGTATTTCGCAGATTGGCACTCGAAGAAGCCTCTGGATAAGCTGAGTCTTGCATTAAGCCGCGTGCAAAACAGCGCTGCACTGATGGTGATTGTCGTTCTGCCAGCCGGCGCCTTCGACAGCTCCCGTCGAGAGTTCGAGAGCAGACTCCCCTCCGCCCGCAAGGGCATCGACGCGCCGGTCAAGTTCACCGAGGATGATGAGGGCGGCTGGACACGCATGTTTGCTGTCGCCAAGACGCCGTCGGTCTATCTCATCAACGCCAGACGCGAGTTCGTCTGGAAGCACGAAGGCGAACCGGATCCTGCAGTGCTGGCGGCTGCCCTCGATCAGCACCTCGCGCCCACTCCGGTGTCGCGGTTTCGTCCGCTGCGGCTCAACGTTTCACCTGGCGATTCCGCGCCGGACGCCGCATTCGAGGACGATGGTCAACATCAGTTCGCGCTGCATCGTCTCCGTGGACGAGAGATGCTGCTGAACTTCTGGCAATCGTGGTCGGCGCCGTGCCTCACCGAGCTCTGCCGCCTGCAACGATTGCATCAGGCTGGTAGAGAAGCGCCCTTTATCGTCGCGTTCCACGGTGGCAAGAATAGCAAGGCGCTGGATGAGATCCGCAAGCGCCTGGGGCTGTCATTCCCCCTCGTGCAGGATTTGCAGCAGCGGATAGCGAGACAATATGGCGTGCGATGCTGGCCAACCACTATCATGGTCGATGCCGAGGGACGCGTGGAGCACGTCCAGTTCGGCGTCTGTCATGATGCGGTGTCCTCCGATCCAATGGGCGCGACGTCGGTGACGTGCTGATTGAAGAGGGACTAGCCGTTCCATTCATCTGTGGCGAAACGAGCTGTCCCGAGCAACCACGACCGTGGTGTCCCTAGCAGCACCATCATGACCGATGAACATGTTCAAGCTCGCGCAAGTCGTAACTTAGGGCTCGAGCTACGTGGCGGCAGTTGTACTACAAGGCACTGATTCAGAGATAGATTATTGATTAGATTGGTGGGCGATAAGAGTATACTCGGACCGCCATGACCGAGTGGTTGATCCTATTGCTTCTCGTTCCGGCGATCGTCGTGCCGGTCGTAATGCTCGTCGGGTTCGCCGGTTGTTCAGAAATAGCGGGGATTGAAGACTGGCGGCGGCGCCCGACGAACGGGGGGAACGGGGAGTTTGGAGACCCAGTCATCGAGTCGGCAGACGGCAAGAGCGTCAGTATTATCACTCTGAAATGGATTTATAACCCCGCTGCAGCGAAGTTCCTGATCGAACGATCAGGGCAGATCCTGGCAACGCAGCCGGTTTCCTCCCCGTTCGACGACGACGACGGCCTGAAAGCAGACACAAGTTACTCGTATAGAGTGCTCGCGCTTGACATCGGTGACAACCAACTCGGCAACTGGTCCGGTGAAGTAGTCGGCAAGACACTCAAGTTCGAACCGACGTTTGAGGCATGGCCGGATCCCACCAAACCCCCTTCGCCTTCGGAAGGATGGGCGGGATACACTCTCGTACAGCGGATCGAGCCGCCTCAGCTGCAAAAGAGTGGCTCGAAAGTCCGGATTACCCTTCGCGCCTCCTCGATGAGCGATGCCTCGATAGATAGAATCTATATCTCGCAGCCCAAGCCCAATTCGACAAATCCCTACGATTCCGAAGCCGACTTAACGCCAGTCAGCACCACTCCCATCTTCATCGCCCAGGGTCAGCCCTTCACTATTCCCGACGTCGCCCTTGGTACCGGCTTCGACTACGAGTTCAAAAATGGGTTTCCGCTGCTCATAGCCGTTGATTTCGCTCCCTCTCCTCCTTCGGGGGTGGCGTATATAGACATCCCCGAGGATGCGACCGCGTACTGGAAACCCGGGGTGGCCGAAGCATACACGCAGGATGGCCTTCGAAGCGCCAATTACCAACAGGAACCTATCATTTATCTCATTGAAAAGATCGAAGTCGGATAGCTCATGGCTAACCCCCTGACCGGCGACTACGAAGCAGTCGTGCAGATCGCCACCCGGTGGATCAACGGTCTCCTCGGGACGATGCACCAGAACGCAGCGACGCCAGACGCCGTCCTAAAGCTGCTCCACAGTACCACCCTCCGCATCGGCGATCGCCCACGCAGACCTCCTGATGTCGGCGCGTTCGGGGATTGGCTCATCCAGCACCAGAAGGCTGCTCCCGGTTGGGGACTCCATGACGTTCGTGCGCGGCTGACCGCCGTGGCGCCTCCGGGCGTGGCCCGGATGCTGTCGGACGCATTGGCGGGATTCGATCGGGTCGTCGAGTATCCCCTGGATGTGGTGCGCGGCAGGGTCAAGCTACAGGTGTCGTCCGTCACGGTCGCCGTGCCGGATGGTTCATCGTCCGAGGTCACCGTACAGGCTCGCGTCCGCGCCCACTATTTTCCCGATCCAGGCACGCCGGATCTGCCTGGACCCGTTCATGGCGAAGTGTGCGCCGCCTTCGATGTGCGCAAGGTGCAGTCCTCCTCCGGAGCGAGGCTGCTGATCCGGCCGTCGTCGCAGGATTCAAAGATCCAGTTCGTCGCGGCACCCGGAACCGGATTGACCGCGGCTGACGAGAACCGGATCACGGCGGAGGTCTGCAAGGTTCTTCGCCAAGGCTTCACGCTGCCCCCCGTGGATCTTCCGCCTGATTTTCCGTTCGCCGACTTCAAAGGCCTTGGATCCGATCCGAGCCGGGCGATCGCGCTGCCCTTCCAATTGTCGGGCGCTGGTCCGCCCGCGAGCGGGCTTCAACCTCTGACACAGTCGTTCATCGGCTCAAGCGAGTTCGCCTTCGCGGCCGCCAAGGAGTATGTCAGCGGCCTCTTCGACCTCGAAGCCATTCGCGAGGCGATCAAGAGCCGCCAAGTGGTGCTCAGGCTGAGCCGGTTTCGACTGTCGATTTCCGTTACCTATCGGCTGCGCTTTAGCTCTGGCCCCACGCTGACTTTCAAGAATGGCGGAATCGAGATCTTGGGCCGGGTCGAGGTGGAAACCAGCACCTTCTGGGCGCCCAACGGGTTCGTCAGCTTCAAGCAGTTGGTCACGCTGGTGTTGGACACATCGACTCAGACGGTCAGTCTCGTGCGCGCCGGCGAGCCCGATGTCGATGAATCGTTGTTCATATCGCACGGCAAGGCGGTGGACATCGTCAGGTCCGAAATCGACAAGGCCCTATCAGCGAACGCTGCCTCGATCAGGGGCGTTTTTTCCAATGCGAGGAGCAGCCTTGTCAAAGGCTTGAAGACCTTCGATGCCTTTACGGCGGCCTCGTACACGTCGGTCGAGATCACGCCGCATGGCGTCATCCTCCGCGGCGAGATCGGCGGCGCCCCGCGCCGTGCACCTGTGGCCGATATCGCGGAAACCCATCAAGGATCGGCCTTCACCGCATTCCAGAGCTGGATTCCAGCCGGGCGCATCGACCGCTTCGTCTGGTCCTGGGTGGAGTACTCGAACTTCAGCATCTGGTCAGGCGTCGAAAAATCCGTCACGGACGAGCATCGCTTCATTCTTCCCAAACCGCCGGGCCCCACACAGATCAGCCAGATCTGCCTTCGGATCGAGGGCGCCCGCATCATGCCGGACGGGCACGAGGCTGCTATTGCCGCCGGCGCCACCTGCCAGGTACAGGAGCCTGAGTTCGCGATCGACGTTCCACCGTGGTGGGAACCCCTCGCTCTGCCGATCTGGCGGCCCGTCCTGGATGAAACGATCGCTTTGAGGGAGGCGCTCGCTGGCCATATCGGTGTTCAACGCGGCGCGCCGGGACAAGAGTCGTACTCGTGGAACGCTCTGGTGTACTTCGCGGATTGGCGCTCGGAGAGGCCTCTGGAGGCCCTGAGCGCGGCGCTGAGCCAAGTGCGCTCCGCGCCGATGGTGATCGTGGTTCTGCCGGCGGGCGCGTTCGACAGCTCTCGTCGAGTGATCGAGAGCAAAGTCCCCTCAGCCCGCAACCGCATAGATATTCCGCTGCAGTTCACCGAAGATGATGAAGGTGGGTGGACCCGCATATTTGCCGTTGCCAAGACGCCGTCGGTTTATCTCATCAACGCCAGACGCGAGTTCGTCTGGAAGCACGAAGGCGAACCGGATGCTGCGGTACTGGCGGCCGCCCTTGATCAGTACCTCGTGCCTACTCCGGAGCCGCGCTTTCGTCCGCTGCGCCTAACCGTTTCACCCGGCGATTCGCCGCCGGACATCTCATTCGAGGATGATCGTGGACATCAGTTTGCGCTTCATCGTTTCCGTGGACGAAACGTGTTGCTGAACTTCTGGCAATCGTGGTCGGCGCCGTGCCTGACGGAACTCGGCCGCCTGCAACGATTGCATCAGGCGGGCAAAGAAACGCCTTTTATCGTCGCGTTCCAGGGCGGCAAGAACAGCAAAGGGTTCGATGAGATTCGCAAGCGCCTCGGCCTATCATTCCCCCTCGTGCAGGATTCGCAGCAGCGGATAGCGAGACGATATGGCGTACGATGCTGGCCAACCACCATCATGGTAGATGCCGAGGGACGCGTGGAGCATATCCAGTTCGGAATCGGGCATGGACATGAACCGGTTCCCGTCGATGAACAATCGAAGCCGGCTGAGCCTCGGGCATGATCGTGTTGTCCCTGACATTGCTCGTCGTTCTTGTGAGCGATCAGGCCCTGAAGCTGGTGGTTCGCCAAGTGATTGTGTCTGACGCGCTTCCCCTGGGGCCATTCGGGAGCGTGCGGATGGTCCCCGGACAACTCTGGGTGCGGCGAGTTGGCGGGCCTTCGAGCTGTCTGATGATGTGGACCTTCTGGGTGGTGGCCGCCGTGGCATTGGTAATCGTCAGCACGTGGATTCCCTCGTCTCAAGTATTCGTAGGTCTGCTCCTTGGCGGCTCGCTTAGCAATGCCGTGGAAAGCTCTCTGCGAGGTACCGTCAGCGACTATGTTTGCCTGCGATTCTGGCCGGCGTTCAATCTCGCAGACGTGGCTCTCGCCGCTGGAGCCATCGGCATCCTCACCGAAACCGTGAGGTGGAACGGCGTCTGAAATGAGCGCAACTCCCATTAGTGTCGCAGTGAACACTGGTTTTCCCCGTTTCTTCAAGATCGCGGGGCATTGGGTTAACTCTTACAAGTTCTTTCTGTGCGCGGGCATCTATATTGGGACGCTGGCGACTGCGGCGCTGGCGAGCTCTTCCGGACTCTCTCCATTAGCTATAGGCCTGGGGGCGATGACTTGTGCGCTCGTGGGATTGATCGGCGCGCGAGTGTATTTCCTGCTCGTGCATGCTCCTTTTTACTTGCGACAGCGTTCCCTGAGCGCACTGTGGGATCCAAGTGGAGGAGGCTGGAGCGCCTTCGGCACACTGCTAACCTTTGTGCCGGCTTCGTTCGCTGCAGCAGCCTGGCTCGCCATCCCGCCGCCCGTCCTGTGGGATCACATGGGGGTAGGCGTGCTCGCTGGCGGTTTCTGGGTCAGGCTCGGGTGCGTGTTTAACGGCTGTTGCGTAGGTCGGGAAACCAAATCGCGGCTGGGCGTCCGCCTCCACGACACTCGTGGAGTGAATAAGCCACGCTTCCCGGTGCAGTTTCTGGAAATGGCATGGTGGCTCATCGGCTTCGTTGCGTTCCTCATGCTTTGGCCCAGCGCGCTTCCGCCAGGCAGCTACGCCCTGGCTGTCGTGGCGTGGTATGGGGTCGGGCGCTTTTTCCTGGAACCACTGCGCGAACAGCCTGACGTCGTGTTCGGCCGAGTGCGTATCGACCAGATTGCGGCGGCGCTGCTCGCACTCGCAGCCGGCGGCGCGCTGATCCTCCGAGGCTGGGCCGCCTGACACAAAGGCGAGGCAAGGATCTTCTGGTCACATCATGATCAGGCGTTCGTGCTCTGCTCAAGACCGACAGGGAACGTCGCTCCCGGAGGCCGCCATTGGCAAAAGTTACTTAAGTGACGGCGCCGGACCGATCGCCGTGCTGCAGAGGACAGGGCAAAGGCATAATTATCTTCTTCTTCTCAACGATCCGCCGCGAGCTGCGCTCGAGATAATAAGCGATGGTTTCTACCCGGATCTTCACTGAGCCGGCAGGCTTAGTCGAATCCAAATCCTGGAACGAAAAGAATAGCGTACCGGAGCGTTCGACAATCTGCTGCACCGGGGTGAAGGTCGGTTGATCCATCCCGCACTCGTAGCTCGTGAGCCGGATTGCACAGCTGATCCACGGAACTCGCGCTGCGACCTTGGCGCCCCAAAGGATTTCGTTGGTATTGGCGCTGTAGGATGATGGCCAGACGTCCCCTATATCGAACGGCGAATTGATGTATCCATTACGGATGTCCTCGCCGAAGACCCAGTACATGATGTCCGGATCGAGAGGAAAATACTGCAGCCAGAGAACGGGATAGCCATAGGCCTGCAGGTCAGCCTCGATCTCGTGACCGATGCCTGAATCCATGTGGTAGGGACGCGCCAGCACCATGATGCAAGGGCGCTGCTCGCGAGCGCACCATTCGAGCACTTGTCGGCTGCGCGCACGCATCTCCTGATTGAAGGCCTGAAGCGTCCGGTAACCCTCTTCAACCGCTACCTTGGTTTCCTCCAGGGTTAGCCCCTCGATTACGTCTCGAAGCGACTCGTAGAGCTGGCGCGGCACGAGCGGTGGCTCGCCCAGGGAAACCAGCGGGGCGACATAGCGAACTCCGCTTTCGGCGAAGACATCTTTCTCTTTGATGAAACCAGCCTTGATGTTCTCCGGCGCGGCCATCACGCGTGGGCAGGCAAGCGAGTCCATCACGTGGCCGCGAAGGAACGAATCGAGCGAATAGATCATCGGCGAGAACAGAACATCAATCTTGCGCTTCTGTCCGAACAGCAGCTCGCCGTAATGACCAGACACGCACTTGACCGGATAGCAGCAGTCGACCGTACCTCGCCCGCGCCCATGCTCCCGCATCTGCTCCTCCGACGTATCGGAAGAGAACACCACGCGATTGTTCGGAATGCCCAGCGCTCCGAAGAAGCCCAGCCAGAACTGGTGCGTAGTCCAGACGTTGAGGACCTTCGGAATTCCGATCCTATGCTTGCTCCGTGCTTCGCGAATCGCCTTGCGGTCCGCCCCAGGCACGACGAAAGGCATGCGTTCGAACCATCTCGCCAATGTTTGGATAGACACGGCGCCGTTCCTCCATCTCGGCCTTCACCACCTTCATCTCGTTGACGTCTTCCAGCAATCCTTTTGGGCAGGAGCTGCCACTGATCACTCGTTCCCAGCCTTCGTCGAGGGGAACCTTACTCCAGGGCCGCCCCTTGGCGCCAGGAACACGCACGTCGATGAACGCACGCTTGCAGTTGACGGGACACCAACGGCAGATCGTGTGTTCGCTGGTGGTGCTACGGAATTCGAGGTTCTCGATCGCCTCAAAGCCGGGGAACCGGCTCGGGCGCCCCGGATCATACGCCTCGAGCGCACACAGTGCCGCCCCGATGGCTCCAGCCTCGCCGGAATAGGGATGGATCAGGACCTCGGCACCTGGAACCTTGCTGGTGATGAAGTCGACCTGCGCCTTGACAACCGCGAGATTGCGGTGCGTCCCGCCCTGCAACACGAAGCGGCGCCCGACCGCTCGCAGATTTTGTAACTGTCCTGCATAGATCCAAACGTTCAGCGGTAGTACGGCGGCGAGTGAAGCCATGATCTCCTCTGCCGACCACCCCTTGCGTTGTTGGTTGACGATGTCCGATTGGAGGAATACGCCGCAGCCCATCGCCAGAGTTGGCATGGCCTGCGCCTCGAACGCCCGGTCTGCATATTCCTCGAGGGGGATCCCGTACCGTTCGGCCACGCCCTGGAGGAATGCGCCGTTGCCCGAGGAGCATTGCGAATTGAGACGGAAGTCGGCGACCGTTCCCTGGCGGAGAATCATGATCTTCACGTCGGTACCGCCGACATCACAGATCACGTCTGCGTCCGGGAATACATGCAGCGCCGACTTGGCGTGTGCCACGGTTTCAACCACACCGTGATCGGCACCGAGAATATCCCGCAGCAAATCCTTGCCATAGCCGGTAAGCGCGAGTGCGGCGACATGGTCGATGCCGACCGCACGAATATCGCGGAACAGCGCCTTGGCGTCGTCGAGAGGATTGCCCTTGGACTGCACATAGACGCTGTAAAGTGATTCCTTGTCAGGCGAGAGCACCACCGCCTTGGCCGTGGTGCTGCCAAAATCGCAGCCGATGAATAACGGCGCGGCCAGGCACTTGCGCGCCCCGTTGGGCAGCCCCTCGGCATGGCGGGTGCCGTTTCCGCTGCCATAACGACGGCCGAATTCGGACAGATCTGAATGGTCGCGAATGAGCGCCTTCGCTCCCTCCTTGGCCTTCTCCTGGTGCTGGCCCTCTCTGATCCACCAATCGAGCCGCTCCGTTCCGGCGTAGAGGCCAACGCCCTCCGCCTCGCCCTTGCCGATCTCGATGCAGCCAAGCGCGGCATAGTAGAGCGCGTCGTGAGGGACTTTGATGCAATCTATCGGGTCGGCGGCACCAGGTGGCAGGGGAACCTTTCGCTCCGCCCACAGCTTCGCAAGATGACGCCGCCAGGCCTGCTGCAATCCTTGGAAAAACAGGTTGGGGCCGCCGAGCAGCAGCACCTCTGGCATGGGCGTGTTGCCTTTCGTCAGGGTCGCAAGGTTCTGATAGACCACCGCCTCGAACAGGCTGGCAATGATCTCTTCCACGGGCACGCCGCTCTTGAGCAGCGAGTTGGCATCGGCTTCGGCGAAGATGCCGCATTTCGAGCTGACCTTGTGCAGGCTCATCCCGTCGTAAGGCATGCGGGCGAGCTCCTCCGGCCTGATCTGCAGCTTGCGTGCGGTCTTTTCGATGAACGTGCCGGTTCCGCCGCTGCAAGCGGACTGCATGTAGACCTGTTTGCTCTTGCCGTTGCCGGATGGCTTTAAAAAGATCGTCTTCATATCCTCGCCGCCGATCTCGGAGACGAAGTTCACTTCCGGGTGCAGCTTCTCCACTGCCGCCGCGACGGCGACCACCTCCTGGATCACCTTGCCACCGACGAACGACGCGATGAGCCCGGCACCTGAGCCCGTGAAGAAGATCAGGTCCCGTCCCGGGACGAGTCCGCACTCCGCCTGCATCCGGGCGAGGAACTCGAGGACCTTCTCGGCCTGCCTTGTGTTATGGCGCTGATAGTCGCTCCAAAGAGTGCGGCCATCCCCAGCGGCGACTGCCTTGATGGTCGTTGACCCGACATCCAAGCCGACGATGATCATGCCGCCCTCAGCTCAGTCTGCTTCTCCGCGAGATGCAACAGCAGATTCGCGGCGTGCCCGGCAGCGCCGCTATGCGGGATGCGGTAGGTGGCCCGTTTCATGCGCGGGTGGGCGTCAAGTAGCATCTTTGCGTCCTCTGGAGTGAGGCCACTGCGTTTCATCGTGTCGACATATTCGCGTATTGCGCGCTTCTTGGCTTCGGTCAAGATCATCTGGCAGCGTGAAAGCGCATGCACCTCCGCGTCTCCCTTCACCTCGATCGGCGCATACAAGAGATCGGGATATCTGCCGACCACGCCGGCCATGGCGCCGACACTCATAGTGTTCGGCATGCAGGCGTAGGGAGAGAGTTCGCAGATCATGTGCGCCTTCTTATTCTGGTGCGCCCACAACGCCTTACCAACAAGCATGTCGCCCTCGCCGCCAGAAAGGCGATGGTGGAAGTAGGGAGCGGCCAGCCGTCTCAACTCGTACTGGTCGGGCATCTCGCGCGGGATATTGCCAAGCGCGGCGCGCATGCGGTTGTAGGTCCAGTGGAAGACCTTCTGCAGCGCTTTAACCGCCTTGATCTTGGCACCCGCGTAGCGGTCGATGCCGCGATAGTCCTCGAAATTCTGCACGTAGAATCGCATCCAATAGTCGAGCCAGACGGCAATCGGGGCGGGGTAGACCTCCGCACCTTCCGACTCCAGCCAGCCATGGATGTTGTAGTTGGGGTCGCCTTCGACGGTTTGCAGGTAGAATTCTCCGGTGATCTTGACAACGGGCTTGCATTGCAGCCGGTCGACCTCGATCACGTCGAAGTTCTTCTTCACCTCGCGTAAAGCATCAACGAAATACCCAGTCGATAGATGCCAGACGAGGGTGCTCCACTTCTTGCCCCGCAGCGGTCGCATGCGGAAGACATCACACAGATAGTCGACGCTGTTTTCCACTGCCCGCTGCGTGGCGCCGCGCTCGACCTCGTAGGGACGGACCTGATACTCCAGGCTCTGCAGCACATCGGTACACAAGATTGCCCACACGCCGCCAAGGGTGAGCGGCATGTTCATCTCGAGCCCGCCGCCCTTTGTCGGTCCTTGGTCCAGGCGGTCCTGATCCATCAGAAAAAGTCGGAAATCCTCTAGGCCGAGGTTGCGCAATGCCAACTCGTAGCTCTGGTGGTACTGTCCGAAACGGCAGGCACCGCAGGAGCCGGCGGTAATGTAGGCGAAGCTACGCGTGACGTTTTCCTTGCCGATCTTTTCGGCCTCCAGACGCAGGAAGTTGGCGAGATTGCCGGTGGTGAAACTCGTCGGGCAGCATTGCCCGATATCTGCAAGCTCGCGCCCGAGCAAGAGATCGGCCCGAGTAGCCGCTGGCAGCGGTCTCGCCCGATAGCCGAGGTTCTCGAACAGCGCCTGCAGCACGCGCTCGGCGCGCCAATGTAGTCCGCCGAACAGGATTTCGACGTTGTCGATCTCCTGTTTCGTCAACGGCTTAGGTTGGTAGGCGCGGTAGTGCTGGAGGTTGGAAGGCATCTTGCGTCTCCCTCGCCGGATACCATTTCGCAGCGCCGCTATACCCTTATCCTAAATCCCTTTTGGCGTCGCCGCCACCATCGGCGCTAACTGCGATTGGCGGACCTTAGTTACATCACCGAGTCGGACAAGATAACGTCGAAGTCTGGTTAGGGTTCAGTTGCTGACGTCTGGTTCCTGACCGGGGCTTTCTACTTCGTGCCACACCGCGACTACTATTCTCGTTCTAAGCTAGTGCATTGTGGCCTAAGTCGAGTACACTGGAGCACATGGCCGAGTGGTTGATCCTGTTGGTCTTTGTTCCGGCGATCATCGTGCCAATTGTGCTGCTCGTTGGTTTCGCGGGTTGTTCTATTGACCGAATGGGGCTGGCTGTTCCCATGCCGGAACCTCCAATGGTGGAACCGCCCTCCGTCGACTCGGCAGTCGGGAAGAGCGTCAGCATCATTACCCTGACTTGGACGTTTGCGGACCCTGCTGCGGCAACATTCGAATTTGAGCGAGAGAAGATACCAGACCGCGCCACAGAGATTTTCGAGGCAAGCACCTCTCCGTTCGACGACACCGGCCTGGAACCGGCAACGAGCTATCGGTATCGAGTGCGCGCGGTTTTCAGCGATGGCGAGACAAGCGGTTGGTCCAGTCCGGTAACCGGCACAACACTCTCGTTCGAACCGACCTTCAGTGAAACGCTCATCGCCGATGAGGCGGGATGGGAGGGCTACACGCTCGTCCAGCGGATCGAGGCGGCTCGGTTGTCCAGGAGCGGCACGCAAGTCAAACTTACACTTCGCGCCTCCTCGGTCAGCGATGCCTCGATAGACAGAATCTATCTCTCGCAGCCCGATCCGACAGGTGATCCGTACGATTCTGCCGCCGACCTTATCAAGGTCCATGATACCGATGACGGCTCCTCGGCGATCGTCGTGCCCGCGAATACCGCCGTGACCCTTCCCGCCACTATTCCCGCCGTCAACTATAACCTGGATGAGGGGCGACCTCTGCTCATAGCGGTTGACTTCAGCGGCGCTCCTCCCTCGGGGATCAGTTACAGGGACGCAGTGCTGGCTGAGGAGGCGGTGGGGTACTGGCATGCGGGAGCCGAAGCAGCGGTCAGGGATCGAGCCCCCGCCTACACACCGGAAGCTAGGATCTATCTCGTCGAAAAAATCGAAGTCGGATAGCAGATGTCCAACCCTCTTACCGGCGACTATGAAGGTGTCGTGCAGATCGCCATCCGGCAGATCAATGGACTGCTCAGTACGATCCACCAGAATGCAGCGACACCAGACGTCCCCCTGAAGCTACTTCACAGCGCGATACTGCGCATTGGAGAACCTCCAGGCAGACCTCCCGATGTCGAGCGGTTCGGGGATTGGCTGATCCAATACCGGAAGACCGACCCCGGCCGCGGACTTAGTGACTTTCGCGCTCAGCTGACTGCGCGGGCGCCTCCGGGAGCGGCCCGAATGTTGTCGGACGCATTCGTGGGATATCAGAGCTTAGTGGATCTACATCTACCGAGTGGGGTGCGCGGCATAGGCAAACTCCAAGTGTCGTCGGTCACAATCACCCTACCGGAGGGGTCGTCGTCGGAGGTCACCGTGCACGCTCGCATGCGGGCCCACTACTACCCTGATCGGGGCACCCCCGATATGCCTGCGCCTATACACGGCGACGTCAGCACCACCTTTGACGTGCGCAAGGTGCGCTCCACCTCTGGGGTCAGGCTACTGATCCAGCCTTCGTCGCGCGACTCCGCGATCCAGTTCATCACAGCACCCGGAACCAGGTTAAGTGCGGTTGACGAGAGCAGGATCGCAGCCGAGGTCCGCAAGATTGTCCGTGACGGTTTGGTGTTACTCCCCGTGGACCTGCCGAGAGATTTTCCGTTCTCCGACTTTAAGAGTGTTGGTTCGGGTTCGAGCCAGGTCATCGCGCTGCCTATCCAGCTGTCAAGCGCGAGTCCGCCCGCGGACGGGCTTCGGAGCCTGGCCCAGTCCTTCATCGCCTCGAGCGGATTCGCCTTCGCTGTGGGCAAGGAGTATGTGAGCGGCCTAATCGACATCGAAGCGATTCGTGCGGCGATCAGGAGCCGGCAGCTGGTGTTGAGACTGAGTGGATTCTTAGGGTCCATCTCCGTCACCTACCGACTGCGCTTTAGCTCTGGCCCTACTCTCACGTTCAAGAATGGCGGGATCGAGATCGCCGGCCGGGTTGAGGCGGAGACGAGCACCTGGTGGGCGCCAAACGGGTTTGTCAGCTTCAATCAGTTGATCACCTTGGTGCTGAACACATCGACCCAGACGGTTAGTCTCGAGCGGGTCGGCGAGCCCGACGTCGACGAATCGTGGTTCATCCCGCACAGTAGGGCGGTGAGCGTGGTCAAGTCCGAAATAGACGGAGCACTGAGGGTAAACGCCGCCCCCATCAGGCGCATATTTGCCGACTCGAAAAGCAAGCTTGTCAGCGGCCTGAACACGTTCGACACCTTCGCGACTGCGTCGTATATGGTTCTCGAGATCACGCCCCACGGCGTCATTGTTCGCGGCGAGATCGGCAGCGGGGCGCGCCGCGCACCAGTGGTCGACATCGCAGAGACGCATCGGGGAGCAGCGTTCACCGCATTGCAGAGCTGGATCCCAGCCGGGCGCATCGACCGCTTCATCTGGTCCTGGGTGGAGCACTCGGGGCTACACCCCGACATCTGGTCAGGAACCGAAAGATCCTTCACTGACGAACATCGATTCATTCTCCCCAAACCGGCGGGCAAGGCGATCAGCCAGATCTGCCTGAGCGTCGAGGGCACGCAAATCATGCCGGACGGGCAGGAAACCAGAATTGCTTCTACGACCACCTGCCTGGTGCCGGAGCCTGAGTTCGCGATTGACGTTCCATCGTGGTGGGAACCCGTCACTCTGCCGATCTGGCGGCCGGACCTGGCCGACACAACAATCTTAAGGGAAGCAATTGCCGGCCATGTTAGCGTCGAGCCCGATATGCCGGGAAAAGAATCTTCGTCGCAAAACGCGCTGGTGTATTTCGCAGATTGGCACTCGAAGAAACCTCTGGATAAGCTGAGTCTTGCAATAAGCCGCGTGCAGAACAGCGCTGCACTGATGGTGATTGTCGTTCTGCCAGCCGGCGCCTTTGACAGCTCCCGTCGAGAGTTCGAGAGCCGACTCCCCTCGGCCCGCAAGCGCATCGACGTCCTGGTCAAGTTCACCGAGGATGATGAGGGCGGCTGGACACGCATGTTCGCTGTCGCCAAGACGCCGTCGGTCTTTCTCATCAACGCCAGACGCGAGTTCGTCTGGAAGCACGAAGGCGAGCCGGATCCTGCGGTGCTGGCGGCGGCCCTCGATCAGCACCTCATATCGACTGCGGCGTCGCGGTTTCGGCCGTTGCGGCTGACCGTTTCACCTGGCGATTCCGCGCCGGATGTCTCGTTCGAGGACGATGGTAGACAGCCATTCGCGCTTCACCGTCTCCGCGGACGAAATGTGCTGCTGAACTTCTGGCAATCGTGGTCGGCGCCTTGCCTCACGGGGCTCGGCCGCCTGCAACGATTGCATCAGACTGGCAGAGAAACGCCCTTTATCGTCGCGTTCCACGGTGGCAAAAACAGCAAAGAGTTCGATGAGATTCGCAAGCGCCTGGGACTATCATTCCCCCTCGTGCAGGATTCGCAGCAGCGCATCGCCAGACGATATGGCGTGCGGTGCTGGCCAACCACCATCATGGTCGATGCCGAGGGACGTGTGGAACACGTGCAGTTCGGGGTCGGGCATGGACAGGAACCAATTCCCAGCCGTGAACAGTCGAAGCCCCACGCATAATTGCATTGTCCTGAGATTCCGGCGCCTCTGCATGATACGTTCGCTAAACGGCGCGAAGCGGACCCCCCAGGGCCGTCTGGAATTACCCGGGAAGCTGACATCAGTACGCTGGACTTGGCGAGATCCCACCAGGATGTAAGCATCAGGAGACTTGTCGTTGTCGGAGAGCCGGCAAGGCCGCACTAAGCCGAGTGGTCAGCTTGTGGGCAAAAAGAAATCTGGAATTGGAAAAGTTACCCGCGACGACCTGATAACGCTGGTCCAGCGCGGGGAAATGACGCCAGCCGACGCAGAATCCAAGGCTCGGCGGCTAGGACTTAGCCCACTCGCGTCAGAGCCCGACCCGAACGACTACGATCCGATGCGAGAGCCGTTTTGGACCCTGCCAATGGCGGTGGCGTGGATCGCGTACCGGACCCAAGACTCCGTCCGTAATTGGTGGGACGAGTATCGGAAAGAGTTCTCTGTTTGGCGTTACCAAGAATGGCGTGTCGGTCCGGACGGCCCCATTCATCAGGGGCACTTTTTGGAGGGGCGTCCAAACGCAACGCTCGTTCGATTGCACATGGTAGATGCGAAACGCGACCAGGCAGATCCCCTGAGCGTCGCAGAGGCAATCAATGCGCTTTGGCTCGCCATTCGGAGCGGAGGTTTAGAGGCCACAGGCATCGATGAGAACACCGGCCGGCGTGTGCCTATTCCAGCGGAACAATGGCATGACTTAACGTGGATCGAGGAAAAAGGACGCGACGTGATCCGCGCCAAACCGACGCCGGGCTTTAATACCGCGCGTTATGGCGATGTGATCGTGCCCGCAGAAGCCGTCCGCGAGCGATGGCCGGCCACGCTAATGCCACCACTGACATTGACGGAGCTGATGAGGCCGGTGGGGAGCGGCTACATGCCGCTATACTGCGCAGCACAGTGGATTGCCACGGAGGGTGGGTCGATTAGCTTTGACCCTTACCTTCGAGAAGCCAAGCGAAACAGCGAACAAACGATCGACGCGGCTGCCGCGGCGCTTCATCAGTTCGAGATGTATACCCGCTTCCGGGACTTTAGGTCGTTTCGAATCGAGCAAGCGATCGGCTTCAAGAACCATCTCGGCAAGCAACTGAGCGGCAAGACCAAGGCGCCCTTGAGCAAGGCAACGCTCCTCCACGCTTTGGCAGCGCTCCGCGCCTTCTTCTTTTGGCTGGCCGGGCAGCCGGGCTTCAGGTCGCGGATCAGCTATTCAGATGCCGACTATTTCAATTTATCGGCCAAGGATACTGCTGTCGCCAAGGCGGACCGCACCCTAACAGGGCCCACAATCGAACAGGTGCGGAATGTCTTAGCAGTCATGCCGGCTGAGACCGACATTGAAAAGCGGAACCGCGCCTTGATCGCGCTGGCGCTTCTGACCGGGGCCCGCGACAACGCGATGGCATCGCTTCGGCTGAAGCATATAGACCTTCGTGAGGGAAAG
>Ga0214473_10002944_pt1 | contig 20815 bp, 19 predicted proteins | sample RVTome_7_FD_203509 | JGI IMG/M metagenome (GOLD analysis project Ga0214473, IMG submission 203509) | Soil microbial communities from uranium-contaminated site in the Upper Colorado River Basin, Wyoming, United States - RVT98D197 | ecosystem: Environmental > Terrestrial > Soil > Contaminated >... | reverse complement strand
GCGGCCTGGACATTAGGCCGGACGAGATTGTAAAGATGACTGTGCCCGTCCGCGACCGTCGCGCCGGTTCGCAACTGCGTCTCGAAGTCCAGGTTCAGGCCAATGGCTCACTCGAAGGCGCAGGGCGTCGTCTGATGCTGTTCAGCCGGCTTATTGACGAGTACGGTCTTGCCAAGCTGGTGCAATGAAACAACACAGATAGCTGGTTCTTCCATATAAGTGTAAGGGGGCTCTTATGAAAGCGGTTATTCTGGCAGGGGGATTCGGCACTCGAATTGCCGAGGAAACCCATTTGCGGCCCAAACCAATGGTTGAAATCGGCGGCAAACCAATCCTCTGGCACATCATGAAGGTCCTTACCCATCACGGAATCAACGATTTCGTGATCTGCCTGGGTTACAAAGGGTATTATGTGAAGGAGTACTTCGCGAATTACTTCCTCCACATGTCGGACGTCACATTTGATATGCGCGGAAACAAGATGCAGGTTCACCATAACCACTGTGAGCCATGGAAGGTGACGCTGTTAGACACCGGACTCAATACCATGACGGGTGGGCGGTTGAAACTCGCCGCACCCTATCTGGATCGCGAACGCTTCTGCTTCACATACGGCGACGGACTTTCCGACGTGGACATTGACTCGCTGGTCGCTTACCACAAGCAGCAGGGACTGTTGGCAACGATGACGGCGGTTCAGCCGCCGGGCCGCTACGGAGTATTGGACATCGCTGGACCGCTGATTCGGCGTTTTGAAGAAAAGCCCAAAGAGGGAGCGGGGTGGGTCAATGGGGGCTTCTTTATTCTGGAGCCCGACGTTATCGATTACATCCAGGATGACGCGACCGTCTGGGAGCGGGAGCCCCTCGAGCGGCTCGCCCTGGAGGGACAGCTTTGCGCCTTCAAACACAAAGGATTCTGGCAGGCGATGGACACGCTGCGGGACAAAATAAAGCTGGAGGAACTATGGGACAGCGGCAACGCCCCGTGGAAACTGTGGAATGAGCACCTGGAAGAAAATCCGTACGCAATCCCCAGCTCCCACGAACCTTTTAGCAGAGTGACGTGGCAGAAGATCCGGTCGCAAATTGACGCAGGGGGCGAATTGCTGAATGTTTGAAAATTTCTACCGGAACAGGCGCGTTTTCGTAACCGGCCATACCGGGTTCAAAGGAAGCTGGCTTTCAGAATGGCTCCTCCTGCTTGGCGCCCGGCCCGTCGGCTACAGTCTGCCCTCCCAGACGGAACCCGCATTATTCAATCAGTTGGGGCTCGAGAGCCGAATGGATCATCAGATCGGCGATATTCGCAATCGACAGGAGCTTGCCAATGCGATCCACTCGGCACAACCTGACGTTGTCTTTCACCTGGCGGCGCAGGCCTTGGTTAGACGGTCGTACAACGAGCCCGTAGAGACATTTGAGACGAATCTGCTCGGCACGGTGCACCTCCTGGATGCCTTGCGATCGCTGAGCAGTCCCTGTTCGGCCGTTATCGTGACTTCCGACAAGTGTTATGAGAATCAGGAATGGCCTTTTGGATATAGGGAAAACGATCCACTGGGCGGTCACGACCCGTACAGTTCCAGCAAGGCCTGCGCGGAATTGGCCACCCAGTCCTTCCGGCAATCTTTTTTCACGAGGCAGTCTTCAAATCCGGTTGCCATCGCGAGTGCCCGCGCCGGCAACGTCCTTGGCGGCGGCGATTGGGCTCAGGATCGAATCATGCCTGACTGCATCAGGGCGCTGGCCAAAGGCAAGCCAATTCCCGTCAGGAATCCCGACGCGACCCGTCCCTGGCAGCATGTTTTGGAACCTCTTTCGGGTTACTTGCAGTTGGGCCGGCTTCTTTTTCCCGGCCCAAAAGGCATGAACGAAGCCATGTGCGCCGCCTACAACTTCGGTCCGAACGTTGACTCCAACAGAAGCGTTCGTTCTCTGGTCCAGAAGGTATGTGAATGCTGGCCTGGAGAATGGCAAGACCAAAGCGATCCACAGACGCCGCACGAAGCTCACTCTCTGAGTCTGAGCGTCGATAAAGCGTGGCATCACCTGCGATGGAAGCCGGTTTGGGATTTTGACACGACCATCAAAGAAACCGTGCGGTGGTATCGTGAATTTTATGAATCTGGTCGAATTCTCAGCCAGGAGCAGTTGGCTGCATATATGAAAGACGCCGGAAAAAAGAATTTGCATTGGGCGGTATCGTGAACATTACTGAGACTCCGTTACAGGCGGCTTATGTTCTTGTGCCGGAACCAATTGTTGATCGCCGCGGGAAATTCGCCCGCGTCTATTGTCGTCAAGAGCTTGAGCAGATCGGCCACCATAAACCAATAGTCCAAATCAATCACTCCTTGACCAGAAGAAAGGGTGCCATTCGTGGAATGCATTTTCAATATCCACCCGAGGCAGAAATCAAAATCGTAAAATGCGTGGCTGGTTCCGTCTATGACGTGATTGTCGATCTACGCCGCAATTCGCCTACGTTTCGAAAATGGCACAGCGAGATTCTTTCGGCGGAAAACATGAAAATGATGTACGTTCCTGAAGGCTTTGCACACGGTTTTCAGACGCTCGATGCAAACAGCGAGCTTCTATATCTTCACACCCAGTTCCACAACCCTCAATGTGAAGGCGGAGTGCGTTTCGATGATCCGACGCTCAATATATCGTGGCCTCTGGAGGTGACCGAGATTTCTGTCCGCGATGGAAGCCGTCCCTTGTTATCCGAAGATTTCGAGGGGATTATCCTGGCATGAACTGTAGATTCTGCAATGCGGCCCTTCGTCACGAATTTATTGATCTTGTGAATGCTCCGCTATCCAACTCCTTTCTTGCCAAGGAGCAGTTGAATGAGCCGGAGATCTTTTGTCCCTTGAAGCTGTATGTCTGTGAGAAATGCTGGCTCGTCCAGATCGATGAATACAGAAAGCTCGATGAAATATTCGGCCGGGATTACATCTATTTTTCTTCCTGCTCAAGAAGCTGGTTGGACCACGCACGCGAGTATGTGGACATGATCACCGACCGGCTTGGACTGAACGTCACATCCCAGGTAATTGAAATTGCATCGAATGACGGCTATTTGCTGCAATACTTCAGGGAAAAGCAGATTCCTTGTCTTGGAATCGAACCGGCCAGAAGCACCGCCCAGGTTGCTCGTGAGAAAGGTATTGCGGTTATTGAGGATTTCTTTGGAACTGTGCTTGCACGTGAGCTCGCTTGCCGTCAGAAGAAAGCGGACCTTCTAATCGGCAATAACGTCCTGGCGCATGTTCCTGATATTAACGATTTCGTGCAAGGACTCAGGCTGGCGCTCAAAGACGACGGCGTCATCACCATGGAATTCCCCCACCTCATGCGTCTTGTGGAACGGAATCAGTTTGATACCATCTATCACGAGCACTTTTCATACTTTTCATTTCTTACCGTGCAGAAAATATTTGAGGCTCACGATTTGGTAATCTTTGACGTGGAAGAGCTGCCCACCCACGGTGGTTCGTTAAGAATCTATGCAAGACACGGGCACGATCGGGCCAAGGACGTTTCCAGGAATACGAATACATTATTGAATATGGAAATTGCGGCGGGCGTGAGCGAGCTTGACTACTACCGCGGATTTCAAGCCAAGGCCGATCAGGTCAAGTCCGATCTGCTCTCATTTCTTCTCCAACAGGAACAGGCGCGCAAGAAAGTGGCGGCCTACGGTGCAGCGGCAAAAGGCAACACCTTACTCAATTACTGTGGGATAAAGAAGGATATGATTTCATTTGTCGTTGACGCATCGCCGCACAAACAAGGCAAGTTTCTTCCGGGAAGTCATATACCGGTCGTCGGGGAAGAAGAGATAAGAAGGGCCAAACCGAATTACGTAATCATCCTGCCCTGGAACATTCAGGAAGAAATCGTAGATCAGCTAAGTTACATTCGAGAATGGAACGCGAAGTTTGTCGTGCCCATTCCCGAAATCAAAATATTCTGATTCATAAAAGCGACGCCATGAAAGTCCTTGTTACCGGCGCGACGGGTTTTCTCGGAAGCTATGTTGTTCCTGAGATGTTAAAGCATGGTTATACCGTGGTTGCAACGTCCAGGAGCGATGAGAAGGCCAGACTGTGCGAATGGTTCTCGCAAGTCAAATACATCTCATGGGATTTGAACGATGCTTGCGAAGATTGTTACAGTTTCTTCGGGAAACCGGAAATGCTGATTCATCTGGCGTGGGAAGGTTTGCCGAATTACATGGATTTGTCACATTTTGAAAGAAACCTATTCGCGAGCTATGTTTTTCTCAAGAATATGCTCGAGCATGGTCTGAGAAATCTGATCGTGGCGGGAACGTGCTTTGAATATGGAATGAAAAATGGAGCTTTGCACGAAGATATGAAAACGGACCCGCAAAATTCCTATGGTCTGGCCAAGGATGCCTTGAGAAAATTTCTGGAACAATTGCAGAAGAAGATCGATTTTGATTTCAGATGGATACGCCTGTTCTATCTGTATGGAAAGGGCCAAAATCCCGCTTCCGTTATTTCTCAACTCGATAACGCGTTGGAAAAAGGAGAGACAATTTTCAACATGTCGGGAGGCGAGCAACTGCGGGATTATCTGCCCGTCGAGAAAGCCGCCGAGTACATAGCTAAGATTGCAGTGCAAAGCAGAATCAAAGGAGTCATCAACTGTTGCAGCGGCGCCCCCGTTTCCATAAGGAAACTGATGGAGGATTACCTGGCGAAGCAGCAAAAAAGTATTCACCTGAATTTCGGATATTATCCCTATCCCGATCATGAACCCATGGCGTTCTGGGGTGATAGAGCAAAGCTCAACCAGGCGCTGAACAGCCAACTTTACTAACGTCCAATCCTGTATTCAGATCAATGAATTCTCTGGAGACCAAAGGTGAAAGCCGAAATCAAGCCACGCATCAATCTTGAGAACCGAACCAGATTAGAGGAAGTGATACCGCTTTCGACGCCAATGATTCTGTTCGTCGATCCCGCCAGTACGTGCAATTTCAGGTGCAAATTCTGCCCTACCGGCAACCGCCAATTGATAAAGGACACAACACGCTGGCAGGGCCGAATGGATTTCGACCTTTACAAGAAGATTATTGATGACCTTAAAGAATTTGATGAGCCTCTGAAAGTCCTTCGTTTGTACAAAGAAGGTGAACCCCTGCTCAACAACCGTTTTGAGGACATGGTCCGCTACGCCAAAGCCAGCGGAGCGGTCAAGTATATAGACACAACCACAAACGGATCCCTGCTGGAGCCGGAGAGGATAAGGACAATTCTCGATGCCGGCTTGGACCGGATCAATATTTCCGTCGATGGTATGTCGGATCAGCAGTTTTTGGAATTCACCGGCGTCAAGGTGGATTTCGAGAGGTTTGTCGAGAACGTTCGAGCTCTCTATGAGATGAAAGGCGATTGCGAAATCTGCATTAAGATTGCCGGAGACTTTTTGTCCGAAGAGGACAAAGCTCGCTTCTTCGATACGTTTGGAAACCACGCGGATAGAATTTTCATTGAGAACGTAGCGCCCTGCTGGCCTGAGTTTGACGTGGAAGACCGCCTTGGGGTGCAGATTACAAAGGGAATTTACGATCAGCCCATCGGTGAAGTAAATACCTGCCCGTATATTTTCTACTCAATTTCCGTTAACTCCGATGGCTCGGCAAGCTTGTGTTTTTTGGATTGGGCGCACAAACTGCCAATTGGTGATGTTCGAAAGCAGAGTCTAAAGGAAATTTGGGAAGGAGACACACTCTTCCAGCACCAGATCGACCACCTTCATGGGAAAAGAAAGGCGAATCCCGTGTGTGGGCAGTGCGGCCAGCTTTCCCATTGTCTGCCCGACAACATCGATCCATACGTTGACACGTTGACCGAACGGTTGCTGGCCTCTCGGCGAGGATAGGGCAATGAAAGTACTACATCTTACTGCCCACCTTGGCGGGGGCGTGGGCAAGGCTTTGAGCGGGCTTATTGCGCGGGCGAGCGAATCAGACTCGGGCGTGCAGCACCTCATCGTTTGTCTAGAGGGGCCTGAGAAAAGTCAGTTCATCGATCGGATTCTACGCTACGGAAGCCATGTTATTGTATGTCCGACGAAGGATAGGCTGGAGAAGCTCATGGGAGACTCGGACATCGTTCAGTTGGAGTGGTGGAACCATCCTGCTACGATTAAATGTCTCTGTTCCCTATCGGCCCGGCCTATTCGACTTCTTACCTGGAGCCATGTCTCCGGATTGCACAACCCGATCATTCCTCAACGACTAATCCTGGCGTCACATAGATTTCTTTTTACATCGCCGTGTTCGTATAAAAGCAAAGAGGTAAAGAGTTTGACTCCAGAGTTGGCAGATCGCTTGGGCGTTGTATGCAGCAGTGGAGGATTTTGCGGATTGCCGCAGACACGGGCGCAAGCGAACGAAAACATCGCCGCAGGCTACATCGGCAGCCTGGGGTTTGCAAAGCTTCACCCCTGCTATGTTGACTACATAGCGGCAGCAAAGATACCCGGGTTCACGGTCAGGATGATTGGGGATCCGGCCAATCGGGATGCTCTGAATCAGCAGTGCGACGGTTTGGGCAAAACCGGAATGCTTGAGTTCAGAGGATACTCGACGGATGTCGCTTCTGAGCTGGCCGCAATCAACGTGCTTGCATATCTTCTGAACCCGGAGCACTACGGAACGACCGAAAACGCATTGCTTGAGGCGATGGCTATGGGGATCATGCCCATCGTGCTGGATAATCCGTGTGAACAGCAGATTGTTGAGGATCGCATAACGGGCCTGGTCGTTCACTCACCAGGTGAATTCGCAGAAGCGACTCAGCGGCTCCATGAAGATCCCGCAGAGCGGCGAAGGCTGGGAAGCCAGGCTGCGAAATCGGTTCGAGAAAGATTTTCCGTCGAGAACATGGAAGCGTCTCTTAATTCACACTACCGAGAAGTTCTATCCATGAAGAAAAGAGAGGTCGTCTTCTCAGAAATCTTCGGTACGGATCCCGCAGAATGGTTCCTCTCCTGTCAGCATGATAAAAGCATTTTTGCCGACGACGGCAGCATTCACTTGAACGGCGGCGATTCTCTCGACTATGGGCTATTTGAAAATACCAAAGGAACAGTGTTTCATTTCAGCGAATATTTCCCGGACCATCTGAAACTGAAGCTATGGGCAAACAACCTCAAATCGCTGCAGTGAGCTGCGGCAAAGCCCCCAGCCGAACGGTGGCACGACAACTACTGCGGGAGATTGCAGAAAGGCCGGTCTCCTTCACGCCTCGCAAGGTCGATAAGCCACTGATATTGTATGGCGCGGGTGATCTCGGAAAAATGGCGAGGGAGTATTTTGAGAGGCTTGCCGTTCCCTTTATGTTTGTAGTGGATGCAAATCCGGACTTGCCCAGGCGAGATCCTTTCTGGGCTGGGGTCGATATTTTCGGGATTCATGATGTGCCTATCAAACACAGGGAATCTGCTCTATTGGCCGTTTGCGTAGCAACGGTCCCTTTTTCACAAGTGAACGCGCTGTTAAAGGAGCAAGGTTGGCGCGATGTGGTGCCATTTTATGATATTGCCGAGGCTTATCGTGACCGCCATCCTTTAAGCAATGGCTGGCATTCCGGCGTATTGAGTGAACAAGACATCTGTGGCATCGAGGCGGCTCTGTACCGATGGGACGATGATGTTTCTCGTGCTCACCATTTACAGTTTGTTGCATGGCGTAGTTTGCGAGAAGAATGGTTCTTCGGTGATGCACCAGTAACGACGCACGATAGGTATTTCATACCAGAAGTGCTTTCAGTTTTGCATGATCATGAAGTGTTTGTTGACGCTGGGGCACATCATGGAGAAGTCAGCATCAGATTTTTGGATGCAGTGAAAAATCGGTACAGGGAGATCTATGCTATCGAGCCTGACGTGGAGAATCTATCTCAGCTTCGTGATATTCTGGGAGAGTATTTGTCGGTGAAGAGTGAGAAGGTACATCTGCTGACGTATGCCCTTGGATCGGTGACAGATCAAAAACGCTTTTATCACGGATTAGGTTATGCGTCTCAGTTTAGCGAATTAGGGCAAACAGAGGTTGATGTCAGATGCCTCGATGATCTTTTGATTCCCGCAACGTTCGTCAAAATTCATATCGAGGGTTGGGAGAGCAGCGCTATTAGCGGGGGGTTGGAAACCATTATGAATAACCGCCCCATACTTGCGGTCACCTCATATCACAATCGGGAAGGGTTGTGGTATCTTCCCGCTCAGATAATGACCTGCCTTGATAATTATGCTTATTATTTTCGATTGCATAGCTGGCAGGACGGATGTGGTGTTATCTATGCGCTTCCGAGGGAAAGAAAGGGGGTCTTTTCTTGATGAATGCAGTAAAGGTGCTATTTATCAATCCTAGCCCAATGCCGTCTGTAGAGCAGGCGATGCTATTAGCAAAGCAGCCTATCGGCACGGTGCCTGATTTTGCAGCTCCAATCGGCATGATCGAGATCGCATCCTATGTAAGACATAGAACGGATGGTGTCAACTTTAGACTCCTGGATATAGCAAAAGATTTGCACGTACATTACTTATCGTTGGCCCAAAAAGGACCTGTTTCGCTGGATGGTTTCTATGAAGATAAGCTCGACGAACTGGATTATGACCCCGACATAGTCGGCGTATCAATACTTTATTCGTCTTCTTACAAAAGTATTCTTAGATTGGTAAAGCTCGCACGAGATAAGTGGCCAGACGCACTAATAGTCGCTGGTGGTAATTTCGCAACATCAAGCTGCGATGTTATGTTTGAGGAGTCGGCAAGTATTGACTACGTATTCAGAGGCGAAGCAGAAAAATCCTTTACTGAATTCCTACGCAGGTATTCAAGTGACAAGGCTGACAAGGAGAATCTATCCGCTATCCAAGGTGTATACAACAAGGAAAAGTATCAACACCATGCTGGACTGTATGCAAATAGTTTTGAATTATCAGAAATGATTGAGGACTTGGATGTGATCGGTCTTCCTGCGTATGATTTGCTGGATTTAGATGTGTATAGGCGAACATCCAATAGGCTCGGAAAAGGAGCTATTAGTATAATGACGGAAAGAGGGTGTCCGTTCCAATGCTCGTTTTGTGCAACTGGCACCGTTCACGGCAAATCAATTAGGAGCAAATCAAACGAAAGAATACTAAAGGACATACTGTATCTAAGAAACGAAGAAGGTTTTGGCAGGATTATCATTCAGGACGATCTTTTTGCTGCGAAGAGACGGAAGTTTATTGAATTGGAATCCATGATTTCCAGGGCTAATCTTAATGAAGAGCGATTGTTTTCTCTTCCTAATGGATTGAGCGTTGCGGTTATGACTGAAGAGATTGTAGATAAGATCTACTCTATGGGCGTGGATTTCTTCAGAGTGGCGATAGAATCGGGTTCAACACATACTCAGCGGGAAATCATTAAGAAGAATGTAGATCTTGAAAAGGCGAGGAGAATTATTGACTATATGAGAACAAAGGGTCTTCCTATTGAGACCAATTTCATACTGGGATTTCCCGGTGAAACAAGAGAACTAATGCAAGAGACTATAGACTATATTGACACTATAGATGTTGATTGGGTTCATCTTTTTGCCGCATTGCCGCTCCCGGGAACGGAAGTGTTCCGTCAATTTGCCGGGATGGGCGTGATTGATCCTGAGAATTTTGATTGGGACATGTGCAGGTATCCATTGAGGAACTTTGATACAGAGGAGATATCTGCAAGAGATTTGGCTACACTAGTCTATGATGTGAACATATATACAAACTTCTTTAAGAACAAAAATCTGCGACACGGTCGATATAGACGAGCGATCGACTCCTTTGATGAGATGGTCTTGACGAAGTATCCATTTCATATACCTGCGCGCTATTCGCGCTCAGTGGCGTATGATGCGCTTGGCGAGAAAGATCGTGCAATTGAGGATCTAAGAAAGTGCTCGGAACTCATCGATACAGAAAGTGAATCACTCAAATTATGGAAACGTTACGGTAAAGAAATGCCCTTGCTATATAACTATATGGATAGAAGGTATGCTGAAATGATAGAGGAGCAATTGCTGGACGCTAATTATAGACCTGCAGGGCAAACAAATATCCAAAGGAAACGATTATGAATATTATTTTGATATCTCCAAGAGTGTCCGAACGTGTATTCAGGCCGGGATCGCCGCCACCTCTCTCGTTACTTGCTGTTGCGGCGGTGCTGCGAGATGCTGGATATAAACCTGTAATAATAGATCTCAATCTCCTTAATCCATCTGAAAACATCGATGTCAATGATTACTGTGAAAGCTATGTGCTGGATAAGATTGCAGAAATAGATCCTTTCATGGTGGGTATGAATTGCTTTACAGCCGCTCGTTTTGCATTTATTCGGCGCCTTGCAGATTCGATCAAGAAGAAGCAACCCGGTTTACCAATAGTCATTGGAGGCATGCATCCCACACTATTTTATCATGACATTTTGAAACATTGTTTGTCCATTGATGCCATTGTCCTTGGTGAGGGAGAACGGCAGGTCGTTGCACTTGCAGAAGTCTATTCAGGCGGTACCATTAAAACCAATGGAAGTTTTCGTGACATCGATGCCTTAGCATTTCGTGACCGTGACGGACAGATTGTTTGCAATCCAAGAAACAACTATATTCAGGATATTGACAGCCTTCCAATATTAGCTTGGGACCTTTTGCATTTTGAGGACTATTATGCAGATCATTCCTCCTGGCATAATCCCCGCGGATTGAAAATTAATATGTCAGTACCGATATACACAAGTAGAAGTTGTCCGTTTGATTGTAATTTCTGTTCCAGTCACAATCTGATGGGGCGCGGATTGCGTTTACGCTCCCCCTTCCAGGTGGTAGATGAAATGGAGATGCTTTATAACACTTATGGACAAAACTACTTTGGCTTTATTGACGACAATCTTGTTCTACGCAAGGAACATATTCTGGCTATCTGTAATGAAATCATTCGCAGAGGTATGATTATTCAGTTCGAATCGTCCGTTGGTTTCCATATAAACAGCTTGGATGAAGAGATAATTGATGCAATGGTTCAGGCGGGTTGTGCCTATTTTATACTACCTATAGAACATGGTAATGATGGGATTCGCAATGAAATCATCGGCAAAAGACTCTCACGTGATAAAATTCTTGAGGTGGTGGCGATATGTAAACGTCACAATGTATTAACAGGCACTTCCTGCATCATGGGATTTCCTGAGGATACAAGGGAGACTCTTAATGACACCCTGAGATTGCTTAATGAATTGAAACTGGATATAGCAAATGTTCAAAATATAATTCCTTTTCCTGGTACAAAGATTTTTGATCAGGCGGTACGTGAACGTCTTTTTTATGATGATATCGACCTTGATTCTTTGTGGAAAGCAAATTGGATAATGGATGCCAAGGAAAAGCACTTTTATATCAAACCCTATAATATGAGCTTGGACGAACTTATGGATTTCAGAAAAAAGTTTGATGACATCAGGCTCAAGAATTTTAGGTTTAGTAAAGTTGAAGAACCAACGTTGTGTTAATTAGTTCATAAACAATTAGCCTGCTTATCTGATGGATTACCTCATTGTACCGCAGTAAATGAATAAATAAAGAACGTTATTGCGAGATATATTTATAAGGATAATGAAATGACGCCTTTTGATGAATTTTCTGCCAAGGTTATGGAGAACATTGACAAAGCTTCGAAAGATCGTGATTTGTTGGGATTGTCTAACGTATGGATCCGTGAGGTAATACGGTATAATTATGCTCATAACTTTTCTTGGCTTGGCCGACCAATCCTACAGGTTCCCCAGGACATTTATGCCGTCCAGGAAATCGTGTGGAACGTGAAGCCGGATCTGATTATTGAAACTGGGATTGCTCACGGCGGTTCTCTTATTCTAAGTGCTTCTATGTTGGCTCTGCTGGACTACTGCGAAGCGGCTGAACGAGGCTTAGCAGTGGATCCTCGGGAATCGAGAAGGCGGGTGGTCGGTGTCGATATTGAGATTCGGCCACACAATCGGGAGGCGATTGAGGCCCACCCTATGGCGCATCTTATTGAGATGATCGAAGGTTCTTCCGTTGCCCCCGATGTGATTGACAAAGTGAAGACGGCGGCAAAAGCCCACAAAAAGGTCCTTCTTTTCCTGGACTCCAATCACACGCACGATCATGTCTTGGCTGAGCTGAAAGCCTATGCCCCGCTGGTCTCCGTGGGAAGCTATTGCGTCGTATGGGATACAGGCATTGAAGATTTGCCCGAACACTTCTGTTCAGATCGGCCGTGGGGAAAAGGCAACAATCCCAAGACCGCTGTCTATGAGTATTTGAAAAGTACAGACTGTTTTGAAATTGATAAATTGATTAACCACAAGCTAATGATAACAGCCGCTCCGGATGGTTTTCTGCGGAGAGTAAAATAAGTGTCAAGGCTTTCCAAAAACATTATTTACAATTTGCTCGGACAGGGACTTCTTCTTGTTTTGAGCCTGGTGGCCGTCAGATACATATTCAGGCGGTTAGGAGAAGATGCACTTGGCATTATCTACTTCACCGCCATCCTGAACGCTATACTTTGTGCCGTACTCGAAATGGGAATCTGTTCTACGACGGTTCGTGAAGTCTCTGCTCATTCTGGATCGAACCCAGGTTATATTAGGGACGTGATCCGGACGTTTTCGCTTGTCTATTGGGGCGCCTATGCTTTGCTCGCAGTTGCGATCTTTCTTCTGGCGCCTTTTCTTGTAAGGAACTGGGTGAGTCTCGAGGCCATGAACGTAGCAGCGGCAATTCATGTCCTGCGCGTTTTGGGCATTGCTTCGCTGGTAGCATTACCAAAGTCTTTTTATGTCAGTCTGTTTCGCGGCTTACAACGGATGGAGTTCAATAATTTAATTGACGTTACTACCAGTGGGTTTCAACAGTTCGGTACCATCCTGATTCTTATCCTTGGGGGTAATGTGTTTCACGTCGTTTATTGGTTCGCGGGCTGCTATGGTCTTAGTGTGCTTGCCTATTTCTTTATTGCCGCTCGTTTTTTTTCATTGCGGGCACTGGTCCCCGGATGTTCGTTCGATGTAGTCAGAAAGAACTTGAGCTTCGCTTCCAGAATGATGTCTGTTTCAGTCATTTCCACTATTCATACTAATTTTGATAAACTGATCATCAGCAAACTGCTGCCCATCGGTGTAGTCGGATATTACGGCATTGCGTATGGCACGGCCGCCAAAGGCATGTTACTCGCAGGGGCCGTCTCTCAAGCTGCATTTCCATCGTTTTCCGCCCTGTTCAGAGCCGGGGACCACCAAAGTCTAATATCGCAATATTGGAAGCTGCAAGATTTCCTTTGCCTCGGCATGGTTCCCATACTTGCGATTATCCCTTTTGTCTTGTTACCACTGTTTTCATACGTATTAAATGAAGAAACCGCACGACTGCTGCTCGTGCCCACTGTATTACTCTGTGTGGGATTCTACATGAACGGCACTTTGAACGTCCCTCATGTCTTTTCACTTGCCGTGGGTAGGCCGGGGATTGCAGCGCGTTCGAACTTCTATGCCTTATTCGTTGTTTTGCCGGCAACAGCCTTCCTCATTTATTTTTTTGGTTTGGCCGGAGCTGGTCTATCCTGGGTCCTCTATCATATTTTCGGCTATTTTTACGGCGTGCCAAGAATATGCCGTGAATGCTTAAAAATCCCCGTATGGCGGTGGTATTCGCACGTGCTTAAGATATTCGCCGTGGTTGGCCTGACTTATGGCGGGGCTGGGATCATTCTGGGAACAACCGGTAGTGCATCAATCGTTTCATTAAGCCTGGCCTACGCGATTGCATCGATTGTCTTTTTGACCGGCAGCTATTTCCTGATAGGTGATGAGCTTCACAAAGCATTGTCCGGGGCTTTGAATAGACTGAGAGCAGAAGTTGCGGCTGTTGTGCGAGTGCTTGTCCAAGCTCAAGCGTGACTTCATTGAGAAAACTAAGGCATGCAAACACGCAATCTTAATGTGACAAATAATCCTTCCGGGAAATGGGTGTGGATTAGCGCAGCAAACGGCCCACCTTGCATCGAAATTATGAAAGAGGCGATCAAATGAGTAATAGAGCTCCGCTTGTCAGCATCGGTATGTGCGTATATAACGAGGAACGATTCATCTCACAGGCACTGGACTCTCTCTTATCCCAGACTTTCCGGGACTTTGAGATAATAATTGTTGATAATGCATCAGAGGATGCCACTGAGCGGATATGCCAGGACTATATATCTCGCGACAATCGTATTCGCTATTTCCGTAATGCCACCAACGTCGGCGGCGCCAAGAGCGGCAAGCTGGCATTGGCCAAGTCATCTGGAAAATACTTTATGTGGGCAGGAGGACATGATTCATGGCATCCGGATTACATATCCGAGTGTCTGAACGTTCTTGAGAACGACCGTCAGGTTGTCCTTTGTTATGCGCAAGTTGTGGTAATTGATCACAATGGTAATCAGCAACAACTGATTGAGGATGCTATTGATACGCGTTCATTAGATGCTTTCAATCGCTGCCGTGCAACGATATGGGGACTTTCAAGGATTCCAATCTGCGATCCAATTAATGGTCTTATCAAATCAGATTCTTTGAGACGTGCGGGACTAAGAAATGTTTGGGGGCCGGACAATTTAATCCTCATCGAGCTGAGTTTGAATGGAGCGATGGCGCAGGTAAGAAAACCATTATATTACCGGCGAACAAACAGGGATCCTGCCAAGGACGTGGCCTTATGGACGGAAACATATCTCGAAAGGATAGACCCTCAAAATCGCAAGAAAAGAGTAATGTTAACGTACTCACGAATGTGTTATGAATATTTCAAGATTATCAGCAACTCTGATTTTTCGGTCCCGAAGAAAGTGAGGCTTTTCGCTGACGCTTTCGCCAGTATATGCCACAGGTGGTGGCGAGGTATGTTGTTTCATGATTTTATCTGTGCTCCGATTCGCCTGTTCTTTGGCCACCGGGCCGTCTATGTATTTAAGCGATGTGTTTATGGTTTGGCGAAAAGCGTGAACCTGTACAAATGAACGAACCTGCCGCACTATATTTACTGTTGGCTTTCTCCCTTTTCTTGATTATGCTGCCGATACTCCGTGCGTGGAGGAAAAAGGGAGATATATTTGAACCTGTTTTCGTAGTATCTCTGAGTTTCTTCATGTATTTCTGGCTCCGTTCCGTATATGCGCTTATCTGGGGCACGCCATTGCTGGGAGAACCTCCTTTTCATCAGGACGCCATTGAAGCTTGGAACATAACATGGCTGTATCTTATATTGGCATTTATGCTTTTCCTCTCGGGTTACTACTGCCGGATTGGAGTAAGGCTCGCCAGTATTTTCGCTCTGTTGCCGGCGAAGTGGAGTCCCGTCCGTGCCAAAGTGGTAATTCCCGGGCTGCTTATAATTGGACTTGGCTCTTTCATGTTTCTCGTTCACATGTTTGGAGGTTTTTCGCACTTTCTTTCCAACAAAATTGAGACATTTATGACAAGGGGAACAGGCCCTTTCTTCATGCTCAGTTTGGTAGGCGTCATTTTTTCCGCTGAGTGTGTTTATATCTTCTATCTGATTTCTCCGCGGCGCGCGTTTCTTATCACGTTCGCGGTCTTACTCATCCTCATGGTGGGTGTGGGTTGTGCTATTGGCATAAAAGGGGGCGGGATTATCTTTCCATTGTTCTCGATGTTGGTCACTTACCATTACCTGAGAAAACACCTGATGATCAGGCACTTGGTGCTCTTTGTAGCTCTTATCATTATGGTCTTTCCAATATTCATCGCACAGAGGGGTACGACCGATATTTCTCTTATGGTGCCGTTGGCACGCCAGTGTTATGCGGAGCCTTTGATCATGCTCGATATCTTTGTGGGCCGTTTCATGGGATTTGACCCGCTTGTTTACGCTATCCGGGACACCCCGGCTGTGATGGATTATCAGTATGGCAGAACCATGCTCGCTATGTTTGTCGGCTGGATCCCTCAGAAATTGTGGCTTAATAAACCAATTTATGCATTCGGTCGAGTTTTCCCACAAATGTATTTTGGACAGGATGAAAATTGTTCTACCGTTGGACCTACCATCTTAGGCGAAGCTTACATTAACTTCCACGTGGCCGGCATAATCTTTGTTAGCCTTATCAGTGGAATTTTATTCCGTGCCGTGTACGTCGGTTTGATAGAACACAATCATGGTCCGTCGGGAGTTTTTGTTTACGCAACGATTCTTCCGTACTTGGCTGCTTTCTGGGAATACCACTTTGCCGCCATACCGTCGGTAGTCATAATCTTTGTTGGAACAATCATAATTTCAGTGGCATTGTCGGCACCGAGACTGCAAAACTATGGCTTGGCGAGGTTGAAAAGATAGGAGGATACATAATTGATTCCAGCGTTTGCTTGGGGTTTAAGAAGGACTTCTGTTCTGAATGGTTATGTAAATTCTTTTTTCTTTAAACCTGACAGATACCTTGACGTCTATTTTAGATACTTAGACTCCGCACTTTCCAACCAATGTGTAGTTTTGCATCTTGGAGCGGGGGAGGACAGATGTGGAGTTCATAAAGTAGTGTTTTCGAAAAGTGACAAAATCAAACTTATATCGTTGGACATAAATCCTGAAAATTTAATGAGAAACCCAAATCCGAATATAATAACAGCAGATGCTATGAAAATGCCATTGAAAGCATCATCTATTGACGTTATTACCTGTGAACATTTTTTTGAACACCTTGAGAACCCGATGGCGGTGATGGGAGAATGCTGGAGAGTTTTGAGGCCCGGGGGAAAACTTATCTTTACCACTCCTAATAAGTGGTCTTACATTGGCATTCTGGCTATGCTTTTACCGTTATCCTTTCACGTTTTCTGGAAAACACTTTTGGAAGGTCCAAATGCAGCGGATAAGAATGAGATTTGTAGAACGTACTACAGATTCAATAGCATAGGAAGAATAAAGTGTGTTGCAGCAAGGTCAGGGTTCGAAATTGAAGAATTAAGAACACTTGCTGGGGCACCTGGTTACACCCAAATAGTTCCGGGATTGCATTTAATATTTGTTCTCATCCATAAGATTTTGGATACTTTTCAGGTTCTGAAACCCCTAAGGATTAGCATCGTGGGTCGTTTAAAGAAAACAGATGCATAATGTCTTATCCAACGTACCATAACCTACAATTAAAAATTGAGCACTTGTTCGTAAAAGGATTCCTGAAATTTGGGAACGCCGTCCTTGACGTGTTGCGTTTTCTCTTATTCAGAAAAACAGACAACCGTTCAAAGTGTATCATCGTGTTTCGAGCGGGATTTTCTGGCGCTCTTTGTATCAATACTTCGTTGTGGAAAACGGGAGAAATCTATCGGGGATAATGATATATTCGCTGATATTTCCATATACACTGATTTACTGGGAAAATTTCTCCGGAGGTTTTTTTCAGTTCATCGGAACGTTTGTGATTGGTGTACTCATGTGCATTTTCTTGGCAAGGGGACAATTTAATGGTTCTGGGAGTAGAGCAAATATTGGGCAAATCCGTTGAGACTGGAAGTGGAAAGGTAGGAGGGGTTTTTTCTCCGGCGCGAGATCAAGCGGTATCCGCGAAGAGCACAAAGGGTATGGAGCACCAGGCGAGTGTTACTAGTATATGTTGCCCTGTTCCCGGGATTCCCCCTGGTCTGAATATGAGTGGGGCTGCGATGTACGACAGCAACATCCTCGCGGAGTTGGCGCGACTTGGGGTCCGGTGCGAGATTATCTTTCCGGAGGGGCGCAACCTGGGTTGTGAGCAGGTAGAGGGATGGTGTCTGCACAGCCTGAGGACTCCAGGTCTGCCTGGACCTTTGCAGCGTCTGGCGTGGATTGCTGCTCTTGGGCAGGTAGTTCGCAAGATATACAGAGAGGATGGATTTCAACTGCTACGCGTCCATTCGTTCCTTTCGTCGTGTCTTGAAACGCTGTGGATTCTACGCACGTGCCGGATTCGCATCCCGGTGGTGATTCATTTCCATCATTTGGATGGTAGCGCATGGCGTAATCGCGTCGTGGGAGATGCAATGCATCGCTCTAACTCTGTAATTTGCTTCAGTGAGGCTGCCAGAAAGGACTTGTTGGCACGCTTTCAGATCGAGCCATCGAGGGTGCATGTCGTCCACCACGGCGTAGAGCGAAGGTTTCGTCCATTGGCGTCTAACGTGGGATTGCGGCGCCAGCTTAATATCGAGGCGGATGACAAAGTCCTCCTGTTTCTGGGCAATTTCGAACCCAGGAAGAACCCTCTCATGTTGCTGGACGTCGTGAGGAACCTTCTGGGAAGGGGCCAGAAGGTGAAGCTGATGTTGTGCGGCAAAGGGCCTTTGCTGAGCAAGGTTCAGGCTAAAGTCAACCAACTCGGACTTGGGGGCTTCGTCGTCCTCACCGGCCCCATTCCTGAAGAGTCAAAGCCCGAGTACTATAACATGGCAGACGTGTTTGTGTTTCCGTCAGAGCTTGAAGGATTTGGTTTTGTCCTCGCAGAAGCGATGTCTTGCGGAAAACCGGTGGTATCGTTCAACAACTCCTCGATCCCAGAAGTGGTGGAGGATAGTGTGACCGGTTTTTTGGTAAAGACTGGCGACAAGGACGAATTTGTGAAAAAAACGCTGCTTCTTCTGGAAGATGAGCACCTGCGTTGCCGAATGGCCTGTCAAGCTGTCGAGCGAGTGGAGCGGATGTTCCGCTGGGAGAGAGCAGCCAGAGAAACCTTAGACATCTATGTAAAGAGCATGGAGGAATTCAAAGCAAAAGTAAAAATGGGATTAGAGCAATGAACAGTGTGGGCCGGGAGTCGGCTGTAAGGGGGCGCTCCTGGTTAGTGAACGTCTCTGATGGACGGATGGTCAGTAACGCGGCCTATTATGTGCATGTTGTGGCAACTTGTATCCCAGGCTGTTTTTCGGTCACAGAGCTGGAATTATGAGAGGCGACGGTTGCTTATTTGGGCTGGTGTTGGGGCAGCTTTATGGTAGACGTGATGAATTCCGACAATTGCACCATGAACATAAATCCTGGCAATGATATCATTACAAAACTGAGTATGTTGACCTGTGCCTATGCCTGTTGCCAAGATACTGACAGGCGGTTTGGGAACGGTGAGACAGTTTTGGGGGGTTGGACGATTTCCTGTTATGTCTCATAAAAGATGTCGGGTATTGGCATCGGCCTTTGCATGCAATCCCTACAAAGGATCTGAGCACGGAGTTGGCTGGGGGTGGGTTATGGCCATTGCCAGAAACCACGACCTCCACGTTCTGGTGGCGGATTTCGAACGAGAAGATATTCAGAAATGGTTGGCCGGCCATCCCGAGCTCCATGAAAGGGCCGTTTTTCACTTTGTCCCTCATAGATTCTACCACTACACAAACAAATCCGGATTCTGGCGCAAGATTGAAAACTCCGCCCTCAAGCCCATTATGAACTTGTCCTATCGGCTATGGCTGCGCGATTCATACAAAGTGGCCCGCAAGCTGAATCGAGAGCACGCTTTTGAGGTAGCACATCTGATTACGTACGTGGGATTTCGATTTCCGGGGCATCTTTGGAAACTTAACGTTCCTTTTGTGTGGGGTCCCATCGGCGGACTGGAAAATACGCCATGGCAGCTTCTGCCGCTGCTGGGAATAAGAGGGGCACTCTACTATGCGATGAGGAACTTGATAAATACCTGCCACAAGAAATGCCTGGTTTCCTGTAAGAGGGCCTTTGACAAGGCGGGTGTGGGAATAATCGCCGCAACAGAAGGAATCCGAAGGGAAATTCGAAAGCATTATGGAATGGACAGCACGGTCATTTGTGAAGTCGGGCCGCCTGAGTGTATTGCGACTCATCATTCGACTCGCCAGGACGGAGAGCCCATAGTGCTCAGTTGGAGCGGCGAGCATCTTCCGGGCAAAGCACTTCCATTACTTCTTCGATCCCTTGGAAAACTCCGGGCGGACGTTGACTGGAGGCTTGAGATTCTTGGAGATGGGCCATGTATGAAGCAATGGAAAGAACTCGCTCTTAAGCTGGGCATTTCAAAGAGATGTTGCTGGCATGGCAGGACTGTTAGAGAGGACGCAATCAGAATCATTCGTGACTCTCATGTTTTTGTGATTACGAGCTTAAAGGACCTGACGTCCTCCGTGCTTCTTGAAGCCTTAAGCCAGGGGCTCCCCATTGTGTGTTTGAACCATTGCGGTTTTGCTGACATCGTGGACGATACGTGTGGAATTAAGATACCGATTGACAATGTACCATCCATACCAGATCTATTTGCAAAAGCGATAGTACGCCTCTGGAGTAATGAAATGCTCCGGCAAAAAATGGCCAAGAGCGCGTTGGAGAAAGTCAGGCGCTTCACTTGGGGCAAGAAGATGGACGTTGTAAATGAGCTTTATGCAAGTGTGACAGGAAAACGGTCAGTTATCAGAAAACGGCAACAGCTTTGCAGCACAATAGTAGAGGAGAAATTCAGGGACAAAAGAGTCACTACGAAGCGAGCATGAGTTGCCTCCATGCCCGAATCCGTGTATGGGCGAAGCCGGGGCACTGAAAGGAAAGCTATGGCAGCGAATAACAATCCAACGGCGGCGTCTGTGCTGAACAAGGACGACCTGATCGTTCTTGCAGGGGCGGGCGGATTTATCGCAGGGTCTTTGGCGAGGTATTTTCACGACCAGGGCTTCACCCGCATCCGTGCGGTGGACAAAA
>Ga0214473_10002943_pt1 | contig 20818 bp, 9 predicted proteins | sample RVTome_7_FD_203509 | JGI IMG/M metagenome (GOLD analysis project Ga0214473, IMG submission 203509) | Soil microbial communities from uranium-contaminated site in the Upper Colorado River Basin, Wyoming, United States - RVT98D197 | ecosystem: Environmental > Terrestrial > Soil > Contaminated >... | reverse complement strand
TGGCGATAAATCTCACCGGAAACACACCGGATTGTGAAAAGTCAGGGTCGAATATAAAGCCGCCAACTCCACCGCTCGAGTCCGCGAATGAGGCATTGGTCGGAACCTGCTCCGGAATGAGACCTATAATATTGCCATCGGGGTCAGTCGCAGTTACGCGAAATTCCAGATGCCCGCCCTCGGCCACAGACTGCGGTGGAATAGCCGACCATACGGGAGCCCGATCAACCTCATTGACCGTTATATTTACAAGCTCGGTGTCGGCCAGGCCGTTGGCGCTGGCGATAAATCTCACCGGAAACACACCGGATTGTGAAAAGTCAGGGTCGAATATAAAGCCGCCAACTCCACCACTCGAGTCCGCGAATGAGGCATTGGTCGGAACCTGCTCCGCAATAAGACCTATGATATTGCCATCCGGGTCGGTCGCAGTTACGCGCAATTCCAAATGCCCGCCCTCAGCCACGCTCCTGGGACCTATCATGGCAAGAACTGGAGCCCGATCTACCTCATTGACAGTTATGTTCACAAGCTCAGTGTCTGAAAGAGCGTTGGAAGTAGCTATTACCATGACCTGAAAATTACCCGATTGATTGAAATCTGGATTGAAAATCAAGCCTCCCACCCCTCCGCTGGAATCTGTAAACGAAGCATTGGCAGGCAACTGCTGCGCCGTCAACCCTATGGCGTTGCCATCAGGATCGGTTGCGGTCACCCGGACGAGCAGCGTGGCATTCTCATTCACAACCTGCGGCGGAATCGATGTCAGCACTGGCGGCCGGTCGATATTATTAACGGTAATATCAACCAATTCGGTGTCCGCCAGTGAATTTGAGTTCGCAATTATTCTCACCTGGTAATTTCCGGACTGCGTGAAGTCGGGATCGAAAATCAGGCCGCCGATCCCCCCCATAGAATCACTGAAACTGGCGTTGGCCGGGAGATTCTCGGCGGAAAGTGATATCGGGTCACCGTCTATATCCGAGGCCGTAACCTTGATATTTAAGCGATCCCCCTCATTCACTGAACGAGGGCCTATCGAGGCAAGAACCGGAGCCGCATCGCTATGCGTCACCGTTATACTCACAAGTTCCGTATCCGATAGAGCCAGTGCGCTGGCAATGACCCTGATTTGATAGACCCCCTCCTGAGTAAAGTCAGGACTGAATACCAGTCCCCCGGTGCCGTTCGACGAATCCACGAATACCGCATTTGCCGGCAGGTTCTCTGCCGAAAGTGCTATGGCATTACCATCCGGATCAACGCTGCTTATGCGGACATTAAGAGTACCGCCCTCATTCACAAACTGCGCTGGAACAGCCGCTATCACCGGAGCACGATCAATATTGTTGACCGTAATATTCACAAGCTCCGTGTCCGAAAGAACGTTAGAGGTCGCAATAACTCTGACCTGGTAACCTCCCGATTGATTGAAATCGGGATTGAATACTATGCCGCCAATTCCAGCACCAGAATCTGCAAAGGTCGCATTCGTGGGAAGCTCTTGAGCCACCAAAATAATGGCATCGCCGTCCGGATCGGACGAGCTTATCCTCACGTTGAGCGTCATCCCCTCATTGACTACCTGCGGCGGAACAGGGGTGATTGCCGGTGCGCCGTCAACATTATTAACCGTTATATTCACAAGCTCGGTGTCCGCCAGGGCGTTGGCCGTCGCTATTACTGTTACCTGATAATTGCCGGATTGGCTGAAATCAGGATTGAATACTATGCCGCCAATCCCGCTACCCGAATCCGCAAAGGTGGCATTCGTGGGAAGGTCTTGAGCCACCAGAATAATGGCATCGCCGTCCGGGTCGGATGACGCTATCCTGACCTGAAGATTGCCACCCTCATTCACTACCTGCGGCGGAATAGGCGCAATCACCGGCGCGCGGTCAACATTGGTAACCGTTATTGTCACCAGTTCAGTATCCGAAAGCGCGTTGGATGTAGCTATGAACCTAACCGCATGGTCACCCGACTGCGTGTAATCGGGATTAAATACAAAACCACCAACTCCGCCCGTAGAATCCACAAACGAAGTGTTGGCTGGCAGGTCCTGGGCGGATAACGTTATAACGTTTCCATCCGGGTCCGTAGCCGTTACTCTAATTTCCAAATGTCCATTCTCGGCCATGCTCCGCGGGCCAATCGTCGCCAGGGCCGGAGCTCGATCCATATTGTCTACTGTGATGACTACAACTTCGCTGTCGACCATCGCATTGGCATTGGCTATGAAACGCACCGGATATGTCCCGGCCTGCGCGAAGTCGGGATCGAACACCAGGCCGCCAACTCCTCCGGTAGAATCCGTGAAACTGGCGTTGGTCGGGAGATTTTCGGCGGAAAGTGATATCGGGTCACCGTCTATATCCGAGGCCGTTACCCTGATATTTAATCGAACCCCCTCATTCACAGAACGAGGACCAATCGAGGCAAGAACGGGAGGCGCATCGCTGTGCGCCACCGTTATACTCACCAGTTCCGTATCCGATAGCGCCAGGGCGTTGGCAATCACTGTGATTTGATAGACGCCCTCCTGAGTAAAGTCAGGATTGAACACCAGCCCGCCTATGCCGCCCGACGAATCGACGAATGCGGCGTTCGACGGCAGGTTCTCGGCAGTAAGCGTTATGGCATTGCCATCCAGATCGACGCTGCTTATGCGAACGTTAAGAGTACCCCCCTCATTGACAAACTGCGCTGGAACAGCCGCTATCACCGGAGCACGATCAATATTGTTGACCGTGATGCTCACAAACTCGGTGTCCGCCAAACCGTTTGAACTGGCGATAAATCTCACTGGAATAACACCCGCCTGCGAAAAATCGGGGTTAAATATAAAGCCGCCAACTCCGCCTGTAGAATCCGCAAATGAGGCGTTGGCCGGAACCTGCTCCGCTGCAAGTGTTATTATGGTCCCGTCCGGGTCGGTTGCCGATACCCTGAATTCTAAATGCCCACCCTCATCCACATTTTTGGGGCCAATTGTGGCCAACACCGGAAACCTATCTATGTCGTTAACGGTGATATTTACAAGCTCAGTATCAACCAGGGCGTTGGCTGTCGCTATTACTGTTACCTGATAATTACCCGCCTGACTGAAATCAGGATTGAATACTATCCCAGCAATCCCACCACCCGAATCTGCAAAGGTGGCATTAGTTGGAAGGTTCTGCGCCACCAGCGTAATAACATCATTGTCCGGATCTGACGACGTTACCCTGACCTGAAGATTGCCACCCTCATTCACCACCTGCGGCGGAACAGAGGTGATTACCGGCGCGCGATCCACGTTATTTACAGTGATATTCACCAGTTCTGTGTCGGCCTGGCCATTGGCGTTGGCAATGAAGCGAACAGGATATGAACCTGCCTGAGTGTAATCGGGCAGGAATGTAAATCCACCGATTCCTCCTGTGGAGTCGTCGAATGTGGCATTTGCGGGAATCTGTTCCGCGACCAGTGTGATGGTGTCTCCGTTAGCATCTCTTGCCGAGATTCTTAAATCAAGCTTGCTCCCTTCGGATACCGACTGAGGCCCGATTGCCTCCAGGGCCGGCGCACTATCTGCGCTCGCAAAGTGAGCGATGAAATACGGAATATTCGCAGTGGCGCCTGTTGAGGATCTTTGCAGTCTTAAGTTGCTGCTTGAAGTGAAATTGTGGGTAAATGCCGAATAACCGGGAATATCGTTGCCGGTAAAAGGCGTTTGACCAATACTCTGTCCATAAATAGCTTGCGATCCCGAAAATGCAATAGATTTGTCGAGATCGACTGGCGAAATAGGCACGTCGAGTTGACTTACTGACGAGCCAAAACTTGCAAGCGCGTGCTGAACGCTGTTTCCAACGGGTAGTTCGATAACTTCCCAAGCGATACTGACCGATATACCGGTGCTGTTACGGGCAAACTCCAATAGAGTGGAAGATGAAATACGACCCTGAACCATTTTTTGCGCAATATTGGAATTTGTGCCACTGCCGCAACTATATGAAAATAGCATTATTGACCGCGTCGTATCTACGGCGGTGATTGTGTCCAGGACGGACATGGAGCCGGAGCTGATGGTGGCGATTCCGCGCTGAACGGAAACACCGGGAATCGATACCACCTGATAGGCAAAAGTGCCACCCGAGCCACCGTTGAGAGCCAATTCGAGATTCGTCGCAGATGTCAATCGCGAACGAGTAAAGCTATTGTTAGCAAAAGTGTTTCCGGTTTTCAGCGTGCTTAAGAGAACGAAGCTTTCGCTGAGATTAACAGTATCTATGGTAACATTCACAGTAGAGGAGCCCTGGGATCCGCTTCCGCGCTGAACGGCGACCGAACCATCGAATTCCACGACATACCATCTGACAGTTATAGATGTTCCCGAGCTGCTCTTGGTAAAACTAAGGGAAACGGAATCGGCTATAAGGCCCTGAACCGAGCCCTGGGCCGGGGAACTGGCACTGGTCTGCTCATTGAAAAACAAAGCCGAGTTGGCCATGTTTATGGATGATATCGTGACGCTCTGCGAGGTGCCGGAGAATGTCACCGATCCGGACTGCACCCTGGAAACCGAGAAACCAAAGGCCTCTTTTCCAAATGGTAAAACTATAATTATTGTCGCAGCCAGCCCCATCAAGGAGACTTTTATAGCGGTTCGAGAAAACCTGAAAGTCATGAAAGCCTCCCAAGTTCATCTTGCCCGGACAAAGGGCATAGACAATTCTCAGCGATGACGGATATGATTAGAATCTGCCGGGAAGCGATCGATCCTGTTTCCGATCCCGTTATAAAAGACGGCCGCCGAATAATGCGCCTCATCTATTACCTCGTCTCTCCTTAGTAATGTCATTTTTGCGTCTTCGGATTGCCCGCATCTCCATGCTGATTCGCACGGCCCGAAGACAATTCAGGGCGAAGTCGTTCAACGAGAAGTTTATTTCACCAAAATCATTTTTTTCGTTTCGTCAAAATCGGCGGACCGCAGGCGATAGAAGAATATGCCCGTAGCCATCGCCTCTCCCTTTTCCGATCGTCCGTTCCACGTAAAGATATGATTACCGGCAAGAAGATAGCCATTGTGCAACGTTGCAATCTTGCGGCCCAGCACGTCGTATACCATGAGTTCGGCATCGCTGTCATACGGCAGGTCGAAACTGATATTGGTGCTGGCGTTAAACGGATTGGGATAATTTTGATTTAAAATATATTGAGTCGGCAGCAGCCCTTTAATCTCCGATGGAATGAGGGCGGCCCCGCGGTCGACTATCATGAAGTCGGTAATCGCCAGGTCCCGAGGATTGAACCGTCCGTTCTTCATGCGGAACGTAAAAGTGGCCAGTTCGCCGCTGGCGGGCCCGAACGTGGCCCCCGTCAGGTCGTAGAAAACTCCGCTAATCTTGCCTTCGGCGATATTATTGTCAAAACGCAGGCTCGAAACGATATCTCCTGCAGCCACATCGACAGGTTCAAGGTGATCGGCGTTGTACGACAGGCTATACTGGACGGCGGCCGCCTCGGTGGTGATATCGGCCACCAGCCCGATGGTCATCAAGTCGCCTGACTGCTCGGGATCATCCGAAAGCTGCACCACCACCGGGAAAAGCTGAGGGGATGGCCCGGGGCCCAGCGGAATTTGCAGTATCCTGTCAATTACATTTTGCAGATCGCCCACGTTGACCCTGCCATCGCGGTTGATATCGGCCGCGTCGAACTGCCTGATATCGAGCATAATGCGCTCGATAATAAAAGCCACTATGGTAACGCAGTCGCCGACATTGACGAATTCATCGAGGTTGGCGTCACCAAAACGGTCGACTGTAAAATATCCATTCTCGGTTACGAGCAGGCGCGAGGTGCCGATGCTATCAATGACCTCGACCGCCGAATCGAGAACGACCGCTGTTCGCCCAAAAACCGCGGACGAACCGACGTCCGTGACGAATCTAACCAAGGGTCCGGAACCCTCCTCGATGGGATCGAGACCGCCCGAGAAGATAAGGACTATTATCTCGCCGGGCGAGGGCGTGCTATACCAGAAACTAAGCCCCAGACATCGTTCCGTGGGGATTACATCTATAACCTGAATCTGAGATTGATCATAGAAATATTTGAACTGAAGTCCGAAAATGGCATTTGAATTAAAGAGGTCGACACTGAGGTCCCGTCCGGTTGCCCCCGGAACTCCGCCCTGGCCGGAATCGATAATCAACATATCATTGGGTTGGTCGAGAACTATGATCGGGACCGTCATTCGATTTGTGTTATTGTGGTCGTCGACCGCCACAAAATCGACATAGAAGGTATCGGGTCCTTGCTCGAACGTAGGCGCGAACGTGAAGACGCCGGAAACAGCCGAATCGGCCTGCACCGTGGGGAACGTGGAATTGGCCGGTAGATTCTGGGCGGATAGGGTGATCGGGTCGCCGTTGGGATCGTGCGCGCTGACTCCAAATTGCAGCACCTGCCCCTCGGCAACTTGCTGGGTGCTAATATTGCCTATGACCGGCGGCTGGTTGAAGCCCCCGCCCGTGACGGAAAAATTACCGTCCACAAGACGGGGATGGACCAACTCAGTTCCGGCGGAGTCGGTGAGAGCATTGACTCCTTCGATGGGTGGCTCGATATCGTCAACGAGAGAAAGCGTCGTGATAGCGCCCGGAAGAGCCGATTGCCGGACGAAGAATTTCATTTGGGCTACCACGCCCGACCCGCGGGGAATAAAGACTTCCGGAACATCGAAAGTAAACGCAAGAATTACCAGGATGCCGACGTCGGAGGTGTCGCCGGAGGTCGCCTCGAGAACGCAGCCCCTTCCGAAACACGCGACGCTTATGGCCCGCAAAATCGTAGGGTCGTATACGATGCGAGCCGAATAGGCGCCGACGCCCAGTGTATGGTTGGCGATATGCAGATCGATCAGCACAGTATCGCCAGGGTCACCGTAACTATCTATAACCCTGATAGTGTCCAGGTCAGACCATCTCTCCTGAGCCAGGACCGCGGAGTTGGCCGCCAGCAGCAGCCCTATTATGAGTATTGGTAATATCAGCCTATTCATTTCATGGCCCCATTACTTTAAGAGTGTCATTTTATTTGTTACCACATCGCCCCCGGATTTCTTCAAACTGTAAAAATAAATGCCCGACGAGAAATCGTCAATGTCGCCGCCAATGGCATCCCAGACGACCGAGGTTTCGCCGGCGGGCGCGTAGCCCGAGTAAGGAATGGCAACGACGCGCCCCAGAAGATCGGTTATCGTTAGCTCCACTACATCGGGGCGTTCGAGCCTGAACGATATTCGCGTGGAGCCGTTAAAGGGATTCGGATAGTTTTGGCTAAGGTCTGCCAGACCGGGCAATTGAAGGTCGCTCTCCGTGGAGCTAAGCGGCAGAATTCCAATCTGCCTCTCGCGATAAACGGGAATAATCATGAAGCCAAACGTATCGGAAAGCGAATTTTCATACATGCTGGAATCGGAATTCTCGAACCTCAAGTCATAGAGCCCCGGGACCGCATTGGGTGAAATTACCATATCGAGAGTGGCAACCGGGCCGGCGCCGGGATCGATTGCATTCTCGAAGGGGGTCCATGAGGTGGCGAAAAATCTTGCCACACCCTGCATGGAAAAATCCGAGCCGAATATTTCGAAGCTGTCGGAGCGCGCGGTCAAATGCATTGCTATGGGTGAAAATGAGCCGGCGTCGAATGTGATTCGAATATCAAAGCCTCCAACAGAAAAAGTATTAACGAGATCGAAAGAGACTGAGATGGTATCGCCCGGAAAGCCTGCAGAATAGAGATTGCTGACGGTATCAACCTCGGAAAAGGTTTGAGCCCCCAGCGGCGCAGCGGCAGAACTTACCAAAACCGCAAAAATTACAGCGAATATCAGTCTCGTCAACCTACTCCCTCCTTTGGGTTTCTTCATCTATCTTGCTCCCGTCCCACGATGATGCAGGTCATTTCAATAGCGTCATCCGTTTGACCTGGGTTTCGGATTGCGAGGAGCTAAATTTATAAAAGTAAATTCCGGATGAGACATCGGAGCCATTGTGGTCCTTGCCATTCCAGATAACAGTATACTCTCCTGCGTTCAAATCTCCAAATTCAAACGTCCTCACTGAACGGCCCAGTATATCGAGAACTCGAAGTTCCACATCTCGAGCCGGCCGACTCAGGGAAAATCCCAAACGGGTCTCGGCATTGAATGGATTGGGATAGTTTTGCGAAAGCGTCGCATGCGCGGGGGTCTGCAATTGCTCATTGTCAATCGCGGTCGGCGAGAGGACCTCTATGAATCCGCTCGACATAATGGGCACCAGATTTATATACCCGGTCTCGTCTGAAATGGAATTATCCCGGTCGGGAGGAATGGTGTCGTTTCTAAAGAAAAGTGAATCCAGGAGCTCCAACGGCGCCAGGCTGTCGACCCGGATCATTATTCTGGCAATTTCGTTGTAACCAGTATCCAAAGGTGACGGATCGCCTCCGCCGGGCCAGTTATAGACAGTGGCGATTTTGCAGATGCCGGCATTAAAATTAGCATCGAAATACTCAAAGTGGCTGATCCCACTTCCCCTGACCGCTCCTCCAAATGACACAAAAGCGGAATCGTTCAAGATTATCCTGAGGGCGATTCCTCCCACGCGAAATGAAGAATTGTGCAAATAAACGGGCACCTCGCCACTCTGGCCGGGGAAAAATCCGCGGTTCCCCATTATGAGGCTGTCGGCCGCTTCTGATTTGGCCGGCGCCCATGATATCAGCAGGCATATAACTGCTAAGTTCTTGACAATCAGTCTAATCAAAATAAACCCCCTCAATTGAAACGTTAAGGGTATCTTCATTCCTCGGCGTTTCATATAGAAACAGCAATAAATATGCCCTGACTGCCATAAGTTTCTTGATGGCACAGGGTTAACGAAGGCAAACCCTTATGCGCCATGATTATCTTCAGATATAGAATTCGAGCAAAACGGGAAAGTCGAAAAAGGAAATTTACATAATAAAAAAGTATTGATACAAAAAAAACTGATTTCACTAACATCTCCTGCGATAAAATACAAATTTATTGCATATTGCTATTCGTCACACCCCCTCTCCCATAATTGCCTATCTCCCTTAAGTTTCATTGTGAACCCGCTTATCATAGGATAAGAGAGGGAGAGAATCCCTCTCTTATCCGATTTTGTCGACAACCGCCGGAATTATTTCACGAGGGTCATCTTCACGGTTTGATTCTGGTCGCCGGAAGCGATCTTGGCAAAGTAAATGCCTGAAGAAACTTCGTTGGCGTTCCAGGTAACCTGATGATAACCAGCGTCATAATGACCATTGATGGTCTCCACAACCTGACCGGTGATGTTGTAGATGTTAATCGAAACATCGCTGGCGGTCGGGAGGGCGAAGTTAATCAAGGTCTTGGCGTTGAACGGGTTCGGGTAGTTCTGCTTAACCGCAAATTCGGTCGGCAGCGGAGCTTCAATGCGAGCTGAGGCATCCAGCAGACGGCCATAAGAGTCGGAAACAGAAACTTCGGCAATTGTGCCCTCGCCCTGGAAGGTGAAGAGTGTCGACCTTCCGGCCGCGACCCTGTCGCCAGCGAGCGAGTAAACCAGAACCGATGTTGCGCCATCGGCGGTGTGAGTCAGAATATCCATGCCGTTACCAACGACATCGCTGATCTCGCCTTGAATCTTAATTAGGACGCCACCAACCTCGACGCCTGAGCTAATGTTCACAGCGCCGTTTCCAATGGAGACGGTGGCTATGCCAGTAACAGGATCAAGTTTCGGCGGGAAGGCAAAACCATTGATGATATTGATAAAGCGGACCAGGTCTGCGATATCAGTGAAGCCGTTGTCATTGAGATCGGAAGAGGCTTCCTGTATACCGTCGTTGCCTGCGAAGTGCCTGGTGCACGGAGGCTCATTGGCCATTACATCGTCAGCGGCCCAAACAACAAAACCCTGGATGAGGCGCTGAGCAACGAGAACCACGTCTGCAATTTCGTAGCCGAAGCAGTTCATGTTGGGATCGCCTTTGAATTCCTGAGGATTAACAGTGTTGACGCAGCCACTGGTCAACAACGGATGAACCCAGATATAACCGGTCGAATCCGAAATAGTATTGTCATTGAAATCGGTGACCAGGAAGTCGATCGGAATGTGCATGCCGAACGGTAGGCCGGGGCTAACATGGAATTGCAGCCAGAGAATGGCATCATGGCCGGGAGCGGCCGGTGACGTGTGGACGCCATTGTTGATATCGGCAATCCATACGAAACGCACGGTGCCGGGACCAACTGGATCCACAACCTGGTTGCTGTATTCGCTGCCACCGTTTATACGGGGAGTCCAGAAGGTGGCGGATGAATTGAATGTCAGGCCTGTCGGGTCGGTGCCGATCAGAATTTCGAAACCGCCGGTGAAGAACCCGTTGGTGTGCAGGAAGATCGGGACGATAGCGTCAGCGCCCGGGAACGATTCGACGCAACCGATTTCGAGCTCGATGGCGCCAACTTCGACTCTAACATCCAACGGGACCTGAACGGTACCGTCATTGAGCACGAAGCTGATGGTATGGATGCCGACAGGAAGAGTGCCGCACCAGTCACCGGCTGCGAGACCACCGGGGCCACCGGATGTCTCGGTAAACGTGCCGCCGCCGCTTATGAGCTGGATATGCAGGTCGTTTTCGGTATCGGAGTCAGTACCTTCGAGATGGAAGCAGACTTCGATGCCAGCGTCGCCAGCAACCGGCCCTGCGGGATAGACTGTCCATACTGGATCAGCGTTCGGCGAAAAATACAGGCAGGCGAAATGAGGAGTCGGTATTACCTGGTCGGTACCAGTTTGGTTGCCCCACAGTGGTCCGCCGTTCTGCGGCTGGGTGCCTTCGATAAACGGGCAGACTGTCTGGTTCAGGTAAGCTGGGTCGGCTGTGGTATGCATCCTGTAGGTCGAAATCATCTGCTGAGCGCCGAGAGTGAAGAACCAGTTCTCCCGGCTGGGAGGATCGACCAGGTATGCAAAGCCCAGTACCGACTGGTTAGTGAAACCAGGAGGGACCGGCATAACGTTTGGGGTCAGGAATGAAATATCATCCCATCCACCGGGGCCTGGAGGAGGAGGGAAAAAGCCGCCCAAACGGGCCGTAATGTAAAGGTCTTCGGAACCTAACGGATTGTGCATGAAAATGACCGAGTCGCTCGCAGGATCAGGATCGGTAGAACCCCAGCAGGGGATTTCTATGTCGCGGTCGAGACCGACTGAGAGGACGGAACCATCCTGGGTACCAAAATAGATATGGTAGTTGGCTGGATCCATCTGGGCCACTGCCATGCTGAAGGGAAGGCATGCTGCCAATGTTAACAGCAACAATTTCTTCATAAGTAACTCCTTAAAACATTGCATGGGCGTTAAACTATTGACACCTTTGATTGCCATAACAGGAATTCCCTTTCCAGGACAATCACTTAATACCCCTCTTTGAAGCTGTTTATTATTGTTGTCTCACCTCCTTCAAGGAAATCAGGTACGAATTATTTCAAAGCAACGAAAATCTAAAGCTAATCACAAGGGACCGGGGCCGGGCCCACGCCCTTAAAAAACGCAACCAGGAAAGTCACGTCGATACCGTTGACGCCGCCGCTGTCGTTGGCATCGCCGGTGCACAAGCAGCAGAATGACGGCCCGGTACCCTTCAAATAGGACACCAGAAACGACACATCTATCCCATTTAGAATACCGCTGCAATTGGCGTCGCCGCGTGGAGCGTCGGCGCATTCTCCGGGAAGAACATAAACGTAATCGGGATTCGAGATAAAATCGTGAAGAAAATACCCGCTGGTGTCGGAAATCTGGATGTCCCCGAGATTTAAGAGCTGGCTGGTGTCGCAAACAAGATAATTATTGAATATGGGATGAAGGGTCAAAATCTGGCAATTGCCGGGGGGCAGATAGATGCCGCTATCGCCGCCGGGCATATCGGCTATGGCGGTAATTCGGATAGTTCCGGGCGTGTTTGGCTGGACAATTCCACCCATCGATTCCCAATTATTAATGCAGCTTCCGGCCGTATCCCAATTGAGCGTATCCCCGCTGGGTGTGAAATTGAGCCATGAGGGGTCGGTGCAGAAAACCCGGAACGTGAAACCGCCGACCGGGCACTGATTAAACATGAAAACCGGGATATTCAATCGCATAGGATCACAAGGATCAACGGTGACGTCTCCTATCGTGATCTCCGTCGGAAAGGGGCATTCTTGAGCTTCAGCAGTCTGTAATCTCATCGTGAACATGACTAACAATCCCAGGGCAATTAGGGCAGGTTTTATTTTAACCAAAGTTCCCTCCAAGTTAAATGTCTACAACTTCAAGATTCAAGTATACTTCGTTGTAGCATTGTGGCACTAATGCTTCCTCCTAACCTATTTGTCCCTTGAATTGCAAAATTCCTGCCTTACGGCTGGTTGAATTTGAAACGAATCGTGTTTATGTTATAGAACGATAAGGACGATTTAAGATAATTATAATTAAACATCTACGTTCCACGCTCTTGAGAAGCCAGAAGAGCCGGTTAAACAGGTATCCCCAACTAAAGTTTTGTAGAACGAATAGACCTAACAGGATGCTTCACATTCTCCATTTGCATGGTCCTCATGTGCAACTACCTGCAGGGCTTTACCTCATATTTTAGGTTGATCTCCAAAATAAGCTGCCTTCATAAAAGAAGAACTCAATTTTTCGAAGAACAGCGGAGCTACTTTAGGCATGCTCAATATACCCCCTGCCCTCTGCATGTCAAGTATTTTTTTGCGGAAAAAATTAATTATTATGGCTGTAGGACCAATATTTCTTAAGTTTTAGCTTGACAGGCTTTATGGAGAACGCTTTCTTCTTAAACAGCGGGTAGTATTAATAGGTCAGAATTTTTCTCCACCAAAAAAGGGGCTTCATCAATATTTGACACTTTGCTACACCCCAGAAGGAGGTGAGGCTATGGTAGATCTCATTCTCGAAGTTGAAGAACTAGAGGAAAGGATCGCCCCAGGTGGTTATATTGGAGGAGGTTCCTAATACTGCTCCAATGACCAGTCTGGCTGGCCCCCGATATTGTTTCGGGGGCCACTTTCTTTCAGGGGCGACCCCCTCTTATCACTGCATAATCTTTATCGGATAATTCGTTCCTCAGCTTTATAACCCTTGAGACGACCGCGCCGTGAAGCGGCGCCTGCGGGCGGGATTCCGCCAATGCGGAAGTTATCTGTCGAAGATATGCTTCGGCGCGGCTCAATGACTCCTTTGCTTTCTGGGGCTTGCCACAGGCATGATAAACCTCGGCCAGGCAGGTGGCGGATTCCAGCGCACGGGGCTGGAAGCCGGAGGCGCAGCTGTGCGCTTCGTTTTCTGTGAGAATAGATATCGCCTCGTCGTACCTGCCCTGCAGGAAACGCAGATGCCCAAGCGCAGCGCCAGCCTCCAGAAGCAAGCCGCGGTACTGCTCGGGACGCGCGAGTATTTTTTCAAGCCGGCATGCCGCCTCGCCCGTTTCCTTTCTTCGCAGAGAAACCTGGCAGATAACGATCGCTGCCTGATCGGCTATGTCAAAGCGGCCCAAGTTGTTGGCCTCCGCGATAAGATCGGAAATCGAGTCGAGGTAATCTCGGTTATCGAGATTGGAGATGGCCGTGACCTCCAAAAGTGATGCTTCAAGTTTCAGATGAAGGTCGCTGATCGAAGCCGCAAATTCCTTTACTTTGACAGCCAATTTCCGGCCTTTTTCAAAGTTTTCGAGAGCGAAGGATAGGCGTGCCCTCAGGAGATCAACCTGGCATGCGAAAAGCTTGTTTTCCACATAAAAAGGGTCATTCTCCATAGATCCAATGACTTTATCGGACAAGGAGTAATTGCCCATCAAGGTACAGGCGTCTGCCAGAGATATTTTGGAATCAAGGGCCAGATGCCGGTTGCCTATCTCCTCGGCCATCTGCTGAGCCCGTTGATTGAAATCTATGGACGCTGTCAGATCGCCTCCCTTGAGATTGCAGACGCCCAGATTTGTCAGGCAGTTTATGACGCTCTCGATATAGCCGATCCGCTCGGAAATCTGAAGCGCTTCGAGGAAATATTGAGAGGCTTTTGCGAGATTATTCTGCCTGGAGTAGAAGTACCCCAGATTATTGGCCGCTCTGGATTCCAGCCGCGGGTCGCCCGATTTTCTGGCATTGAGATGACTGCTTTCGAAAAATTCGAATGCCTCTGCCGTTTTGCCGAGGATGTCTTTTATGATCCCGATATTCGAATAAATATTGGCCTGTTCATGAAAGTTGTTAAGGCTCTTATTTATCTCGAGGGCGGCGAAGAACGAAATCAGGGCTTGATCAAATTTCTGGCCCACCCAATAAATCAGACCGGCATTGTTGTGGCAGTCGGCGACACCCTGCCTATTGTCGAGCTTTTCGAAGAGCCTCCGGGCGCGCCTGATATAATTGAGCGCCTTGCCAGGTTTCTTCTGCGAGCGATATAAGTCACCCAGGTCTTTGAGGGTTTCCGCCTTCAGGATTTCATTGGCGTTTTGCCCGAGGTAAACCAGGAGATCGACGTATTTGCCGCGGGCAGAAGGATAATCGCCGGCCTGCTTTGAAATATCGGCGTGAAGCATTAGAGCTTTGGGAATGGACCCCCCACCCGCCCTGGCAAGGTTGAGCAGGGTGGTTGCGTAAGCTGCGGCCCTGGTCAGTTCCCCCTTCTTGAATAGATCCAGAGCCGCGGATAAATTGGCATTGTAGCCGGTCTCCACTTTATTCGAAAGACCCCAGTGATAGGCCGATAATTCCAATAATGTCTCGTCATCCGAAAGGTATTTCTCGGCGGCCACGGCCCAGAATTCATGATATTCTTTCTTGAGGCAATCAGATAATGTTGAATACGCTAATATTCGCAAATATCCCGATGAGAACGAGACGGAATCTTTCCCCGCCCTGAGATGTTTTGAGGACATCAGGGATCCCACCAGGTCGCGTTGATCGTTGTCGAATCCGGACAGCAGGAGCAAGGGGATGGAGTCGCCCCAGGCGGCAAGCCGGCATAATATTTCGAGGTGAGGCTGGTCCAAAACCTCGACGGCTGCCGAGAGCCGACCGCGAATTTCATGGGGGAGTTCGCGTTGGAAATCGAATTCCCCTTTCCCGGTAAAGATATCAAAGCTGCCTGAATTTGCCGATTCTAAAATGGCGTGATAAACCAACTCCGGCTGGCCGCCCGTCATACTCCCCAGAGCGTCAAAAGCATATTGCGGTTCACTTTTCAGGTATCTTTTCAACGTTTCGAGAGTGGCAATATGCGGGGCATAGTCGGAGGCAGGGTCGAATACCAGGCAGGGGAGATCGATTTTCTGCCATCGCGGAGATGCGATAACAATGGGATGCCATTTGGAGGGGCGCAGCAGGCTTCTGAGCTTCTGTCGATTGGACGGAGAAAATCGCGAAATATCCTCGACAAGGATTATCGTCCGGCAGTTGGAATCGGGGTAATCCCGGGCCAGCAGCATGTCGAGAATGCCGGAAATGACGTCGTCGCTGTAATGGGAATCTACTCTCTCGATATCCCATCTTCTTTTCGACATCTCGACCGTTATATAGTCAAACTCTGCGGGATGATCCGAGGCGCCGCAGAGAATCATCGCCTTTTCCCAGCGGCCGCCGGCATATTCGGCGACTGCCTTAAGCAAGCTATCTGAGAAGGGCGGCGTGCCTGCTGAAAGATAGAATCCCAATCTCTCTTTGTAGAGTTTGTCGAATATTTCCCCCACGCCCAAGTCCCTTGCCGCCGAGGCTGCGTCGCAAGGCCGTTTCTCAGGAAAACGGTTCAGGAGAGCGGCGATACCGTCGCGATATTTGGGCGGTATGCGATCATAATCCACGGTCCCATTCTCTGTAATAAGCTTGATAAGTTTCGGGCCATCGCTTGATACAAATGGCTGTCGGCCGGCGAATAGCTCATATAGTGTGACGCCGATGGAATAGATATCGGAGGCAAACGAGGCTGGACGACCCGATAGGACCTCCGGCGAAACATATTCGATTGTCCCCTTCTTGGTCTGCGAATCGTTTAGCCCCGAAACGAGATTGAAATCGAGAAGAAATGGATGAACCGGCGACCCTGCCATGCGGCCTGGAGGGCTGCTGAAGATGAAATTCGCCGGTTTGTAGTCGTTATACAAGTAGCCGTTGTAATGAATAAAGGATGCCGTTTCCAGAATCGAGGCGATTACATAATCAACCTCGCTCTCGGGCAATGACGAGAAGAAAGGGCTCTTGTCATTATTCTTTTCGGGAAATTCATTGGGGACATATGGCATGACTATTACGGGCTGACCATCATGGGCGACAATTCCAACGGGGTTTACCAGCCCGGGATGGCGATGAGTCATGGCGAATTCGAACTCGAAATTTACGACGTTCGAGGAATCCGGGATATCGCTGCGGGGAATTTTGAGGGCGATTTCCTGGTTAGTTAATAAATCCGCAGCCATAAAAATTCGGGCGATACCACCCTGGCCGAGAAGACTTCCAACGCGGTATCGCCCATTTATAAGGCGCGAGCTTTCGTCTTTACTTGATTGGTAATTCAAGAATAAACACTGCCCCACCATCGGGGCTGTTTGCCGCTGTCAACTTACCCTGGTGATTGGCCACGATTCGATAGCTTGTCGAAAGGCCCAGGCCATGCCCATTGGTCTTGGTTGTCACGTAAGGTTCGAAAATCCTGGCCAGCATCTCCGATGGTATGCCGGGGCCGTTATCGGAGACGGTGATTATGACCCTTTCGTTTTGAACCCGACAGGAAATCGTGATTCGCCCGTCGGAACTGCGGCTTTCCTGTATGGCGTCCGCGGCATTCATCAAGAGGTTCAACAGCACCTGGTGAATCTGGCCGACGTCGATTTCGGCCTTGGGGATACCGGGCGTAATATCGACGTCAATCTTGATGCCGCGGAATTTTTGCTGCGGTTTTATGAAGAACAGCGCGTCATCGATGAGCCGCGGCACGTCGTGGCGCACTTTTTTCGTTTCCAGGCTCGAGAAATCCATTAGCCCGGAGGTGAACCGTTTCATTTTCTCGATATTGCTCACGATCGTTTCGACTTTGGGGGCGACCTTGTCGAATTGCTGGTTGCTTATATTCAGCGAAAGCAGCTGTGCGTTGGAAGAGATCGTGGCCAGATAATTATTCAGCTCGTGGCCTATAGAGGCTGCCATCTCGCCTTTGGCTATCATTTTTTCGGAGAGGATCAGATACTGCTCGAGAATGACCTTGTCGGTGATATCCTCGGCAACAATGATGCGGCCGTTGGTTCCATTATCCATGTGCTCGAATGGGGAGAAGCGCAGTCGGAAAACGATGTCCTGGTTTTTGGTTTTCAAGCGATGAGAATCTACTTCGATGGCCGATTCGGCTGAGCCGGCAATATTGTCCTGCCAGAATGGGCGTTCGCTTTCGGGAAGAAGCTCGAGGAGATTCTGGCCGGCAAGGGCGCCCCCTTCACGGATATCGAAAAGCGAAGCTTTTTCGAAGAGAGCGATGGCTGCTGCATTGAACGACCTGATAAACCCGTTGGCCTCGATTACCACGATGCCGACGGGGGTCTTGTCGAGGATGGCCTCCTGGAAACGCTGCAGGTTGAAAAGCTCGGTGTAGAGCTGCGCGTTTTGAATCGCCAGAGCGGCTTGGTCGGCGAAAAGCTCGAACAGGTAGAGATCTGACTGCAGGAATATATTGGCCTTGGATGAATTATCAAGGTAGACAACGCCGATCAGATGGTCTTTTATTTTCAGCGGCACGCACATGGCCGAGCGGATATTCATTTGCAGGACCGACTGTTTTTCGGCGAAGCGGCCATCATTGAGGGCATCCGAGGTATAGAGTGAACGGCCGCTTTTCACCACGCCCTCGGCAATAGTGGTCGATACTTTGAGGTCGGATTTATCCAGTTCCTGCTTATTTATGTTGTGGGCGGTCTTAAATTGCAATTGTCCTCCTGCGTCCAGGAGCATCAGGAATCCCCGTTCGGCCTTAAGGAGCTCGATCGACTTCTTCATCACCAAGTTGAGAATCTCGTCGAGAATGAGGGTGGAATTTACCGCCTTGGAGACCTCGTAGAGCACCTGCAAATCCTCGCTTCCCAGGGCGTGAGAGGCGCCCTGACCGCCGACAATTTCGGGAACGGTAGAGTTGGCCGTAAATTTCTTAAGCTCCGAGGCTATATTAAGTTTTTCTGTGGTGTCATACCGGGCTTTTCCCGGGCTTAAATTGGCTGGCATATTCCCACCATAAAATTGAATTTTCTCCAGGTTGTCCAGGGTCGATTCGAACTGCCAACGTCCTTTGTTGATCGGCAGAAGACAGGCCAAAAGGAGCCCGCCTCAACTATTCTTAAGCTTATAGATTATATCGGATGATTAATTAAATACTTGAAATTGATAAGGATATAAAAGCGCGGGGTATGCAAATAGATCAGGCCGCGGGAGGCTGCATACGTTCGGGACGGCTGCCATGAGCCAGCATGACTCCGCAGTTATAGACTGGGCAATTCAGGCGTTCATGGCATTTGACGCAGGCGGCAGCCCGGTAAAACCGTCGATGTAGAAAAATGGTCAAAAGATATGCAGGGAATAGCCCGTGCGGAATTATCTGGAACTGCTCGAATTCCCAGGACAATACTCCGATGAAACCGTTCAGGAAAACTTGAAATCCCAGAATAATGGGTAAAAGTCGCAAAGGCCAAAAAAGGATGGTATAGCCGTAGAAAGCCGACTGAGAATTGACTTCATCCCTGGGGAAGACTTTCGAGACCCAGACGCCCCAGCCGAAATTACACCGCTTGCCGTAGTAGCTGCACCGTACACATCGAATTAGTGGCAAGAGGAGAAACAGGCAGATGACTCCGTATGCGATATAGATGACGGCAAGCTCGAAGCGAAAACCGATAATGAATTTTACTGCGATTGAAGCTTCCACGGCCAGGAGAAGCCATCGGAAGAGAATTATTCGCCAGGGATATCTGTCAAGCGGTGGAATTGAAAATCCGTGAGCAACGTCCTGCATGGCAACAAAATACCAATATACGGCGGCGGTCGCAAGTAATCTCTTGACGCATCGGAATAATTCTGGTAACAATTGATTTTAGCTTCACGTAGATAAAGAGGGATACAAATGATGCGAGGGCTTGGCAAATACGCGGTAATTCTGTTGTGCCTGACGGTGCAATCGGCATGGGGCACGAAGTTTGTCAATTTCGAGAAGGACGCTTCACAGATCGATACGATTTACAGCGACGATATTTTTATCTCGGGATTCAAGATAAAATTCGACAGTCGGGTATACGGCGATCTGTTTGCTTTTTGTTACGAAATCGTTCAATCGGACACCGTCGACGGCAATTTCATGGCGTTCGCACAAGAGGTGCAAAATCTCGGCCCTGTCACGGGAAGCTTCCGGGCTTTCGCCAGAAAAGTGTCGTGTAATACGGAAATAGGGCGCAACTTGCTGATTGGCGGGCAGGATATTAATATCGGGCCCGGCGCCAGGATTTTGCGAGATGCCGATCTGTGGGGTGAAATCGTCGTTTTCCAGGGAGGCACGGACGGGGATCTAAAGATTAAGTCGCATACGGCCGTCATATCCGGAGTGGTGGGCGGCGCTCTTTATTTCGAGGGTGATTCGCTGACGATTAATCCCAATACGGTCATAAACGGCGACCTCAATTACAATTCCCCGTCGCGGGCGACCATCAGCGATGCCGTTACTATAAACGGAGAGGTCAACTGGAAAAAAACCGAAGAATCGAAATCCGCCAAGGACGACGACGGAGGTTTTTGGGCAATTTTGACATGGATAGCATCGGTCAAGGGATACCTGATTTGGAATATTTTCTCGTCGCTTTTGGTATTGATCTTCATATTAATCCCCTTTCCGGTCTGGCTGGTCCTGATAACATTCTGGTTCATACTCGTGGCCGCCGGGAATTTGACGTTATTGATTACCAAGGCGCGGGCCTACGCTACCGAGGCGGTGCTGGGAAACCGATTATTCCCCAGCATGGGCCTGGGATTCATAATTTTCTTCCTGACGCCTATCGTGGCAATCGTGCTGTTTTTCACATTGCTCCTGGCCCCGCTGGCTATGGTTCTAAGCATGCTATTTGGGATAGCGGTATTCGCCGGTGGAATATATATAAGTTTATACGTGGGCCGTCGCATCTGTCTGCTATTTGGCCAGGGGGCTAAGAATACTCCCGGTTTCCTCTGCTATACTATCGGCATGAGCGTGCTCCTGATTCTCTCCCTGATTCCCATATTGGGGTATTTGATAATATTGGTGTCGCTCCTGACCGGCGTTGGCGCGCTGGTGCAGACATTCTGGCGTCCAAAGAGCCGGCCGAATACCGTGGCTGAGGCGACGGTGTAAATAGACCATCAAACCATAAGAATCGCAAAAAAAAATAGCCCCGGCCAGGAATTGACCGGGGCTTTATTTTGGCTCAAGCGCCGGAGTCAGAATCTGCGCTGCGACGGAAAGTCGAGCAGAAAAACCGCTGCGCACTCGCGGCGCCCCCAAATGGCCTTGTTGCCGTCGAACTGTTTGATGCCTATTTCGAACAAACCGCTTCGAGGGCAATACAACTGATGATAATTAACCGAGAGCAATGTTTCATCGGAATCAGGCATCATCTCAAATCTGGATACCCTATCGAGATTAATTCTCATTGAGCCCCCCCTAGTGCTTTGGGCTTGGTTTATGACGGTATCCTCCCCCGA
>Ga0214473_10002942_pt1 | contig 20819 bp, 17 predicted proteins | sample RVTome_7_FD_203509 | JGI IMG/M metagenome (GOLD analysis project Ga0214473, IMG submission 203509) | Soil microbial communities from uranium-contaminated site in the Upper Colorado River Basin, Wyoming, United States - RVT98D197 | ecosystem: Environmental > Terrestrial > Soil > Contaminated >... | reverse complement strand
GCGATCCGAACGTCACGCGAGCCCAGGCCTACCGCCGCGGCCTGGAAGCGATCCGCCGCGCCGTCGGCGAGAGGTTCGTCCTGGGCTGCGGCGCGCCCATTGGGCCCAGCGTCGGTATCGTCAACGGGATGCGCATCGGGCCCGACGTAGCGCCGTACTGGTACCCCCTGACCGGCCGCGGCACCGGCCGCCGCCGCACCTCGCTCTCCTTCCCCTCGGCCGTCAACGCCATCCGCAACACGATCACCCGCTATTGGACGCACAACCGGCTGTGGCTCAACGATCCCGACTGCCTGCTCCTGCGTGACTCCGAGACAGCGCTGACCGCCGAGGAGGTGCGCACGCTGGCCACCGTGATCGGCATGTCCGGGGGCATGCTGCTGGACAGCGACGACCTCACTCGCCTCTCGCCGGAGCGGCGCGACATGCTGACGTCGCTGCTGCCGCTGCGCGGCGAGGCGGCCGTCCCCCTGGACATGTTCGAGCGGGACCCGCCGCGCCTGCTGTGGCGGCCGGACCGGCGCCTGCTGGCCGTCTTCAACTGGGACGATGAGCCGGCGGACGTCAGCGTCGTCCTGCCGGTAGCCGCCTCGCGCCTGGAGGACTTCTGGACGGGCGAGGAGTACCTGCCCGAAGGCGGCCGGGCCGGCTTCCGCGGCCTGCCGGCGCACGGTTGCAAGCTACTGATCCTGCGTTGACCGGCTCCGCGGGCCGCTGCTAACATAAACGCACTCCGCGAGGCCCCTCAATGAAGTTCGGAATCTTCCACGAGCTGTCGGTAGCGAAGCCCTGGCACGCACGCTCCGAGTACGACGTCTACCACAACGCGCTGGCGCAGGTGGAGCTCGCGGACGAGCTGGGGTTCGACCAGGCGTGGGCGGTGGAGCACCACTTCCTGGAGGAATACTCGCACTGCTCGGCGCCGGAGGTGTTCCTGGCGGCGGCAGCGGTGCGCACGAAGAGGATCCGGCTGGGCCACGGGATCGCGGTCGTTCTGCCACCGTTCAACCACCCGGCGCGCTGCGCGGAGCGGGCGGCGGCGCTGGACATAATCTCCAACGGCCGGCTGGAGTTCGGCACCGGCCGTTCCGCCACCTGGACGGAGCTGGGCGGCTTCCGCTGCGACCCGGACTTGACCAAGGAGATGTGGGACGAGTCCCTGCGGGCGATCCCGAAGATGTGGACCCAGGAGACGTTCTCCTGGAAGGGGAAGCACTTCTCCATGCCGCCGCGCAGCGTGATCCCCAAGCCGCTGCAGAAGCCGCACCCACCCCTCTGGGTGGCGGTCACCAGTCCGGAGACCGCGGTCCAGGCCGCCGAACGCGGCATCGGCTGCCTGGGCGTGTCGATGGGCACGCCGCGGGAGTACGAGCAGCGGGTCAAGGACTACCGCCGCGTCGTCCGCAAGTGCGAGCCGGTGGGCGAGTTCGTGAACGAGCAGGTAAACGGCGTAACGTTCCTCTACGTGGGCGAGACGGACGAGGAAGCGAGCGAGTGGGGAACCCGCCTGGCGACGACGTTCGCTTACTACGCCGCGCACCTGGTGGGCGTAAGCTCCGTCTACCCGACGCCGGCGTACAGCACCCCCGGCTTGCTCTTCTCCATCCGGCAGGAGGTGCAGGAGCAGACGCGCGTGGGCGGAGGCGTCATCCGGGAGGGTATGGCCATCGGGAGCCCGCAGACGGTGATCAAGAACTTGAAGATGTGGGAGGAGATCGGCGTGGACCGGATGGTGTTCATCATCAACACCGGCGAGCAGGTCCCGCAGGAGCGCGTCCTGCGCTCCCTGCGGCTGTTCGCGGAGCAGGTGATGCCCGCCTTCGAAAAGGGCGGCCCGGCCGCCGCTTCGGCCTGGCGGCCGGGCCGCCCCGCCGAGCCGGCGATGCCGTGACGCGCTCCGCCAGGCCCGATGCCTGACCTCGGCCGGCTGACGCGCGACCGGCTGCCGCACGCCCTGCCGGCGACCGCGCCGCTGTACCCGCCGCCGCCCTGGCCCCTGCCGGGCGCGCGCACGCTGAAGGTCGTTTTCGAAACGGATGCGGAGACGGCGCTGAACTGGCTGCCGCCCAGCCTGGGCCGCACCTCCCCGGCCTACGGCATCATCACCGCCGCTCACTACCCGGAGAGCCCCATCGGGCCGTTCTCCCTGGCGGCGCAGTACATCGGCTGCCGCGCCCGAACGTTCATCCGCGTGTTCGCTTTGCACGCGGTCGCGGACAGCGCGCGGGCGGTGGCGGCGCTGCGAGAGGTGTGGGGGTTCCCGGCGACCCTGGGCTCCGTGCGCCTGCGGGCGGGGCGGCGGTCCGCGCGCGCCCTGGTCTCCGCCGGCGGCCGGCCCCTCGCCGACATCCGTCTCAGCGGCGGCGAGCCCTGCGACCCCGCGCTCATCCGCTTCGACCCTGTGCTCAACGTCCGCCTGATCGGCAGCATCCAGCCGGGCAAGCGCCACGCGCTGCTGGAGATGGTGCAACTGGACCCCGATTACACGATAGCGGATGCCGTCCGGGGGCGGCCGCATCTGGCGTACCCGTCAGCCGCGGAGAGCAACCCCTGGCATCTGCTGCCGGCGCTGAACATGATCTCGGCGGCGTACACTACCGGCGATACGGAGCTGCCGCTGGCGCGTTTCGTCATGCCGTACTGACGGAAGAGAACGGGCCCCCGGACCTGCTCCGGGAGCCCTTCGCGGCAGTTTGTCGCGGGCGCGGGACGCTAGTTGGGCGCCGGGTCCAGGAACGGCCTCAGCATCGGGTACATCCGCTCCCGGCGGTCGCCGAGGCCGGCGACGGTCAGGCGGTGCATATACTCGTTGACGCGCTTGCGCTGGACGGCCATCGCCATGTCGAGGCCCCTGTCGAAGTTGTTGACGCCGCCTCCCATCAGGATGGCCAGGGACTCCACCATGTAGCTTCCGGCGTCGGTGTTGACGCTGGTTCCCGCCGTGAGGGCCTCTTCGCACTTGTCCAGGTAGTGGTGGAGCTCCTCGCGCCGCCAGGGCTCGGTCTCGATGACGTGCTTGAGGTGCATCACGCCAAAGCCGAGGTGGCGCGACTCGTCCTGGCCGCAGAGGCGGAAGATGCGTTTCTCAGCTTCGTTCTGGCCGATGTACTCCCCCATGCGGAACATCGACTGTACGAACCCCTCGGCGAAGACGTGCATCATCGCCGACATCTCTGTGAAGTCTTTCGCCTCAATGATGACGCGGAGGATGTCGCCAGGTGTGGCGGAGAGGAGGCCGCCCCCGTTGGCCAGGGCGCGCTTGCGAAATACGTCCAGGTGACGCGCCTCGTCCATGATCTGCGAGAGGAGGAAGAGCTTGACCTCGTGATGTTCGCTGTTGATCTGGGGCAGCCACTGGCCGGGGGTGTCGCCGGCGATGAACTCCACCTCGGTGAGCATCGTGCAGAGCTGGCACATCGCCCGCTCAATGTCGTCGGGAAGGGGCTCAATCGACTCCCAGGGGATGTCGGTGGCGGACGACCACTGGCGCTGGACGCCCTCCTCGTAGAGGAGGCGGGTGTTGTCGGAGTAGACGTCGGAGCGGTTGGCGTAAGTGGATGGCAGGCGGGGCGCGTCCGGCCGGGCCCTGGCGCCGCGGGGCTTCATGCTGCGGTTGTCGGTGTGCTCCGGCACCTCGCCGTAGGGGCCGATCTCGATCTCGTCCAGGGTGAGGCCGCGCTTGCCGGGCTTGGCGCGGATCCCCCAGTGGCTCTCCTCATCCAGGTTGAGCCAACTCAGGTCCAGCTGGGGGACCTCCATCTCGCTCCGGAGCTTCTGCAACGTATCAACGTCTATAGCCATGGGGTAACCTCCTGGAAATGCATGGTGGCCCGTCGTAAATTAGCAGGTGCTAAGTTAGCCAATTTGTAGCACGGAGCGCCGGCGCTGTCAAGCTTCGGGCGGCGTCCTCGCCCGGTATTGACCGCGGCGGAGCGGCGATGCTAAGTTGCAGACACTTCCTCCGAGGTATTCGCACGAATGAGCCCTGAATCCGCCCTCCCAAGACAGGCGAACGCCCAGAAGCGGACGCGCCGGGGCCCACAGACGCGCACGCAGATCCTGGACGCCTCGCTTCGCTTGATATCGGAGCGGGGGTTCGCCCGCACCACAGTCCGCGACATCGCGCAGAAGGCCGGCATCACGGACGCCGCCATCTACTACCACTTCCAGTCCAAGCGGGAGATCCTGGAGGCGCTGGTGGAGGAGCGCGGGTTCCTCGCCGGCCTGCAGCAGCTGGAGCGCGTCTCCGCCGCTCTTCCGCTGGATGAGACTCTCCTCTGGATGGCCCAGGGGGCCATCAACATCATGGACGAAAACCGCGATTTCCTGCGGCTCATCTTCCTGGAAGGCCTCAGCGGCGATGAGTCCGCCCTGGAGCAATACAGGCATCTGACAAACCTCTGGGAGAGCGCGCTGACCGCAGCGCTGCGGCGCTACGCGGAGAAGGGCGATCTGCCGGGCGTGACGCCGGAAGCGCTGGCCCGCCAGGTGATCTACCTCATCCTGATGGCGTTCGAGGATACGCTGCTGGGACGGCACGTCCCCCCGGAGGCCCCGCCGGAGGAACGCCGCCAGGCGCTGGCGGCGTTCGCCGACCAGGCCCTGCGGCAGCTCATCCCCCGGCCGGCGCGCGGGTAGCGAAGCCGGTCGCCAGATGGCGCCCCCACGCATCGGGCTCATCGGCTGCGGCTTCATCGGCCGCTTTCACGCCCGCGCCTTCCGGGGGCTCATCCGGCGCGGCCTGATCGACGCCGAATACGTCGCGGTCTGCGACCACGACGAGGAGCGCGCCCGCTCGTTCGCCGAGATCGCGGACGTCCCCTTCGTAACGACCGAGGCGGCGGAGGTGATCGATTCGCCGGACGTCAATGTCGTCTACGTGTGCGTACCCACGGCCGGGCACAAGGAGCTCGTGCTGCGGGCCGCCGAGCGCGGCAAGCATGTCTTTTGCGAGAAGCCGCTCGCCGCCACGCTCGCCGACGTGGAGGAGATGGTGACGGCCGTCGCCGCGGCCGGCGTCAAGGCCGGCGTCGGCCTCGTCCTGCGACACTCGCCGGTCTACTCGGTGCTGAAGGCCCTCACGGAAGACCCCCGCCTGGGGCGCCTGATGGCGATCATCTTCCGCGACGACCAGTTCTTCCCCGTGCAGGGCCACTACGCGAGCGAGTGGCGCAAGGACCACCGGCTGGTCGGTTCGGGCACGCTGCTGGAGCACTCCATCCATGACGTGGATGTGCTCCGCTGGTTCGGCGGCGAAGTGCGGTCCGTGCGGGGGTCAGTGAGCAACTTCGCCGGCCATTCCCGGGTGGAGGACCTGGCGACCGGCCACCTCGAGTTCGCGCAAGGGGGGACGGCGGAGCTGGTCTCGATCTGGCACAACGTCCTGGGCCGCCCGTCCACTCGCCGGCTGGAGCTGTTCTTCGAGAACGGCCTGTTCGCCAGCGACCACGATTTCTTCGGCCCGATCCAGTTCCAGGTCCAGTCGGACCCGCCGCGAACGCTGTCCGAGGACGAGGTGCGCCGGCGTTACCTGGAGCTGGTGGGACTCTGGGATGAGCAGTACGAGCAGGCCCTGGCCCGCTACAGCCTGGAGGACTACTTTTTCCTGAAGGCAGTGTCAGAGGGCGCCGATCCGTTCCCCGATTTCGCCCTGGCGCTGGAGGCCCACCGGCTGGTCGACGCGATGTACCGCTCCGCCGCGGTTGGCGGCGACGAGATCACTCTCGCCTAGAGCGAGGCGAGTAGCCGCATCTCGTCCCGCAGCAGGCGGGTGATGAGGTAGCTCTCCCGCACGCGCTCCCGCCCGGCGGCGCCGATCCGGACAGCCTCGCCCGGCGTGCGCAGCAGGTAGAGCAGCCGCTCGATGAACTCCTCGTCGGTGTTCGCCAGGAAGCCGCCGACGCCGTCCCCCATCTGGAGGGGTATGCCACCGGCGCGGCCGGCGACCACCGGAGTCCCCTTCCAGATCGTCTCCGACACGACGAGTCCGAACCCCTCACGGATCGACTTCTGGATGACGACATTGGACTGGTGCTGGAAGGCGTTGATCTCCACGCTGCTGACGCCCGTGATGTTGGTGGCGACGTGGATGTCCGGATCGCCCTTCGTCTGCTCCAGGACGGCCTCGTATATCCCCCATCCCTCCGGGTCGTCCATCGCCATCGAGCCGAGGAGCGCCAGCTGCAGGCCGGGCACCTCCTCGCGGACGGCGCGATAGACCCTGACGACGCCCTCCGGATCCTTCCAGGGGTCGAAGCGGGAGACCTGGGTGAGGAGGGGCCGCTCCAGGTCGACGCCCATCCAGCGGCAGATCTGGCGGCACATCCTCTCGGGGATGGGCATGTTCTTCGGGCTTAGGGGATCGATGCCCGGCGCCATCACCGCCACCCGCGGGTGCTCAAGCGCCGCAGGCACGAATTCTTCCATCGTGAATATGAGGGCGTCGTACTCGCGCATGAACGGCGAGAGGTAATCGAGGACCTCAGCGTCCGGCTGGGATGTATCGATGTGGCAGCGCCAGGCCCAGCGGGCGCCGTCGGCACCGTGGAGGCGGCGAAGGGCCACTGTCTGCGGGTCGTGAGCGATGATGAAGTCGTAGTCGCCCTCCAGGAGGGAAGCGTTGTGGCCGCTGTACATCTCAAAGATTCGCTGGACCTCCGGTGAGACGTGGAACTCCGCGCCCTGGAGCGCGTTGTGGAACGCCTTGCTTACGCCGAAGAAGCGCTCGTCCCCGGTGATGACCTGCCACCCCACGTTCAGCCCCAGGCCGCGATAGATGGGGATCATGGACCGCAGCAGCTCCGAGACGCCGCCGCCAAAGGCGGTGCTGTTCACGTGGAGGAGACGCCGGCCGCGCAGCTGCTCCGCCAGCTCGTGCAGCTCGTCCATGACACGACGGCCGACGAACTCCTCGTAGGCAAGCGGGTCCTGGACGCCGACGTCGACCTGCTGCAGCATGGTCTATCATCCTACTCCCGCTCCAGACGGGCATCAAGGCGGCAGGCAGCACCGTGGCCTCCACCGCTTCGCCCGCGCCCGCGACCGCTCCGTTTCCCATTTTTTCACCTTCGTTTAGCCGGATCAGCTTAACGTAACGGCAACAATTCGGCGGCAGGCTCCGTCTGCTTATATGGAGCATAGATAACGTCGATGGTTACGGTAGCGAGGACGCGCAGCCCCCAACGCCCGCTTCGGCGGGACCACCGCGATGACGGCGGCGAGAACCCCTTCATCTGGCGGGAGGCTCTCTGGGGCCTCGACTGGCTCTCGCTCCGCCTCTCGCCCGTCTACCTGGGCATCGGCGTTCCTCACGGCGACGGCAGCCCCGTCATCCTGGTGCCGGGCTTCCTCACCACCGACGCCTATATGGTCGAGATGTACTTCTGGCTCCGGCGCATCGGCTACAGCCCCTACCTCTCCGGCATCGGCGTCAACGCCGACTGCATACAGACGCTGACGGGCCGCCTGGAGAAGACCGCCGAGGCGGCCTACGCGGAGACCGGAATGCCGGTCCGCCTGATCGGGCACAGCTTGGGCGGCCTGCTGGCCCGCCGGGTCTCGCTGCGCCGGCCGGACATCGTTTCGCAGCTCATATCGCTGGGGTCGCCGATCCAGGCCCTGGAGGCGCATCCGGCCATCATGGCCGCGGCCAGGTTCGTCGGCGAGCGCGCGGAGCACCGGCGCCGGGAGCCGGGCAGCCCCGGCGCCTGCCTGAGCAGCTGCGAGTGCATCACGCCCGGCGACGAGGTCCGCTGTCCGCCTGCCTCCGTCCACCACGCCGCAGTTTACAGCCGTGACGACGGCGTGATCGACTGGCGGAACTGCCTGGAGCCGGAGCCGTCGCTAAACCACGAGGTCGGCGGCACCCACATCGGCCTCGTCTTCAACGCCCGGGCCTACCGGATCGTCGCCTCTCTGCTGGCCGAGGCCGGCGCCGAGGTCGGGCGCCGGGCCGCCTAGCCGGCCTGCCCCACGCTTTCGCGCGCGCTGTCTCCCCTCCTCGTCGGGTTTTGCCCCACAGCCAAACACGGTACCTGCCTGACTGACAGGGGCATCCGGCGGATACAAAATGAGGTGACCACCTGGCATGGACCAAGGAGGGAGCCATCTCATGTTCACCGCCTCCCTGTCACTAGAGGCTCTCCAGGAGAGCGCTAAGCGGACCGGCGGAGAGTATAAGGGCACGGAGGACCTGTACCGTCAGCGCTGGCGGTGGGACAAGGTGACCTGGGCCACGCACTGCGTGGATTGCTACCCGGGGAACTGTCCCTACCGGGTGTTCGTGAAGGACGGCGTCATCCTCGCCGAAGAGCAGGCGGGGAACCTGCCGATAATCGAAGCCGGCGTGCCGGACATGAACCCCATGGGCTGCCAGAAGGGCGCCGCCTGGAGCCGCCTCCTCAATTCGCCGGAGCGCGTCCTGCACCCGCTCCAGCGCGCCGGCAAGCGCGGCGAAGGGAAGTGGAAGCGCGTCTCCTGGGACGAGGCGATGACGGGGATCGCCGACCACATCCTGGACGCGATGGAGGAGATCGGGCCGGAAGCGATCATCGACGAGGGCACGCCCGGCCAGGGCGGCCTGCTGTCATCGTTCCCGTTCAGCCGGGTGATCCAACTCATCGGCGGCCTCAGGACAGACGTGAACGCCGTCATCAACGACTTCTCGCCGGGTATCTACCTCACGTTCGGCAAGTTCGACCCGGCCAGCAGCATCGACGACGCGTTCCACGCCAAGTTCATCATGTTCACGCACTGCAACCCGGTGTACACGCAGATGGCCGGCTATCACTACACGGCGGAGTCGCGCTACAACGGCGGCGAGGTTGTGGTCGTGGCGCCGGACGTCAGCCCCTCGCACGTCCACGCCGACTACCACGTGCCCATCCGCCCCGGCACCGACGCGGCGCTTGGTCTGGCGATGGCGCAGGTGATCATCGAAGAGAATCTATACGAAGCCCCCTTCGTCAAGGACCAGACCGACCTACCCATCCTGGTCCGCCTGGACAATCGGCGCTTCCTGCGCCAGTCCGACCTTGAGGAGGGCGGGCGCTCCGACCAGTTCTACTACTGGGATACCACCACCGGCCGGCTGGCAGCCGCGCCGCTGGACACCCTCGCCCTCGGCGACGTCGACCCGGCGCTGGAGGGGAGCTACCCGGCGGTGCTCAGCGACGGGCGCCGGGTGGACGTCGTCCCCGTGTTCGAGCTGCTGAAGGAGCGGCTGGCCGACTACACTCCGGAGAAGGCGTCCGGGATGTGCGGGGTGAACCCTTCGGTCATCCGCAACCTGGCTCGCAAGATCTCGTCGCGGCGGGGCACGATCGTCTGCGGCGGCACGTCGTTCAAGTACTACCACGCGGACCTGATGGTGCGGGCCTACCTGCTGGTACTGGGACTCACGGGCAACTGGGGCCGCAAAGGGTCGGGGCCTGTGGAGTGGTCAGTGTCAGGGTTCGACGGTCCGTTCATCTTCGCCGGCAAGCAGAAGGAGGGGCTGGAGGAGACGCGCCGCATCCTCGAAATGCGCGAGACGATCCACGGCATGATCAAGAGCGAGGACCCCACGCAGACCGACGAGATGGCCCACATCGAGATGCTGGCCCGCATGTCGCCCCTGGGCGGGATGGTGCCGCCGGCGTTCCTCTGGTACTACCACTGCGGCTACCGAGACAACTGGAACCGCAAGGAGTGGAACGATCCGACGATGCAGCGGGGGTTCGACGAGTACTTTGACGAGGCTCGCGACAAGGGCTGGTGGAACGGCATGGAGCGCCCCGGGCCGGACACTCCCCCCCGCGTCTACTTCGAGGTCGGCGGTAACACGTTGCGGCGCACGCGTGGCGGCCAGAACCAGCTGCTGCCCAACTTCTGGCCCAAGCTCAACTGCATCGTCACCGTGGACTGGCGCATGAACACCACCGGCATGTACTCCGATTACTTCCTGCCGGTGGCGCACCACTACGAGAAGCTGGCGTTCATGTTCCCGGCGCCGCAGGTGATGAACCTCACCTTCTGCGACAAGGCGGTGGAGCCGCCGGCCGACGTCAGGTCAGAGGTGGAGATCGCCATGATGCTGGTCGAGAAGATCGAGCAGCGGGCGAAGGCGCGGGGCATCACGGAGTGCGTGGACAAGAAGGGCGTGGTGCGGCGGCTCGACAACTTGGTGGACCAGTACACGATTGGGGGAGCGTTCACGGACGCGGAGAAGATCGCGCGGGAGTGGGTGCAGGACAGCGTGGAGACCGGCAACCTGCCTGCGGACACGTCTCTGGACTCGCTGCGCGAGAACGGCTACGTGCGCATCAAGAGCTGGGGCATCGGCGCCATGGCCTACAGCCAGTCGTCGGACATCAAGGACAACGAGACGCACGCCGCGTTCCGCTGGCACGTGGAGGACAAGGTGCCGTTCCCAACCCTCACCCGTCGCGCTCAGTTCTATTTCGACCACGAGTGGTTCCTTGAGGCCGGAGAGGACCTCCCCTGCCACAAGGACAACCCGCCGCAGGGAGGGGACTACCCCTTCGAGATGACAAGTGGCCACAACCGCTGGAGCATCCACTCCATGAACATCGTGAACAAGTTGATCCAGGAAACCCACCGCGGCCGGCCGCATGTGGTCATCAACGACGAGGACGCCACCCGGCTGGGGATCGAGGACGAAGAGGAGATCCAGATCTACAACGACATGGGCGTGTTCATCGCGCCGGCCAAGATCTCACCGTCCGTGCGGCCGGGGCAGGTGGTCTCCTACAACGGCTGGGAGCCGTACACCTACCGAACGTGGAAGGGCGCCTCCGATGTCGAGCCCGGGATGGTGAAGTGGCTCCACTTTGCGGGAGGCTACGGTCATCTGCGATACTGGCCCCTGCAGTGGCAGCCGGTCCCGTTCGACCGCGGGATAAGGGTGGCCATAGCCAAGCTGGACTGAGGCCGCCGCCTTTGAAGAGGCGCCGCGCCGGGCGACTAGAGAGGAGAGGAAGTGGCCACTTACCTTGACCTGAACAAAGGCCTCACCGACGCGGAGAAAAGCGTCAAGGACGAGACCCACAAGTTCGCGGCGGAGGTGCTGCGTCCGGCGAGCATCGAGCTGGACAAGCTCTCGCCGGAGGACGTGATCGCGGAGGGCTCACTCCTGTGGGACGTGTTCCGCCAGGCGTACGAGCAGGGCTACCACACTTCGGGGCTGCCGGAGCAGTTCGGGGGCGCGAACCTCTCGCCGCTGGCCCGTCACATCCACGCCGAGGAGATGGGCTGGGGCAGCGCGGACTTCGCTATCTCTATCGGCGTCACCCCGTTCCCGTTTCAGTTCGCGGCGATGAGCGGCAACCCGGACCTTATCCAGGAAGTCGTGGTGCCGTTCAGCAAGGACCGCGAGGGCAAGTACATCGGCTGCTGGGCGATTACCGAGCCGCATCACGGCTCCGACTCCCTGCTCATCGGCACCGACCAGTTTCGCGACCCGAAGTCCGCATTCGACTGCACGGCACGTCTGGACGGGGACGAGTGGGTGATTAGCGGCCAGAAGTCCGCCTGGGTATCGAACGGCACCATCGCCACCCACGCCTGCACGTTCCTGACGGTGGACCCGTCGCAGGGGATGGCCGGCGGCGGCGTGGCGATAATCCCCCTGAACCTGCCGGGCGTGACCAAGGCGAAGCCGCTCAACAAGCTGGGCCAGCGGGCGCTCAACCAGGGGGAGATCTTCTTCGATAATGTGCGGCTGCCCAAGCACTACATGATCGTCCAGCCCGCAGGGTACCCGTTCATCATCGATAACATCCTCGCCGGCGCCAACGCGGGGATGTCCGCCATCTTCACCGGCGTCGCCCGCGCCGCCTTCGAGGAGGCGCTGGCATACTGCAAGCAGCGTATCCAGGGGGGCAAGCCGATCGCGGAGCACCAGCTCGTCCAGAAGAAGCTGTTCGATATGTTCATCAAGGTGGAGAGCGCCCGCGCCCTGTCCCGCGCGGCAATGCTCTACAACACCGAGACCAGCCCGCCCGCGACACAGTACTCCATCGCCGCCAAGGTCTACTGCACGGAGGTTTCGTTCGAGGTCGCCAGCGACGCCGTTCAGCTCTTCGGCGGCTACGGTCTGGCGCGCGAGCTGCCGGTCGAGAAGCTGTTCCGCGACGCCCGCGCCTCGATGATCGAGGACGGCACGAACGAGGTGCTGTCGCTGGCCGGGGCCCGCAAACTCATCGATACGTACTAGGCGACGCCGCTCGCCACGCCCACCCCGTCCTGCGAGCGCGCGTAGCCGAGGACGCGCAGGAGCGCCTCCACGACCTCCGGGTCGAACTGCGTGCCGCTGTTCGTCATGATCTCCTCCACGGCCACGATGTGGGACCTGGCGTCGCGGTAGGGCCGGTCTGAGGTGATCGCGTCGAAGGCGTCGGCCACGGCGAAGATGCGGGCGCCGCGGGGGATCCCTTCGCCCCGGAGGCCGCACGGGTAGCCGCTTCCGTCGTAGTGCTCGTGGTGAGCGCGGACGATCTCGGCGGCGCCCGCCAGGCTCTCGATCTGGCGCAGCATGTTCCAGCCGATGTCTGGGTGTTTCCGCATCTCCGCCCACTCTTCCTCGTTGAGGGAGGTGGTCTTGTAGAGGATGGCGCTGCGGATCGCGAACTGGCCGACATCGTGCAGCAGGCTCGCCCGCTCCAGGTCGTTCCACTCCGCGGAGCCTTCGGCGATACCGAGGTCGGACGCAAGGGCGATGGCGAGGGCGGTGACACGAAGGGTGCGGCCGTCTACGCCGCTGCCCCGCGCATCCAGCGCAAACACGAGGGACTCCAACGTGCCGCGATAGCTGCCATCCGGGAAGCGCGCCTCGTCCAGGCTGGGGATGGAGACGCTGGTGCGGTTACGTCCGGCCAGCTTGCTGCGATAGACGGCCATGTCTGCGTGGTGGAGCAGCCGCGCCGCCTCCGGGCAGGGGTCCGGGAACGTCGCCACGCCCAGGCTTATCGTGATCCGCAGTGGCTCCTCCCGCTCCGGCAGGGGGATGGCGGTTCGCTCAACCGCCTCGCGGATGCTCTCGGCCAGCGCGAAGGCGGTGTCGCGATCAGTGCCCGGGAGGAGGAGGCCGAACTCCTCGCCGCCCAGCCTGCCGGCGACGTCGCCGGGCCGAAGGCAGCGCTTGATCGCCTGGGCGGCCGCCTGGAGCGCCAGGTCGCCGGTCTGGTGGCCGTGGGTGTTGTTAACGTTCCGCAGCAGGTCCAGGTCCGCCATGACGGCAGCCGTCAGCCGGCCGCTGCGCTCGGCCTTCGCAGTCTCCTCGCGCAGCAGTTCGTTGAACCGCCTGGCGGTCAGGAGTCCGGTCTTCACATCGTTGTACGCCTCCTCCTGGAGCTGCGGCACGTGCAGGGCGCGGTAGAGGAGGAAGAGCGGCACCACCCCCAGGACGAGGAGCAGGGGGCTGAGGGTCCAGAACACCGCCATGCCGGCGCCGAGGAACAGCAGTGTCGTGTCCATCTCCAGGCTGTCCCAGGCCAGCACCTGCGACTTCCGGAAGGGGATCCCGCGGGCCAGCCAGAGGACCAGCCCCACCATGACGTGGTTGGTGAGGGTGAAGGCGACGGCCGCCAGCCCCGCCGCCAGCGCCACGCCCCAGGCAACCGACAGGCCGGACTGACCGGCCACCGCGTGGAACACCGCGGAAGCGGCCACGCCGTTCACCAGGTACGTCCCGATGTTGAACGTCTGGATGTACCAGGGATAGCGGTAGCGCAGCCACTCCGGCAGCAGGACAAGAATGGTGAGCGAAACAAGGAGCGAGGGCTCCAGCAGAAGAACCGCCGCGAACAGGAACGCCGGTGTGGTGTGGTAGGAGTGCCGGTTGGGGGCGTCCACCTTGAACAGCTGCGCGGCCGCAGCCAGCGCGCTCAGGACAGCGAACGCGGCGATCTGCTCCGCGGAAGGACGCCCAGCGAACGCAAGGGCGAGACCGCCTGCGCCTGCCGCACAGACGTAGACAGTCACGAGATAGGCGACGGCGGAGGAGGGCAGCGCTTTTTTCTCTTCCGCCTCGCTGCCCTCCCCCGCTTTCGCGGTCGTCCGGGGTGCGTTCACCCCATGGGATCTCTTACCCCCTCCACAGGATGTTCCTCCAGAGGATGTTGCGCCAGAGAATGCTCCGCCACAGGATGCTCCGCCAGAGGATGCTGTCGCGGAGGATCATCCCCGTCTCAGGGTCGATGAACCCGTTCGGCAGCGCCCCGCCGTTGGCGACGCCCTCCACGCTGGTGAATGTGGCGCCGGCCGCGTCCAGGGCGGGCGCCGGCGAGCCGGCCAGCGGCGTGCCGGTGGCGACGGCGCGGAACTTCACCTGGTCCGGGGTCAGTGACGGGTCATCGTCCAGCATCAGGGCGACCGCGCCGGAGACGATGGCCGCCGACGCGGAGGAGCCGCTGAGCCGCAGGTAGCGGCCGTCCACGACGGCCTCCGGGGCCTGCCGGGCGAGGAAGGTGTGGTTGCCGCCGGACACGGAGACGATGCCGACGCCGGGGGCCGTCACTTCGGGCTTGGCGTAGCCGTCCACCGTGACGCCGCGGCTCGACCAGTCGGCGATCACGTCGTCAGAGCGGCCAAGCGTGTCGCGGTCGTCGAAGGAGCCGACGGTGATGACGAACGGGTCATTGGCGGGAGCGTGGTCGACGGCGAACGGCGACGCGCCCAGGTTGCCGGCGGAGACCACGACGACGATCCCCTGGAACCAGGCCTCCTCCACGGCCGCCGCCAGGGGGTCGCGCAGGTAGCTGTCGGCGATCGCCGAGTTCAGGGAGATGTTGATCACGCGAACGTCGTAACGGTCTTTGTTACGAACGACCCACTGAAGGGCTTCGATAACATCGCCGGCGTGAGCGGAGCCGTCCCTGTCGGCGACCTTCACGCTCAGCAGGTCGGCGCCGGGCGCGATCCCCAGGTAGCGCCCGCGCGGGTCCCGGCCGGCGATGATGCCGACGACCCAGGTTCCGTGGCCATTCTGGTCAAACGAGAAGTAGGACTCGCTGCTGAAGTTGCGGGAGCCCGTGATTCTGCGGCCGAAGTCGTCCCCCGGGTTGACACCGCTGTCGATCACGGCGACGGTGACGTTATCACCTGTAACGCCCTGCCGCCACGCCCGCGGCGCGCCAACGTCCGACGGGTAGGCCGTGGTGAGGCGAGAGGCGTCCAACCCGCGTTCCGGCCGGTCCGAAGTCATCATCGGCGCGTTGAGGGAGACCCAGCCCGCACCATCGCTAAAGTCCAGCGCCCGCACGGCCTCGATCGGCATCTCGGCCTCGAAGGCGCCGACGATATCGAACTGCCGATCCACCGTTCCGCCGTGATCCGTGACCCAGCGGACAAGGTTGGGGTCTTCAGATTGAACGATGACGGGGACGCGCTCGCCGGGGAACAGCTCGGCGTAGACGTTGACGGCGGGATGTACGTTCGGCTCGTCCCCCTCATCGGCGCGCGCCGATGAGGGCAGCAGCACCGCCAGCGCCAGCAGCAGCGCCGCCAGGCCGAGCCACAGGTATCGTTTGCGTTTCGTGACCATCCTCATCCTCCTCCCGACACGCGCGGGCGGTCAGGGTATTGCACAAGCTAAGGATGCCGCCCGAGGCGAGGCCTTACCGGAGCCGGGTGAACGGACGGTGAGCAGCGGGTTCAGATGTGGTTGCATCTACCGCCTGGTCTGCGACCAGTGCAGCGCGTTCAGCCCCTGCCGGCTGACGATGGCGATGAAGGCGTTCACGACGCGGCGGTCAAACTGCTGCCCGGAGCAGCGGTGCAGCTCCTGGAGCGCCTCTTGAAGAGAGATGACGCTCTTATAGGAGCGGTAGGTGGTCATCGCGTCGAAGGCGTCGCTAACGAGGATGATGCGCGAGCCGAGCGGTATCTCGTCGCCTGTGAGACCGTCGGGGTAGCCGCTGCCGTCGTAGTGCTCGTGGTGGTGGTGGATTACCGGCGCCGCGGCCGCAAGGTCGGGGAGGCGAGCCGCTATCCTGGCGCCGAGCTCCGGGTGCGCCTTGACCATCGCCCGCTCCTCTGCGCTGAGGCCGCCGGGCTTTTGCAGCACACAGTCCGGCACGGCGAGCTTGCCGGCGTCGTGAAGGAGGGCGGCCCTCTCAACCAGCTCCTGCTCTCCCACACCCAGTCCCATCTCCGCGGCGACCTTCACGGCGTACCAGGCGGAGCGGGCAAGCTGGCCGGAGGCGGCGCGGATCTTCCTCTCCAGCGCCGAAACCAGCGCGCCGACGGGATCCGTCGCGCCACCCGGCCGCCGCCAGCCGTCGGCGCATATCATCTCGCCCCAGTAGCCCACCCTGTTGCCGCCCATGGCCTTCCCCCAGTACATGGCCGCCTGGGCCCCGTAGACAAGCTCAGCGGCGGACTCCGCCGTTGACGGGTACACCGCGACGCCGAAGCTCGCGGTTATCTTACCCATGGCGGTGAGGATGCCGCGGGCCACATCCTTACGAAGGTCCTCCGCCAGGACTACCGCGGTGGCGGCCTCCGTGGCCGGCAGTATGCCGATCAGCTGGTCCCCGCCCAGATGCGCCACCTGCTCCACGCGATCGCCCACGCAGGCCGCGAAGGCGCTCAGCACGGCGTCACCCTCGATCGGCCCCAGGCATTCGTTGACCATCCGGAAATTGTCGAGACCAGCGACGACAACGCTGAGCTGGGTGCCGTGCTGGGAGGCCAGCTCGCAGGTGCGCTGGACCTGCTCCAGGATCGGCGCCAGGGAGGGCTGCGTATGCCCGTTGTCGTTCGCCAACTGGGGGCGGCTTATCGTGCCTATTTCCGCTGGAACGCCAATGCCATCCATCTCTTCCCCTCCCATGCGGGATTTCGAGGCCCGGCCGGCTGCCGCAATGCTGCGCAGCCTGCCTGAGCTTTCACGCAAGCTTAGGATGCCGCGCCTGTCGGGGCGTTACAGGGTGCAGTGGAGGGGTGAAGGGCCGGGCGTCAGCCGGCGCGCAGCCAGCGCTCCCGCAGTCCGGCGATGAGCAGCTCCCGCTCGGCGTGCTCGCCGAGCGCCGCCTTGACTCGCCGCCAGACCAGCGGGCAGTTCTGTTCGCCGGTGATCTCCTGGATCATGGCGTGCACTCGTGGGCGGGCCTCGCGGGTGTCGGGAATGCCGGCGGCGGCCAGGACCTCGCCCAGGCGACGGACGTAGCAGCTCATCCCGGCGTCGCCTGCCGCTCCCAGAGGGAGCGCGCGCGTTCGAGGTCCGACTCTTCGTTCAGGTTAAGCAGGCTGAGGCCGTCCGGGTCAAGGCGGCGGAGGTCGCGCTCGTCCAGCCGGCGGACGTCCAGCCGGCCGAGCAGCTGGCGCATGCTACCGCCGCCGGCCGCCAGGAGGGCGTCCACCTCCGGGAGGCAGGAGCGGGCGTAGACGGCGTGCAGGGGGTGGTCCCGGCCGGCGGAGCGGGGCACGAGCGCCTGGTAGGAGCGGGGCAAGCCGGCCATGTAGCGCAGCAACTCCACGTTCAGGAAAGGAAGATCGCAGGCGACGACGAGGGCGTACTCCGTGGAGCAGGCCTGGAGGCCGCTCTGAAGGCCGGCGAGGGGGCCGAGGCCGAGCGAGGCGTCGGCGACGAAATGGGCGGGGAGACCGAGGCGCCGGTACCGCCCGGGGCGGTCCACCGCGACAATGACCCGGGGGCAGACCTGCGAGACGCGCTGCACCACGGTCCGGAGGAGGGGTACGCCGCCCAGGCTCAGCAGGGCCTTATCGATGCCCAGCCGCCGGCTCTGCCCGCCGGCGAGCACGATGCCGTCCAGCGGCTCCATCAGAGCCCGTTTCTCGCGGCGCTCATGCCGGGGCTCAGGGAGGGAAACAGTGGGGGATAAAAGCCGACTGCGGGGTCTCCGGTCATTGGGCGGGCCACCTCAAATCGAAGCCGGAGATCCCGCAGTTGCAACCATAAATCTAAAGGCGCGGCCGCGCGCTGTCTGTCAGGCACAATGACTACACGGCGTGGGGTTTTCCCCCACATATGGCGCTCACTCCACGGCCGTGAGCAGCCCCGTCTTGAGCGCGTAGCGCACCAACTCCGAACGGTGGTGCAGGTTCAGCTTCTCCATTATCCGCTGGCGGTAGGTGTCCACTGTCTTGGGGCTGATCACCAGCTTCTCCGCGATCTCCTGGTTGGTGAACCCTTCCGCGGTCAGCTTCAGCACCTCTTTCTCGCGCGTGGTCAGCGCTTCGTACTCGCGCTTGCGGCCGCCGTCCCCCCGGCTGCCCTTGAGGTATTCGCCGAGGACTTTCTTGACGGCGGAAGGGTAGAGGAACACCTCGCCGCGGTGAGCGGCGCGGATAGCGTCCATCAGCTCGCGATCGGCCGAGCTCTTGAGGACGTAGCCGGAGGCGCCCACCTGCAGCGTCTGGAAGAGGTACGCCTCTTCGGCGTGGACGGTGAGCATGACGATTGCGCCGGGGAGGCCCATTTCGTGGACCGCCTTGGCGGCGGCCAGCCCGTCCATCTCCGGCATGGAGATGTCCATGACGATGACGTCCGGCGTCAGGCTGCGGGCCAGCTCCACGGCCTCGCGCCCATTGGAGGCCTCACCCACGACCTCCATGTCCGGCTCCAGGTCCAGGAGAGCGCGCAGCCCGGAGCGTAGGACCGCATGGTCATCAGCCAGGAGGACGCGTATCTTCTCCGTCACAGGTGCTCTACCGGCGGCGGCTCCGCGGCAGGGGGACTTCCACCGAGATGCGGGTGCCCCGGCCCACAGCCGACTCAACTTGCACTGACCCGCCGATGAGGGCGAGCCGCTCCTCCATGCCGAACAGGCCGAGGCCGGAGCCGCGCGATCCCATCGTGGCCTCCACGTCGAAACCGCAGCCATCGTCCTCGATGACGAGACGCAGCGAGCGGCCGCGACGTGTAAGGCGGGCCTCCACCCAGGAGGCGTTCGCGTGTTTAGCGACGTTGGAGAGCGCCTCCTGGACGATCCGGTAGAGCACAAGCTCCACGTCCGCCGGCAGGCGGCCGAGACGACCGCTGGTGAACTTCGCTTTCACGGGCCAGCGGTGCGAAAAGTCCTGCACGAACGCCTGGAGGGCCGCTTCCAGGCCCAGGTCATCCAGCATCGGGGGGCGCAGGTCAATCGCCATCCTCCGCACACCCTCAAGGGTCTCGCCGGTCAGGTCCCGCAGCTCCGTGATCCCCGCCCGCAGCCGCTCGTTCCCCGCTGCCGACCTTTCCAGGAGGCGCAGCCGCACGAGGACGGAGGTGAGCGCCTGTGCGGTGTCATCGTGCAACTCGCGCGCGATCCGCTTTCGCTCTTCCTCCTGGGCGGTAAGCACCTGCGAGGACATCTGCCTCAGCCGGACCTGGTACCGCTGGGCCTTCACCAGCGACTCGTCCAGCCTGTCCAGTACCTGGACGACGAAGGAGGCGTTCTGACACCTGGTGCAGGCTTCGGGCGCCTCCGGTAGGACCACAAAGAGCGCCTCGTCCGGATGCGACGATGTCTCGGCGGACGCGGCCGTCTCCGCGCTGGCGGCGCGGCCCAGCACGGAGACGAAGGACGCGTTCACCATAGCAGCCTTCTGGCGGTCCAGGACGAACACGCGCCCGTTCGTCAATCGGGGGTCCAATTTAACAAGTCCGCCCTCCTGCAGAACGGCCAGGTGCCGGTCTACCGTCCGCCTGGACAGCGCCAGCTCCTCGGCGATCCGCGCGGCGGTAGCAGCGCCGGCGTCGAGGAACCTCAGAATCTCCAGACGGCGTGCGTTGCCCACCACCCTCAGGGTGGGCGCGAGGTTGTCCGCGATCTCAGTGGTCGTATCTAGCGCCAAACTCAAACCCCCGGCAGACCGATTATAGCACGCGGCCCGCGCGCGTCGGGCAAAACCGCACCGATCATCCTTAGTCTGCCCGACAGACAAACCGCCCTGTGATGGTTCAAGGTGAGAGTACGCAAACGAGAACACCGATGAGCGACTCGAGCTTCCAGGACGACGGCCCAAAGGACCGCCGCCCTCTCCGCGTTCTTGTGGCCGATAAGAACGGCCACTTCCGCGAGACGGTCCGGCGCGTTCTCACCCGCCTGGGCCGCTGCGTCGCCAGCGGCGAGGCGTCCACGATCGCGGAGGTGATCGCCGAGGTCACGCGCTCCCGAATCGACCTCGTCCTCCTGGACGTCGAACTGGTCACCAGTGACAGGCTGGCGGAACTTAAGCGGCTGGCGAAACGGCTCCCGGATCTCAAGGTCGCCGTGTTGCTCTCCGACGACACGCCGGAGTACCGTCAGGCAGTGCTGGTCCACGGAGGCCACTTCAGCGTGGCGAAAGCGCACCTGGAGGAGCAGCTACCGCCGGTGCTCAACAGCGTTCTGGCCCGGACAGTCACGTCCCCGGCCTGACCGCGGATCCGGTATCCAGGCGTAGAAAATGGCCCCCTCGGTGGCGGATGGGAGCCATTGGTGCTGGCAATTGGTGGAGACGGAGGGGAATTGAACCCCTCGTCCAGAAGAAGACCCACTCGGACGTCTACAAGCTTAGCCGGCGTTTAAGTCTCGCCCGGCGTACCTCCGCCGACGGAGTAACCGACGGGCCAGCCGATTAAGTCTTGGGCCTCCACTATCGGCGTCCGGGAGACCGCACCCCGACTTCGCGGCGCCGGACCCGGCCCGTCGAGGGGAGGCCTGGGACCGACGTAGCCGGCCTTGTTAGGCGGCTAGTGCGTACTGGTTTTCGCCAGTTATTGTTTTGCCACTTGATTAACGAGGGGTATGGCAACCTCGGCTTGCAGTCCGGGCTCAACCTTCCCTGTCGAACCCTTTCGTCCCCGCAGCTAGATTATAGCACGGGCAGGG
>Ga0214473_10002941_pt1 | contig 20822 bp, 21 predicted proteins | sample RVTome_7_FD_203509 | JGI IMG/M metagenome (GOLD analysis project Ga0214473, IMG submission 203509) | Soil microbial communities from uranium-contaminated site in the Upper Colorado River Basin, Wyoming, United States - RVT98D197 | ecosystem: Environmental > Terrestrial > Soil > Contaminated >... | reverse complement strand
GCGATTCTACTATGGGCCGAATACATAATCGGCATCTTTACGACTGAGCCTCAACTGGTAGAAATAACCAGCGCGTTCTTAAGGATAGCGACAGCAGGTTACTTAGTGATGGCTTTCGTCCTCGTATTGCAAAGTTGCATCGCCGGCGCTGGCGATACCCTGACGAATATGATTGTCAGCATAGCCATGGTCTGGGTTTTACAGTTACCCCTCGCATTTATATTGTCACGCTTCAGCAGCCTTGCTGTTTTTGGAGTGCGCTGGGCAATAGTGGTTAGCACGTTTGCCGGGGCAATCGCTTACGTGATCTACTTCAGGCTGGGGAAATGGAAGGCCAAGCAGGTATAGTGATTGGGAGATCCACACATGAGTATGAGAACCGTAATATAAATCTGGAGAGCAACAAGTTTCGGTCAAACATTTTCACCCAAAAGCCACGACGCACGAACGGTTGTTCCCTGTCCCTCCACGGATTCGATAGCGAAAGAACCCCCTGAAAGCTCGGTCCGCTCCCTCATGCTCGTTAGACCTAATCCCCGTTTTGTGCTTTCCGAGCCGATCACTTTTTTCAGATCGAAACCCTGACCATTGTCTTGGAGAACAAGTTCAATTCTCCCGTTCATCTTCCACAAAGACAAATGGACAAGATCCGCTTTGCTGTGCTTAGCAATGTTGTTCATCCCTTCTTGCGTTACCCTGAAGATAACGATCTTCAAGGGACTGGGGATCTCCCTTTCTTCGAGAGTTTGTTCCAATTCAACTTTAATCCCGGTATAAATCGTCTGGTATCTCCTGCAGAACCAAGAAAGTGTAGCCAAGAGACCCAGGTCATCCAGGAGGGATGGCCGCAAATCCATCTGTATTCTTCGACATTCCTCGATGCCCTCTTGAATCACGGGGAGAATGGTACTTAATGACTCCGTCCCAACGTTTGTGGTCTTTCCGAGGTGCTGCAAGACATTTTCCACCTTGAATTTAATTCCGCTCAGGCAGGATCCGAGGGTATCATGGATCTCTCCAGCGATCCTCTTTCTCTCTTCTTCTTGGGTTGAGAGAAGTTTTGAGGACAGATGCCGCAGCGTTTCGCTTGTTCTTGTCAGTTCCGCGGTTCGTTCCTGCACTCGTTGCTCTAAGGTCTCAGTGAGTCGCTGAAGTTCAAAGGTGCGCTGGCGCAGCGTCTCCTCGGCCCGCTTCCGCTCAGTGATGTCGTGTATCATTCCGACAGACCGGATGATCCGCCTCGATGCATCTCGGATGTGTGCGCATCTCTCATGGACGGTGCGGATCTCACCTGTTGATTTTCTGACCACCCGATGCTCGATCTCGTAGGTGTCCCTTCCCTCGCGCACCGAGCCTGAATATGCGGCATCTACCGCGGTGCGGTCGTCGGGGTGCACGGCCTCGAGAAACGCCTCATAAGTCGCACCAAACTCTTGCGGTTGAAGGCCGAAGATGCGGTATGCCTCATCCGACCAATTCAGGCGGTTGTTGACCAGTTCCAGTTCCCAACTGCCGAGATGAGCGATTTCCTGAGACCGATTCAGTCGTGCCTCGCTCTCGCGCAGTGCCTCTTCGGCCCGCTTGCGGCCGAAGGATTCCACTATCGCCGGGACCAGTCCCTCCAGGGCCTCCTGGTCCTCTGTCCGGTATCCCCCCTCCCGGTTGCCTACCGCAATCATGCCGATTGTCTTGCCATCCCGGATAAGCGGCACACCCAGGAACGCCGTCAGCGGCGGGTGTCCTTCCGAAACTCCGATTCTGTCCGGATGCGAGGAAGGATCGTTGACAATAAGGCTCTTAGCGTCGGCCACCACGCGTCCGTAGATGCCGTGAATCAGGAGAGTACCCGGCGGCCTGCGATGCCCCATCTTGTCATACATTGTGCAGAGTTCCCAGCCGGGGTCGCTGATGGCCAGGTCATGCAGGTAGCCATCGGGACCAATCTCGTCGATGAAACCGAACTTGCTCTCGGTAACTTCTTCAGCCACAGATAGACAGGTCCGTCCCAACTCCTCGTCCGTTCGGCTGCTCAATGCCTCCTGGAAGATCCTGCTGATACCCTCCTGAACCATGTTGTGCCGGAGGTTCCTTTCCTCGGCTCGCTTGCCCTCGGTGATATCGCGGGCGTACATATTGGCGTAGCCTTCGCCAGGAAACGGTGTTACCGAGACGGAATAAGACCTTCCCTCCAGCTCCATGTCCTGGGTTGCCTCCTTTCCCTCCGGCATGGCCTGTCCGAGAAGCAGCAGGAGCGGGTCAGGCAGTGGTTCACCGACCCGGCACGCCCACCCGTGTACCTCCATGGACGCCGGATTGCAGTAGAGCGTAGTACCGTCCGCGGACACCCGCAGGACCGGGTTGGGGTTCTCATCCGGAAACCGTGCCAGCCAGACTGCCCGCCCAAGGGCCTCGCGCAGCGTTGCCTGTGCGCGCCGCTTCTCGGTGACGTCATGGAATACGAGCACCACGCCGATTAGGTTACCGGCGCTGTCCTGGATCGGCGCCGCGCTGTCCTCGATGGGCACTTCTCGGCCATCCTTGGTGACCAGCGCGGTGTCGTTGGCAAGACCGACCACGCGTTTTTCATTCAGAACTCGCGCCACCAGGTCTTCAGCCGGCGCATGCGTCTTCTCGTTGATGATCCGGAAGACGTCCTGGATCGGCTGGCCCGGGGTCTCCTCAAGTTGCCAGCCGGTCAGCGTCGCGGCGACAGGATTGAGAAAGGTGATCCGGCCTTCTGTGTCGCTGGCGATAACCGCATCGCCGATGCTGCTGAGCGTTACGCGTAGCCACTCACGCTGGCGACGTAGATCCTCTTCCGCCCGCTTACGTTGGGTAACCTCCCTCTCCAGGTCCTCTTTGGACGCGGTCACGGCTTTCAGGTCAGTGGTCATCCGATTGAAGGCGCGCGACAAATCGCCGATTTCGTCATTCTCCTTTTCCTCGATGATAAAATCAAGGTTACCGGAGCCGATGATAGCAGTCCTGGCCCGGAGTGTCTCTATCGATTTCAGGATGCGGCGGTAAGTCAGCATATAGCTGGCTAAGAGAAATGCGCCGAACAAACCCACCATGAGATAGATGAGCATGGTTCTTGTATTTGTGAGCTGGTCCATCTGTTGATGTAATAGCTGTGACAGGCGTGAAGCATCCGATATCAACCCCTGGCACTGGACCGCAATCCGGCTCCATGAGACCTGAAGAAATGCCGGGTCAAGGACCACCTGCTGATTTAGGGATGAGTTTTCGGCAGCGGAAACCACGTTGTCGAATACCTGGTTCAACCGCTGTTGATTTGCCTGTATATTGCTAACAAGAGCCTGTTGCTCAGGCCTGTCCACATTCAGGCTGGCGACCTGGCTGGAAAACGAAGCAAATCTGGATTGCCATCGGCTGAGTTGCTGGCTTTCGCGGTAGATCAGGTAATCATTGGACAGGTAGCTCAGCTCGCTTGCCCCCTGGGCGATATTAGCAGCTAAATTTTCCTGTTGGCTGGCCTTTTCTATCTTTTGATGCGTGATGATCGCCGACACAGTCACAGCGACCAGAATAATGCCGAACAGGACCATGGTTACGATGAATTGTGTTCTGAGTCTCATGCCTTCTCCTTCAGCGGATTATGTTCACCGCTTCTGGCTTTACGGCTTTCAGACCGTCTACGTAAATGTAATCGTTGAAATCCGGCACCTTCTTTTCAGTGGTCAGGTTGTTCTTTATCATCCAGCGTGCTTCGTCTTCCATTGCAGTAATGAGCGACTGGTCGAGCGAGAGAGAAAATTGGTTTTGAGACCAGACTGTTTCAATATACGCAGCATTTAGGTTTAGCGATTTCTGTACGATGACTTTTGCTTCGGCAGGATTACGGATGACGTACTCTTCGGCCTGTGCCAGAGACTTAAGGACCCTGGTAACAAGCTCAGGATGCTTTGTTATCCACTCGCCGGCGGAAATAATCAATGCAAATAGGGGCTGACCACCCTGCGCCGACCAGAAAACGGCATTAGCGCCCAGACGCTCTTTGGCTAAATAAGCATACGGTTGGGCGGTAGCAATTGCATCAATATCTCCGTTCGCAACAGCATTCACCCATTCTGCCGGTGTTTTGACGTCAATGAGGGTTATGTCCTGCATATTCATGCCATTCAGATTGAGAAACCTGCCGAGATAGAAATGTGCTATCGTTCTCAAGGTAGTCCCAACCCTTTTCCCCTTGAGGTCTGAAACCTTCTCAATCCCCCGGTCTTTCCGTCCAACAAGATGTATAAGCTCGATTTTATCGATGATTCCAATTGTGCGAATTCTTGCCTTCTGGAGAACCCTTCCCACCATGGGGTACTCGGTTACCCCTACCGCGATGTCGGCTTCACCTCTCACCATTCCATCTAATGAACCTACTCCGGTATCATACTTACGTAAGGTTACGTTGAGGCCGTTCCGACTGAAAAAGTGCTGGTCTTCGGCAATCCAAATAAGACCGGTGGACTCAAACGGCGAATATCCAATGGTGATCGATTCCATCTTACCCGAATAGCCTTTGGGGGCTCGAGTCCACAAAACAAAAGCCGCCCCCAAAACAACAATAACGACTGCAATGATTCCGAAAATCATTTTTCTATTTGTTGTCATATTTCTTCTTTCCTGCTAACCGGTTTGTTTGCTGAGTATGGTGCTTTAGCACGCACTCGACCCTCCGGCGGATTTCGCAGGTCCCAAAAAAGCGGGCCTCTTCCTTCGCTCTTCCAAGCGTCCTTCACTAAAGGCTACAGACTTGCCTCGATTGCTCATATAGAATACATTAAGATTCACCCTCTTAGCAAGATCAATTCTTCGGAAAAACCCTTTTGATGTGGAAAAAAGAGAGATAGGTTAACAGTATTAAACCGAGGGGAAAATGAGGTGAAACCGGCAGGAATCAAAGCCGACCAGGTCAAGACGGCGAAGACACCCGGACGAAAGGGGGGTGAAGCGCATGATGGATAACCACGATAACCCCAAATTCCGATTTAGAAATTGTCATTGCGAGGGAACTGAAGGTCGATACGACCCGCGCACCTTGCAGGTGCTCGCAATGACCGGATTGGAAATGGGTTTCGGTTTCTAAATCGGGATTTGGGATAACCATCCATATTGACAATGTTATATAGTTTGATATAATTGAATCAGTTATACTAATCAATATAAGGAGTGACCAAAATGTACAAAACAATTTCCGCTCTCAAAGCCCGGCAAAATCTTGGCCAGGTGATGAATGAGGTGGCGATCAAAGGAGACGATTATATCATTGAACGGGCCGGGAAGCCTCTTGTGGCAGTGATTCCTATAGAAAAATACCAGTCGCTCCAGCGGGACTGGGATGAATTCTTTGAAAGTGTAAGCGCAATAGGCGCCAACGTTAAAGAAGAAGATTATGAATTAGTAGACAAGCTCGTTGACGAAGCAGTGCGCTCCTATAGAAAGACAAAAGCAAAAAAACGATGATCAGAGTCGTTTTGGACGCCAACATTTTTGTCAGCACGGTGCTGAAATCCCATTCTAACCCGGCTAAAGTTTTCCAACTAGCCAAAGAGGGGAAAGTAACGCTAATTTCATCAAAGGACATCCTCTCAGAAGTCAAGACTGTTCTCTTGTATGCAAAACTCCGGAAACTCCACCGCCGAACGCAAAAAGAGATTGAAAAATTTGTAAAAAAGGCAACCCGGGTGAGTTTTATTGTCCCAGGTACAACAAAGATTCAGGAGATCAAAGATGACCCTGCAGACAATAAGTATCTTTCTGCTGCTGTCGAAGGGAAAGCAGATTTTATTGTTTCAGGAGACCACCATCTCAAGGATCTAAAAACCTTTCAAGGAATCAGGATCCTAGACCCTTCTACCTTTTTAGCTTTAATCATGAAATCTTAGTCTGTGAGGCTTTAAACAAGCGATGCCCCTCAGGTTGTGGAATTAGATAGGCCTTCCAAGAAGTGATCCCGGAGCATGTCATCAGGAAAGTTTTTGAGATCCTTGATGGAGGCCTCGTAAGGATTCTATAGGAGGTTAGCAATCGGTATTCAATGCTGGTTCATACCCGAAATCGAATGGGGCTGGGCAGGTGAACCGTGGTAAAAACATGGTCGGGGAGAGGAGATTTGATTTTTCAGAGTTTTTGGGAGGTGAACTTTCACACTCATCTCATCCATTACGGTTTGGAATGTTGCATTTGCGAGCAGAACTTTAAAATCACGACTTCAGGAAGTTATCTTCATCTGCTGCATCTACAAGTCCTTATTCCGATATCGCTTTGGAAATTGATGTTTACCAATTCAAAGAGTTGATCGTGCTGAAATTGAACTCGAACCGTTCAAGCGTTTATTTTTCTCGTTTCCGCGCTCGGCTTATCCAATAAATAGAAGCTGCCGTTCCCAAAGGAATGGAAAAAAGGGAAATTGTGCTTATAGCCCGTGTAGCGAGCAATACATACGGAGAGTTCTTGATTCGAGGCGGCTTAGATTTGATGGACTTCTCCGGTGGCCTTGTTCTTCCAGTACCCTCGCTGCTGCAGCGGCCAGTTAAATGTGATCGCACCGGGACGGGGACAATCATTAACGCAGCAGCCGCAATACCAGCATTCATCAGGATGCAATATCATCGGCGGTTTGCCTTTCTGGGGATGGGGGATATAAACATCGATCTGGCAAACTTCTACGCAATGGTTGCAACCGTTACAGATATCCTGGTTGAAAATCACCGGATTGTTGGGTGTGGTAATATTAGGAATGGCGATTATTTTTTCCTGTGACATCTTTTTCCTCCAGAAATCCGTTTGTTTCAAAGGAATATTTCTAATTTTGGATCTACCTTTTTCCCCCGTATACCCCGTCGTAGTCTTTATTATGGGCTTCATACTGATTTTTCATCTTACCCCAGAAAGCCTGCGGCAATTCTCCGGTTTTCACCTTGCCTTTTTCCAGCTTGATCGTAAGAAACTTATGCCACTCCGGCGGGTCCAGAATCGGGTAGTCTATCCTCTGAAAACCCAGAGGAAGGCTGCTCGCCTTGCGCGCCAGCGAGGCCTGGATGATGATTTGAGCGTAAGTCAAGAGACTGGTATCTTCCAGGCTGCGCATCAGCTTGTGCGGGTCTGTAGCGAACAGTAAAGGCACGGACTCCTCTTCGATGTTTTGCAATGTATCGAGACCCATCTTGAGCAGAGACTCGGTTTTGAATTCACTGGCGTAATATTGCATAGCCCTGGCGATACCGGCGTGCAGCTCTTTCCAGTCCAATCCGCCGGCGCGCTTGACCGGGGCATAAACCCGGGCTTTCTCAAGGGCAACCTGCTCACGGGATATTTTGGATTCACCGACTTGCCGGGCATAGGCTGCAGCCTTCCTCCCGGCATATCTGCCGGTGGCGGCCGCGTAACTATGGTCCTCCGGCGCAAACATCTGCGTTCCGGCGGCATACAGCCCATCGAGCGTCGTCTTCAAGTTCCAGTCGACCAACAGACCACCACCGTACCCAGCCTCCCGCCATTGCGGCAGGCTGACGCCCTCGATAAACTTATAACTCTGGAGCAGGTCCCGGCCCGGGTCATAGCCGGCTTTGTTGAAAGTATCGATGATAATTTTCGTTGTCGATTCTTCACCGAGCATCAAGTTCCAGGTAGCCCTTCTCTCGACCTCCGGCATGGCCGGAAAATCACCGTAGAAAGGCAACGCGTACTCACCTTTCAGGATGCCTTCCCGTATTTTATCCTCAACTCCGGGGGCCGGTAACATCGCTCCCCAGTCTTCCCAGCCCTGTATCGGATAGGGCAGTCTCTTACCGTTGGCATCGACGATGGGGACGTTCTCATAACTGGCGTCACCCGCCCCGGTATACCACTTGTGTTTATGGCCGGTGGCAATACGCAAGACCCACGTGTTTTCCATTTTAGTCAGCGCAGCCCCGGCTCTCCAGGCCATGACGGTGCCGTCGCCGGTGATTGTGCGGGACATCATATTGGAATAGCCGCCCAATTCGGTGCTTATCATCCATATCGACCCGGCTCCAGAGGTGGCAAGGACAGCGGATTTGGATTTAAATATCAGGAATTCACCGGTGCGGTTATTGATGCCGGTAGCTCCGACAACCCGGGCGCCCTGGGTACCTTTCTCGGTCAGCAGGCTGGTAACCATGACGCGGTCGAAGATTTTAACCCCCAGGCGCTTGCATTCCTTTTTTAATGCGGGTTTAAAAGTGGTCCCCCAGACCCGTATGACCACGTTGTTCAGTTTCTGGTCCGGATTACTTTTAAGAATTTTTACCTTTTCCCCGGCGAAATAGCTGTGTATTTGAGTATAACGCGGGGAAATCATGAACTTGGTTTTGGCATCCCAGCCTTCGGCGCCCACATATTCATCTTCGGTATCTCTAATCTTACCGCCCATCTGTTCCATCTCGATCAAGGTATCATAGTCCTCGCGGCACTGTATCTGGATGCCGATGCCGTTGCAGTAGGGGCGTTCGGCCATGTGCTGCGCCCACTCATCCGGGTCCACATTGGATAAAGGATTTGCGGGGGCATTACACCAGTGATCGCATCCCGGACCTCCGGCTCCACTCCTGATCGTGTCACCCTTTTCCACCAGTACCACATTTAATCCCTGCCTTGCAGAGCTGATGGCCGCCCAGCAACCGGCGATCCCACCTCCGATAACCAGGACATCGGCATCGATTTCCTGCTCCTGATCGAAGCGAATAGGATACGGCCAATCCGGTGCGTGGCCTTGTTCTTTAAGATAATCATGCCAGGTGGTCATTTTTCTATACTCCTTTTCATAGCTGTCTAAGATAAGCGAGAGTTTTCAGTAGCCACCTTGATTTTATTGAACTTTTGGATTCTTAATGACTCCTCGAAATTCAGGTTTACCACAGAGCCACAGAGATCACGGAGGAAATTTTCTTATGATAAAAACTCGGTGTTATGGCACCGTGTAAATTACTTTTGCACCGTATAAATATTCGCCCTCATCAAGGCAAACGCCGAGCTGATAAACCCGTCCCTTCACCAATGCCTTATGAGAGAGAGGAAGTTCATATCCCTGGACGAAACTGGTACCGTTTGTGACAAATGCATTCGTATAGTTATCAACGATCCCGGTTGCCATGTTGAGAGCATCAAGCTGGAAATAAGGAGCAGATACACCGATAAAATCGTCTATCAAGTAAACGATTACCTTGTTTATTTTTGTGGCATTGCCTGGAATTCTCACTGGTGCAATAAGACATGGGTAAGTGGCAGTCCCACTGAGATATCCTCCACTAAATGATTTAAAGAAGGTACCAGCGTCCGTCTCGATCTCGCCATTAGTTGTAAACTCAGAAACAGGAATCAGGAGGCTCGCTGCCTCTGCCTTATCTACGTCACCCGCAAGAAACAGAACGATAACGGCAATCATCATACAAAAACATTTAGCGAAAAAATTGCTTTTTCCCTTCATGGCATCCCTCCTTGACTGGTTTCATTTATTTCTTGAACAACGAAATAGCACAGTCAACGCCAAATGTCAAAGGATGATTGATGATGATTTCCAATGGAAAGAGAGGGTAACGAGTTCTTCAGCCGCAGCGAATAGCTGTCGGCTGCAAGAGCAATGTTCGGCGCATTTTGTTTTTGATTTTATTATGACTAACCACACAGCTACATATCGTTGAGGTTGCAGACGTCGCGAACGCCGACCGCCTCTGTTCGCTACACGGGGACGTGGCAGGGTGCGCAATGAGCTGGTTACCCACCGCATCCAACTTCGCCAGGAGTTTGGACAAGACACTGCAGGGTCAAGTCAATCAATGCTCTGGATGATGAAAGTCTTTTTTCAGAACCCAAATACATTTTCTTATTTCCCGTTCTATTTATTGATACCGGTTATAATAAATGTCCTGTAACTAATTGAATTGGCAGTGGTTATTGAGAACCGTCCCCGGTTTCCATACACAATCAGTATCCCCGAGTAGCATTTTCACCAACGGATTTTTTCGAACATCCCTTTTGTCTCTTCCTTGACTTACTTCTCCCTTTTTCGTATATTTAAGCCATCCCAAAGCAAAGTCTTTCCTTAACGTCATTAACTTTGTGATATCAGCAAGGACAACCAGGCAATGCTGACGTATCAGAATACAGTATCTCAATTGGATGATTGATTAGCTTGGCCATTAGACGAACTCCTTAAGGGTTATGCCTTGAATCCTACTGCTGGCGCGGGTGCGAAAAAGGTTAGACTCCGAAAGAACTTTGTATGAGTAATACGCTTTTCACAATCGCCTATTCAGGCCGGTCAATCGAAGAGTTCATCGCCCTTCTGGAAGAGCACAAGATAACGGCACTGTGCGATGTTCGATCGGTGCCGTACAGCAGCCGGAACCCACAATTTAATCGCGAACCACTCAAGAAGGTGTTGAAATCCCATAACATCGAGTATGTTTTCCTCGGCGAAGAATTGGGTGCGAGGCCCAAAGATCCGTCGTGTTACGTCGATCGGAAGGCGCTTTATCAGAAAATAGCCCAATCGACCTTTTTTAAGAAGGGATTGGAGCGTATCAGGCTCGGGATGCAGAAAGATTACGTCCTCGCCCTGATGTGCGCGGAAAGAGATCCGATGGCATGCCATCGGTCGATCCTGATATGCAGGAAGATGCGCGATTGGCTGATCGACATCCGCCACATTATTGATCATGATACCACGGAGACGCAGGCAGACCTGGAAAAGCGATTAATTGAGCAATTAAAGCTTCCCCCCGATTTGTTCAAGAATACAGATTCAAAGACTCTGGTTGAGCGCGCCTACGAAATTCAAGCTGACCGGATCGCTTATGTTGAGAAGGGTGAATGGGGACAGGATGAAAAAATGGCGGAGATGGTAAGAGAAGAACATGAACCATATTAAAATTTATACGATTGGTTTCACTCAAACCTCTGCTGAGGAGTTCTTCGACAAGTTGATCAAAGCGGGCGTCAAGAAAGTCGTCGACGCACGATTGAACAACAGTTCGCAGCTTGCAGGCTTTGCAAAAAAGAACGACCTTGAGTATTTCTTAAAGACAATAGGAAACATTGATTATATCCATTTGCCTGTATTAGCCCCGAGCGAGGAAATCCTTGCTGAATATAAAAAGAAAAATGGCGATTGGCCTACCTATGAAAAAAGGTTTCTCGCACTTATGGAGGAAAGGCGAATCGAGAATGTCGTCAGTCCTGGCGAACTGGATCGGACGTGCCTGCTGTGTAGCGAGCATCTTCCAAACCATTGCCACCGTCGTCTTGTGGCAGAGTACTTGAAAAATAAATGGGGAAATGTAGAAATTGAGCATCTCGTTTGAGACGGAGGGCCGGCATGGATCTCATTGTGACGGACTTAACGAGGTTTGCGAAAGATGATATCGTTTGCATAGCAGGGATAGATTTGAAATCAAAACAGTGTATCAGACCATTGCCATACCTTCCGAAGGCGGAATGTAAGCGACTTAAGCTCCTTCCCGGAGCAATATTAGAAGGGAAATTCACAAAACCCAATAAAGTTGATAAGCCACATACCGAGGATATGAACTATAAGGGTCTTTCCTTTAAGGGGCCCTGCACATCAGAGGAATTTGAAAACGTGTTAAAGGCGACGACTTATCCCTCAATCAATCAAGGCTTTGAGGATAAAGTCCCAACAGGTGCAAAGGTCATTCCCTATGACGATCCCCCGTCCAGATCGATTATCACACTAAAACTAAAGCCCAACGAAATAGAAATAGTAAGAAATGCATTTGACCCGAAGAACCTTAGACTTAACATCAAGGATAATGACGGCAGAAAGTATGTGTATATATCGATCACTGATCTTGGGTTTCATAATTTTGCTGTTTCAAAGCAGAAAGACCCAAACTATGTTGATGAACTGAACGAGTTTATGCGCACCTCAAAAAGGGTTTACCTCAGAATAGGCTTAGGGAGGCGTCACAAATCCGATGATGGTCGTGATGGCTTCTGGATTCAAGTAAACGGTATATATACGTTTCCTGAATTCATGACCAAAATTAGGACCTATGAGTGAGTGCATTTGACTCCTATCAAGGACAGAAAACCAAGAGAGGGATGTCTATGTTGAGACGGAAAGTTACGGAGCTACGCGGATGCGGGGAGGTGGCTGATCCTTCTTGAGGACGATGAATGAGTGACTATCACATCAATATCTTTTATAGCGAAGAGGACGGCGGCTATATCGCTGATATTCCTGACCTGGATTCCTGCTCTGCTTTTGGTGAAACTCCGGAGCAAGCTTTAGAGGAGGTGGAAAAAGCCAAAAAGGCCTGGATTGAAGTGGCCCGTCAATCTGGAAGACCCATACCCACCCCTCGTTACCGACCAGTGATTTACCAGGTCGCACGGTGAGAACCCCTGAGTACAACAGTCTGGGAGGGTTCCATATTCATCTTTAATAACATCATCTTAGACACTATCTATCATTACCACCCACCATCAATCTCGGGTTGCATTGCTCTCAGTAAACACAACTAACAGAATAGTTTGGCCGATAATGCAAAAAAACCTAAAAGAGATCCTTATACGCATGTGCAGCAGTGTAAACGCATCCTACCCCACTAATGTACTGAGCCACTCTCAATGTTTCCATGATCTCTTCTTTTGTTGCACCAGCTTTCATTGCCTGCAGTGTCAACGATTTCACGCCTTCAACGGTTCCGTGTGAGGCATCGAGGGCCATGGCAATAAACAGCTTAACCTTCCTGGATAAAGCCCCGTCTACAAGGGCAAGTGTCTGGGTAGCTTCAACGTTCTTGAATAATTCCAGATCGAGTTTCTCGACGATGCTTAAAGGATTCTCAGCCATGATAATAACCTCCTTTGTCAATATACCTCAAAAACCCCGTTTTGTGGACGGAGATAGGGACGGTTCCAATTTTGATCTTTGATGACACTATGCTACAGACTATCTTTTCTCAAGTCAGTCGATTATTTTTTTTCAAGTTAGTCAGTGCTTTGCATAATAACAGTTTCCTTCCAGAATCCAAATAGATTTCTTATTTCCTCTTCTACTTATTGATCCCAGTTATAATAAATGTCATGTAACTAATTGAATTGGCAGTGGTTATTGAGGACCGTCCCCGGTTTCCATACACGAAGGGGCACCGCCGTCCAAAGCCGCCATAATGACGCTGGCATCAGTACTGAGACTCTGGCGCCGGACGGATGGAGGGGGGTTATGGACCTTATTTTCTAAGCAATTCTTCTGCTCTAAGAGCTCTGGAAAAAAATCTTCGCTCTCTAATCGCTGCAATCGTTTCATAATCGTTGTAATCAGAGATTTCTCTCGGACGTAGACTGAGGATTTGCTGAATCTATAGCGAAAGGCGGCCGTGAGGGCAGTCCCTCCGGTAATGGCTGCCTTCCGATCATATTTTCCAGGATGGAGTAAAAGCTTATGATAGCGAGTTCTGCAGCGACAATCAGTTCGTATATTTACCTATATAGAGGAATAAACCTCCTTTGTCAAGAAAAGGAACAGTGAGCCATGTGAGAGATGCAACTTCGGGACACATAAAACAATTGAAATCCAACAAGAATGGCGGGAAGCGAAGAGATCGTACCTGTGCGCCGAAGCACTCCGGTGGGCAGGCGCAAAAGGAAGGTTTATTTGTGATCCAATCCCGCAAAACGCGGGATTGGATCACAAGATTCATCGTCTCGGAAGCTAATTCAGCTTATTTCCCTGGCCATACCAAATCGAGCTTTTCGTTTGGCGGCCTCTCACCCTTCGATCCCGCGCTTCACGGGACTCAGGGCAATGGTTCGACAGGCTCACCATCACCGGTCATCCTGAGCTTGTCGAAGGATCTTGGTGAGTCCCGCGAAGCGCGGGATCGAAACATGCGTTCTTCGAGGTGAAAATCCTATTTTGGACAAGACAGTGCACTAATGTTTTTCCATCCAGTCTTCCCATGTGTTCCATTGGATTTGATGTATTTTTGGCCAATCCGTATGTACGTGTTGCTGCATCACATACGGCTGGGCGCTTCTATAAACAGGGATGACCATACAGTCTTCGGAAGCCTTCCTTACGGCATCCTGCATCGCCTTCTTCATGGCACGTTCTTCATAGGTATGGAGGGCCTTGTCACAAGCGGCAAGATACTCCGGGGTCTTTTTTATGAAATCAAATCGATAGGTGGCCGGTCTCGGTCCCCAATGCTGATAAAGATCCGTACCGGAAGGGTGTATTCCCGATGCCGCAAAGGCAAGCTCATCCCAACCCCCGGGGCCGAAAAGCTGCGCAGCGTACCGCCCTGCATCAGCGATATCGATGGTGACCTTGATCCCCACTTCACCGAGATACGATTGAATGGCCGTGGCCCCGTCTTTTGATCCCGCCACGGTCATCAGCTTTACCTCGAATCCATTCGGGTAGCCCGCTTCAGCAAGTAATTGTTTAGCCTTTTCAGGATTATACGGCCTTAGGTTAAGCCCGGGGTTATAGGCAGGTGAAAAAGAGGGGACGATCTGGGTCAGGGGCTCGAACTGACCAAACCCGATCGCTTTCGCTATCGCCGGCCGGTCGAGCGCATATTCTATCGCTTCGCGTACTTCCTTCTTGAGGAGGGGTGAATCCGGTCTTCTCGGCTTATTGGTATTAGGCAAGAGAACTTGCATCATACCAGGCCCCCAATTAACCTTGAAGCCTTTCTGTTGCAGATCCAGGGCCATTTTGACATTCGGCATGTCCCCCCAAATATCCATTTCCTTATTTTCCATTTTCATAGAGGCAGTGACAGGGTCAGGGATGTATTCGTACGATATGGAGTCCAGGAGCGGGTACCCTTTGCGCCAGTAGTTATTGTTTTTCACATATTTTAGGTAAGTGTCGCGCTTGAAATCAACTAACTTGAATGGTCCCGTGCCGATCCCGTTTACTCTTGCCCAGTCCTTGCCGTTCTTCTCAATGGCGGGAACCGAGACGATTTGAATATTGAAGCCATAGTTGAGCATCGCGGCACTCGTCAAATCGGTCGCACTGAGCCGCACCGTATCTTTGTCAACGATGTCAACCGACTTGATCAGGTCACCGTCCAATATCCTGCCAGACTTCAAGTTCAAGTCCAGGTTCGCCTTCAGGCTCTCGGCATCGAAAGGAGATCCGTCGCTGAACGTGACTCCCTTCTGGATGTGGAACGTGATTGTCATGGCCTTCGGGTCAATCTTCCAGGATTCAAGCAGATTAGGAACGAAGCCACCTTTTTCGTCCCAGTGCACCAGTCTCTCTGCCCATGGCAAGGCCGAGATGAAATCCGCCGGGGCCCATTCCGGGATGTACCCGATGTTTTTAGGCGAAATAACGGAAGTTATGATTCTAATGTTGCCCCCTTTGACGGGTTCGGCCACGGCCGCCGTCTTGGGCGCCTCTTTTTTTGCCTGGGCTTGAACCGACGAGAGACTCGACAGCCCTGCGACTATGATTGCAGCCACTATCAATACTGCAAAGCCGAAAAGTAACTTCTTCACATTAATCCCCTTTTGCGTGCTCATATTGATCTCCTTTCTGTAACCCCACCCTGCCTCCCCCTAAATTAAGGGGAGGTTAGGAGGGGTTATGGTCATTCACCGTGTCCCAAGCGCGTTGGGGTGAATTGAATGTATTAAAATGGATTTTGAATGTCAAGAATTAAAATGCGGTCATGCGGTCACAGAAACTGATCCAAATCAAGCTTGCTTCGCCAATGCATTACCTGGAGGTTCTCAGGCATTACTTGCTCGGTGGTGCGGGAGCCCTCTCCCTGGGATAAACTTGAAAGTTCACTGTTCCAGGAACTGATCGTGCAGTCATGAACTTGGCCGCATAGGAGCCCGCATAGTTCTCAGCCATTTCCTGCGTATCCCATTTGTAGTAACCAGCGAACACTCCCCGCTCTTCATCAACCATCCAACGTTTTGAGCGAAAACCGGGCAAGCCGATGTAGAAGGGGATGGGAAGCCACGAAAACAGAATGTTTAGGCGTACCGACATCCCGGCCACGCGAAATTGTGCGATAAAGACCGCCCCGACTCTGGATGGTTGGCTTTGATCAGGATCGACTACCATGTGGCGAAATACAGTGAATCGCTGCCCCCGCTCATTCGAGAATACCGCGCCGATCTGGTCTTTGAGAAAGTGAAGCCGCCCCGTCAAGAGATATTGAAGGGTTTTGATGAAGGAATAAAAAGGCGTGTACCGAATCGATCGGATCATCTGATTGTCATTCTGCCGGGCGCGTGCTAAAAGCAATCGGGACCTCCGGCGAATCCTTGGAGGAACCAGGGGTTCAGGAAGGACTTCGCGAAGCGGATTCACCATCGAAAAATGACCTTTTTGCAGGAAAGTAAAGAACCCCGCCCACAGGGCGGGGCTTTAAAACCCTTTAAACAATTTTAGCTGTTTTCCATGGACCTCATCGTTATGATACTGGATATATCGCTTGATCAAATCCGCTGTTATTTTGTCTCCCACCGTCCTGGCAAAATACCCATCCTCCCAAAATTCTCCTCCCCACAACTCCTTCCTCACCTCGGTAAACTTCTCAAATATCTCACTGGCAGATATGCTCTTCAACATACCTACTACTTTCGCAATCGAATATCTTGGTGGAAAACTCATGAATATGTGAACATGATCCGGTGCTACTCTCATCTCCTGAATTTCAAAACCATAATTCTCCGATACCTCCGAGAAAATCTCTTTCGCTTTATCTCTTATCTCCTCTCTTTTAATCCATTTCCGATATTTGGGGGTCCAGACCAAATGATATTTTGTGTCGTAAACAGCGTGAGCAGTTCTTTTGATAGTCATGGAGTCTCATATACCACATTCTATCTGTTTTCAACAGACGCACCTTTCATCCCCGTCCACAGGACGGGGTTTTCAGGTGCGATTTTAATAAATCATCTTAGTCAACCCGAATGTTCGATTACTCCTCCTTCGCAGTTCTCTGCTTAAGCAGTCTAACCAGTTCCTCATAGGAGGATCGTGCAATGATTGAATTGAACTGGGCCCGGTAATTTCTTACAAGACTGACTCCCAGAACCCAGATGTCATAGACACGCCAGTCCGCCCCTTTTCTTTTAAGACGATAGGTAGCAGGGATCTCTTTGCCCGTACGCGTGATGACCCAGACCTCCACGACCGCGTAGTCTCCATCAATGCGCTCCCGCTCATATCGCACATTCTCCCCGGAATAGTACTCCACCTTGTTCAGGTAGATCTGTCGAAGAAAAGTTGAGTAAAGGTTGATAAACTCTTTCCTGTCTTCGGAATCTATTTTTGTCCAGTGGGGCCCAAGGGACCGGCGGGACAACTCTTCCCAGTCAAACCGCTCATCGACCGCCTTCCAGATAAGTCTTTTCTGCTCTTCCGCTTTTCCTGGAACTTTGAGGGATGGATTGTTAAGGATAGAGAGGATCTTGTCGGTAGTTTCTTTGACCTGTTCGAGCGGCTTCCCTGCCCAGGCCGAAACATCAAGGACGAAGGAGAGCAATACCGCAGTAAGCCAGAAGAGAAATGATCTATGCATCGGTCCCATTTTCGGGAGGCTCTGGGGTCGGGCTTGCAATATTGCAATTAAGGGGGATAGAGAGGCTCTTTTCCCTATTTCGATAATTTCTCTTCAGCAAGGGCGATTAGGTCCTTCGCAAGATCGAGTGTGAAGCTCGCATCCTCTTTCGATATCTTCGCAGTAAATTTGTAGCGGGCAGCATTTCGCAATTCCAGGCTTTGATTGAGCCTTCGCCCAATGGCTCTCTCTATCACTTCAGACTTAATGTAAAGTTCACCAAAGCGTTGAGCAATCCCTCCGTGGGAACTGGGAAGATCGGGGATCTTCAATATGAGCAAGGCCTTCACAGCCAGCTCCGCTGAGTTGTAAGCCCCATCAAGACCAAGCCGATTGTGCCCTCGCTTGATTGAGTCGCCAGCAGAATCGTAATATTCCTGTGCTAATGAAAGATAGTGGGCCGCCGCTGAAAGTCTCAGGTCTTTTTCGGGCATTGAATAAACCTCCTGACCATGGGTGAGGACGTTCTTTAAGAAATAATCCGTAAGGGGGTACAGTTCGTCAATGCTGGAAGTGAGGATTTCTACCGGGAGCCTCGTGTGCATCTGGAAATCAAGGAGGATGTCTGCGATTCGATCCCGAACGAGTTCTCCATTCTTTGTTACGATGAGAATATCTACATCGCTGCCTTTTCGGGCAGTCCTTTTCTGGGTACTCCCAAACCAGACCACTTTGCTGATAAGGTGACCGATGTCGCTGTTGATCAGAGCATCCCGAAGTTTGTTTATTTGGGCCAGATAGTTCATGGACGCCCTCACAGAGATTGATCGCTGAAGGTGAAAAAGAAGAGAAAACTCATTAAAGAATGGTCGGGGAGAGGAGATTTGAACTCCCGACTTCTTGGTCCCGAACCAAGCGCGCTACCAGGCTGCGCTACTCCCCGACAAGGTTTTAAGATAATCGATTTTCTTTAAAATGTCCAGAAATGAAACTCGCCTCTTACCATAACTATCCTCTGCATATGTCACCGCAATAATGTCAAGGGGAGTCTTCTTGAAGAATTCTTGGAAAGCCAACTTTAGGTCCCGACAGCCACAGATTCAATGCGGGAGATTGTCTTGGGACGTAAGCGCCCTACACGGACATACACCACCTTTTCTCCACGATCTTCCATTTCGCGGCCCATTTTTCTGTTGTACGCACGTAGTTTGGCATCAAAGTCCGGCAAGAGCACAATCTCGGCATCCCGAGGAAGGACTGACTCAATTTCAGGATGCTCAAAAAGGTAGCGGCTGAATTCCGTACTCAGTTGAATGTTCCTCTGAACCAACTCTTCGCCCGTCTTTTTCATCTTCCCTCCAGAAATCGTTCGCGGTAGGAGAACCAGTTTGTCTTGAGGTCGCTTTCCGCAAAAGTTAAGGCATCGTTCAAGGCTTGATTGAACAGAGCGTAGAAGGGCTAATTGTATTTGAGCCATAGATCATCTTCCGTGTCGACCAACCTTCCTGTTTACTCCGGCTGAAATGATCCTCTTTGATTTGTAATATACACGGTTATTGGACTTATTGGAAGTCCTTTCCTCGGCCCCAATAGTTTTGATGGCGGACCTTTTCCTCTGCACCTGGAAAAGAATACAGTTGTTTTAGCCTCCAAATACTTAGTTCACCCCATTTACACCTCAATACCTCGCTGATAGAGTGGGAATAAAGTGTCATAAAACTATTTCATAACTCCCCCTCACCCCCTCTTATAACCCCTCGCTGTCCCCCCTTAAAGTTAAGGGGGGATGAAGGGGGGTTAAGAGGGGGGATAACACCCACATAAGTGGCGAAGGAGCTATTTTTGATAATACCTTATCGATAAAAAGGAGGCAGACATGGTCGAAGACTGGTTGGCAAATGCACATGAAGGCATGTCACGAAGACAATTCCTGTGGCGGATGAGTGCCGCAGGGATCAGCCTCGTAGGCTTCGCGATCGCAGCAAATCCTGTGGGAGGTGAAATTATTACAACCTCCACCGAAGGTCTCAAGGCGGCAGATGGCAAGGTGCCTTCAGGAGATTTCCAGGTGCCGATCTACGAAGCAGAACCGGCGGCGCCAGGAAAATATCCGGTTGTGCTGGTCGTTCCGGAAATCTTCGGAATGCATGAGCACATTAAGGATGTCACACGCCGTTTTGCCAAGGAAGGTTTCTTGGCCATTACCTTTGAACCCTATGCACGGGAGGGAGGTGTTTTACAGCTGACCGATATGGCAGCCGTTATGAAGGTGGTTAACCAAGTTCCCGATAAGCAGGTTATGGGGGATCTGGACGCTCTCGCAGCATATGCCAAGAAGCATTCGGCAGCAAGGGCCGACCGGATTGGAGTGACGGGCTTCTGCAGGGGTGGAACGTATACCCTTCTTTTTGCCGGCCACAACCATGAAATAAAAGCTGCCGTTCCCTGGTATGGTCAGATCAAACCGGATAAGACGCCCGGCATCCGCACTGTTGGACCGCTCGACATTGCCGCTCAGATAAATTCAGCCGTCCTCGGTCTGTACGGAGAAGCCGATCTGGGTATCCCGGTGGCTGACGTCAAAGAGATGGAAACTGCCCTGAAAGCGGCTGGAAAAACAGCTGAGTTCGTAATCTACCCCGGAGCGCCACATGCATTCTTCGCAGACTACCGGCCCAGTTACCGGCCCGAGGCGGCTAAAGATGCCTGGAACCGCTGCGTTGCATGGTTCAACAAGTATCTCAAAGATTAGTTAGAAAATAGCACCTTAAAATCCCTCCCAACCTCCCTTTGCCAAAGGGAGGAGATCATTACCCCCCTTAGAAAAAGGGGGGCGAGGGGGGATTTTCATGGTTCGAGGGTGCCCTCCGGGAATGGGGCATTAATTAGAGAATAACGTGCCCGTGTCCGTGTCACGTGTCCGTAATATATTGAATTTTCACAGTTCGAGCCTGCCTGCTGGTAAGCAGGGGCTTTGTAGCCGTAACCTTAACCCCCCTTCGTCCCCCCTTAAATTAAGGGGGGAATAGAGGGGGGTACCGATTTTCATGATTCACGGCTTCCTCCGGCCATTAGTTACTATTTTCATTCACCAAGCACAACGAGAGAGGGGACTGATAATCAAGGAATGGGGGCACGTTCCGGTCAAAATCTGGATACGGCCCGGCTGACGGCCTCCTTCAAATCAACAAAAGCCTTCCCCATTCCGGTTTTGAGTTCCCCCCAGGCCCCTTCTCCTCCCTTTTTGATTTCATGCAACTTCAGGGCTGCCGCCTCCCGTTT
>Ga0214473_10002940_pt1 | contig 20828 bp, 40 predicted proteins | sample RVTome_7_FD_203509 | JGI IMG/M metagenome (GOLD analysis project Ga0214473, IMG submission 203509) | Soil microbial communities from uranium-contaminated site in the Upper Colorado River Basin, Wyoming, United States - RVT98D197 | ecosystem: Environmental > Terrestrial > Soil > Contaminated >... | reverse complement strand
TAACAGGTGCCCACAATCATCACAGACAGGGTCTTCATCGGGATTTCACCAAGGAGAATATCCATGGAAAATATTATCCAACCAATCAGGACAAAATCGGGAGTAATGCTAGGTAATATAGTTTTTCTGCCGATATCAACAACTCTTCCAACACAGGTTGCCCATGCCGATCCATCAACTTACTAGACCATCGAGTAGGAATTGCTTCAATTCCATACCAAGCACCGGCCATGGCTCCGGTGATAGCTGCGATGGTATCAGCATCCCCACCTAAGTTAACTGCTTTGATAATAGCCTCTTCGAAAGAGGTGGTAGTTAATAAGCAATTAACAGAGGCAATGACTGTATGATGCACTGTGCCAAAAGGAGTGATTTTTTCTACTTTGTGAATATCCTTGTATTTTTCTTGCATATCCAGGGGAATGTGCGTAAGAGCATATGCATACGCCGCCCGAGGACTATTTAAAGTATAGAGACCAGCCGTTTTTAATAACTCCTGAGCCTCCGTTAGAGGTTTTATGGACGGGCTCTTTGCCTTTAGCAAATAAGAGATGATTACATTGATAAAATTAGCCGCATGAATACATTCCTCGCGGGGATGGGTAATCATCCCCTGTATTTGGGTGTGTTGCAACAAAACACTTTTGTCCGCATAGCAATCAAACATGGCAATGGGGGCACACCGCATCACGGAACCATTACCTAGACTTTTCAGGCCAAGCTCGGATCTACCGGCTTCCTGCCAGGAATAGCCATCGCGCAAGCGTTTCATCGCTGCCCGGACTGTTCCACCAGCGCCAATGGGGCTGTCAAAAAACCATTCTTGGAACTTGTGGGCTATGTCGGCTGGATCAAATCCTTGTTTTTCTAGGAGGCTCCTGACGAGGCAGAGGGCCATCTCTGTGTCGTCGGTAATCTGTCCTTCTAAAAGTCCGAACGTTCCGCCGCCAATCATTTCGGTGACTGGCTTGACTGCTGTGCTGGGATGCCCCGGAATCTCTTCTGCGGGACCTCCTAGAGCATCTCCGCAGGCTAGCCCAACCAAACACCCGGCGAAACGACTACTTGTCATTATTGGAGCGGCTTCCTGCAACCACAGCATTGATTAAGTTCTAGGGCACAAATACTGCAAAGTTGATCCGAACAACTCGGAATATCTATTCCACATCGCTGGCAAGTGCCGATAGCGGTCAAAGACGCCTGCTGAGCACAATCGGCACACCAAGCACTACGTACTACTCCCACTTTAAACTCTCCTTGATGCAGTTGAATTGGTGTTAGTTCTGGGCGGCATCCAACCAAACAGCCAAGCAAGGCTAAAAGCATTAATCCCCTCATCTTAGTTTCCTCAGTTCCTCTCGTTGTGTGAGTATTTCAGCCTCTAGTTTATTGATCTTTTCCAGAATAGCTCGTTGCTGTGCTTGCTGACGAAGCTTAACTTCATCCACATCAGGATGGTGACGAACAGTTCGGGTTTCTATTTGATAGGATGGGCGATTATAGCTTACCTCTTTGGCTTGCTGTTCCATAAATTGTCTAGTGGTACGCGCCCCATCTCTAGTGCGGAAAACACCGATAATCTTGAAAGAATCATACCCATCTAATTCTCCTTGTTGATCAACTCGGGAAATGGATTCAATTAAGATCCATACTTCTTGATCTTCTACTTCTTTAAGTATAGAACCCAGAGGGTTATCAGGAAGTGGCATAGCTAAACTAGCTCCATCTCAAATTGAAGTGTTTGAACCACCATTTTTCGATCGAAGTCATTGATCCACGACAAAACACTAGCCGGAAAGTTGCCGAATTTCCACGAACCATCTTTAAAATACATCAAATAACGCAGAGGTTCTCCTTCTTTTGCTCCCCAGGCAATGCCCATAGACTTTTTGGTGGCCCGGCTCATGGCCAAAGCAATAGGGCAACTAAAAAAGTTGGTCGGGATGCCTTTTTTAATGTCCACGGCGGTAATTTCAAATTTCATCAATATCCGACTCCGAAACTTCCTCCAATAATGCTGCATCAATATCCCAATCAACCGTAGCCGGACCACGGTCTTCTTCTGGAGTATTTCTAGCTTTTTGAAGAGCTTCCGCCATAGTCTCGGCTTCTACTGTAAAGCATTGAATACTAGTTTCTGTTACCATGACTTCCCAGGTTGGCATGAATGTCTCCTATTCAGGACAGCCAGTAGCAGCGCGACCGCCCCCGTCAGTTTTGTGGATGCTCCGGGTGTATTTAAATGCCTCAGCTAACCAACGTGCATCGGCCAATGCGTGGTGTTCTGTGCCACTTTGTTTGGGCAGATCCGATTTTTTAATACCAAAGGTATCCATCGTTTGCTTGAAATCGTGGCAATACATAGGAAAGTGTGGGGGCAAATCAATCATGCGGCCGAAGATCCAGCAAAAGACCACCCAGTCATAGTCGGCATAGTAAGCCCAGAATTCCGGTTTTGTCCAACGGCCATCTGCGTCACTTCCGATGAATTTTAAAATTTCCTGCCGCATCTCTAATTTAGAAACACGACATGTGCCCCCTTGAAGATGCGCTAAGACATTGGTTTTGATCCAATCGTCAGCGTATGTTAGATCTGCCTCTGCATTTTCTAAATAAAGTTCTCGACCATCTTCCGCCACCACACCAATGGATATTAGCTCGATGGTAGATGGGCGTTCGATAAATTCAGTGTCTAAAAAGATCTTAACCATTTAGGCTCCGTCCGATCTGTCTGCGCCTTCCAAACATCCATCATTTTGGAGCTACCAATTTAAACTGAGTCTTTAAGTTATTATAAAGAACCTGATACTCTTGTTTGTAATCTTCCCACGTTGTAGATGGGTTATCTGTGATAGCTTTCCAAAGAGCATTGGCCTCTGCAAAATCTATGATGCGGCCGTGCACCGCGATTTGAATACCAAACTTGAGAATACGCAAAGAATGCCAAAGACTCTTTTTAGCAATATACGGCTGCTGCTCTACTTCAAACTTCTTCTTGGCTTTGACGAAAGAGTTACTAGCTTTAGCTGATAGAGATTCGCGGAGTTTGCTTCGGTCTAGTTGCCACGGAAATTCTAACTCCTTTTTTAGGATGTGCTCTTTTGGCAGGAGTAAACATTCTAAGACCGAGATTTCATGATCTTCGATTCGCTGACGAAATCTTTTACAATCATATAGCGTGGCATCCACCCCATTGTTGCTAAGAGTATCTTCTTTGCCTACCTCACCATCTTCCACAATGATGTAATCATGATCAGATGTAGGGCCTGCAGTCCCAAAAACTTGAGATCCATAGGCATATACATTTCTAATAACTGGGAGACGGTCCCCTAGTTTTAAATTTTCTGCAATAGCATCGAGTGACAGCACAAAAACTCCAAGACGAAAGTTTAATCTAAAAATTTTGCTTAGCAAGTTCTATTGCAAAGTTTAAGTGGGCAAGTAAGCTCCTTGCATGGATTCTCCAACTAAAAAGTTTAAGCGGGCCACCGCCAAATTCATCCGAGATGAGATCGCAGCTACCCAAGGCAGTCATAGTGTGCAATACGCCATCTTGCAGGTAGCGATGGCTATTTTTCTTGGATTTTTACTATCTTTTGGGCTAGTAGCCTATTATTACTAGCTTGACAAAGGTCTAGTCCCGTGGTAGTCTGCGGGACTTACGGAGGTTAACATGGGTTATCGTAAAATCACCAATCTTCAAATCGATCATCCACTTCTTCTCTTTAAGGAGGTGTATGCTACAGAGAAGTGTCATGGTACAAGCTGCACACTAACCTTCACTTATACCCCGGAAAAAGGCTGGGAAGTCCGTGCCTTTTCTGGTGGCATCAAACACCCTGACTTCATCTTTATGATGAACACCCGCTATAAGCTAGCTACCGATGTGCTTGCCAAGCTGGCGACTTTGACAGATAGCCAAGATATTAAGAAAATCATCATCTACGGCGAAGGTTACGGTGGCCGTTGTCAAAACATGGGCGACGTTTACGGCCCTCTTAACTTCGTAGCCTTCGAAGTTTGTAAGGAAGTTCCTGGGGCCGATGGTCCTCGGGAATGCTGGCTCGATGTTCCTCGTGCTGCACGTTTTGTAGAGGCACTTGGCCTGCCATTCGTTTTCTACGAACGTGGTCCAGCCACCATCGAGTGGTTAAATTCGCAGCGCAATCGCCCCTCGGAACAAGCCAAGCGTAACGGCATGGGCGATAATAAGGAGGGTGAGGGCATTGTTGTTCGTGCCCCTATCGAACTCTACGACGACAATGGTGGTCGCATGATCGCCAAGTATAAGCGTGAAAATTTCCGGGAAACTGCTACGGCTCGTGTTTTGACAGAAGACGATATCCAAGAAAAGCATGATGCCGAAGAAATTGCTAACGAATGGGTAGTCGAGGAGCGGCTTAATCACGTTCTTAGCTCTCTGGTGGCTAAGGGCCATGCTCAACTCACTATTCGCGACACTCGTCTAGTCATGGATGCCATGATTGAGGACGTTAGTGTAGAGGCTGTCGGCCAAATTGTTTGGTCCGAATCCGCTGGCCGGGCCATCGGCAAGCGTGCTTCGGAGTTATTCAAGCGCCGACTCTTAACTGGCGGCATTACTAATCCCATCGAAGGAGTTTAGGCATGGCCAGACAAAAATATACAGAATATCTCACTATGGAACAGATGGAAAAGCTGACTACCGAAAGGCTGCTAGCCTATCGGAAGTCTCTGCTTTCTTTGCCAGAGTGGCGTACAGGACCGGATGCTGCTTGGTGGCAGGCAGAACACGCACGGGTCTTAGCAGAGTCCAAAGTTTTGTTAGATACTAGAGAGCACATTAACAAATCATGAAAGCAGCTAGACCACACTGCGATGCAGAAGTAATTCATGCACCGACAAAATGTGAGTTTTGTGATCATTACCCGGAATTACAAGCAGAGCGTGTAGTTGCGGGAATTAACTTTACGGGAGAGCAGGATCCCAATAAGAAACCTTGTCCAGCCGAAGTTAGAAGACCTCTTCAAACTATCAATCGCTGGGGTGGGAATATCGCCAGCCCTGCGGATGCTTGTCCTAAATGTGGTAATCTAGGAAGATGGATCAATATGGCATTATCTTGTCCACAACATGGGCCGTTCTAATACGTTTTTGAAAAATTCTTCCTAATCAGTATATTGCGCAGGACCAGCAATAGCTACTAGTTCTTCTAATATTCGAATAGCTTCATCCAAAGACTTAAACTCCCTCTCTCCGTTATTGCATTTCCAGTTAAATTGAATGCTAAAATATCCGGTCCGAAATCCTGGATAAAACGTCACTGTGATGAAGTTTCTTCCTTGATCACAGGGAATCTCCCCCATCATTTGAGCTAGAACCTTCATCTTTTCGACATCTAGTTCAAACACTATTCGCCCTCAGCTAATACACGTAAACGTGCCTTCTCTCCGTAACGACCTAGTTCCATCATTTGATCTTGAGATATAAAAGTTCTAACATGCTTCCAAGCTTCATCGTGAGAGACTTCCGGAACATTACCGTAACTATTAGATAGCTTCCAATAGCCTGCCCCCCATCCCTCCTCACCGTATCCGCACAACTTGCACACACGACAAGGCCGAAAAAGTACTCCTCCAAAATGGCTATCTACATACTTTCCTTCCAAAGTCAGTTCTTTGGGATGCTTGCACTGCTCTTGCAACTTCTTAATAGCATCATCTTTTCGAGATGTTAATGTTTTGATCTGTGCCTCTAAGTCTTTGATCTGGGCCAAGTCATGCCACAATGGCAAACTATCTTGAACCCACTCCGGTGTTGCTTGTTCCATGGCTAGTGATCCGTTTGTTCATGCGCATCTAGTTTTTTCTTGATCACACCCAAAATCCAATCCCATATTTCGGGATAATCATTTAGAATTTTGTCGCAACGTGAGCAGGGTTCTTTTTCTGCTTCTTGGCGTGTGCACTTCCAAAAATTTCCACACAGCTTGCAATTAGCGTGACTTCCATCATAACGGTTGTTCATCGCCTATCTCGCTTTCAGTGTCCCATTTCGCACGGTCTATATCCAAAGTTTGCTGCAACTGCTCGCAAACTTCAGCCAACATCGTATGCCATTGTTGGTCTTTTCGGTAATCACTGCCTTGACCCCCGTGCCAGCTAGGCTTCCACCAATATCGTAGAGGCATTATGATATGATATAGACATTCCAGACCTGCCACGTCATCAAGAAAGTCCTTGATTTGTTGATCCGTAAAAGGCTGTTGGTTGTGCCTATCTAAGATCAAACTCATATGCTCTCCCAGCCCCATAGTAAAAGGGACTTCACTTCGATGGAAGAGGGCCGCCGCTCCATCATCACCCCTAGCCATACCTCTAACCAATACTTCTAAATTAGAACAAGGTTTTACTGATTTTTCCCACTCCGCTTGCACGCCTGCACGAATCTTTTGGTAGTTAGTTTGTCGAAGAATAGCATCCCAAGCACTAGACAAAATCATTCCTTGACAGACTTTGAGCGGAGTCTTGGAATCGCTGCGGCGGAAGGCCATACGGCTCCCCGGCAAAGGCATTACCTGAATTTCAGCCTCATTAGCATAGTTTCCACTGCCAGCAGTAATCATAGCAGCATATTTTTCCTCCCGAAGAATGGGCAGCAACACAGTAAGACTTTCAGCCTTACCACCACCAAAACCTCCTTGCCGAATTCGAATCCAACCATGGTCTAATTCATCGACTAGATAGCTATCATCGTCATAATCTCTCATTCCACTAATTTTGAAGCCCTTACTCTCCAGTAAAGTAGTTATTCTTTGAAGGGTTGGTAGTCCTTCGGGCGGTTCATAAACCTTACTGAAAATCGGACTGCGGCTTGGCAGGGTTCGTTGGAATTCAGTATCTATTTTTAGATGAAGTTCTTTATTATAGTCATAATCACGCGCCACCAACATCCGGCCTTCTTGAACTGCGTTTAAGGTATCACTAAAACTCATTCCCTTTTTGGTCGGAGCATCATGAACGGAATTATCTCCAGTTCCTACCTCTACCAAATCTTTTTTCAGGCCCTCGACTACTGCCCAAACACCCGGAGACGTCCCATCAAAACCTTCGATGGAGCCATAATCATTATACTCCGCTCGTAAAGGCCAGGTGCGAAGGAACCAATAATCATGCATGTAGATAATAGTATTATTGTCTTCATATGGATTTTCCGTTAGCAGGACAAATTTGACCGAATCACCTGCGCGGATTGGCAGCCCGGTGACGCAACATCGATAATCAAAGCAACCCATTCGGTACCTCGTGGGCAGTTTAAAGAAGGATAATTGAATTTGCAATGGCTAAAATCATTGGACTAGGCTAAAATCATTGGACTAGGCTAAAAATAAGTCCCAAAACTGCCACGCCTGCCACTACTGCCAGTAATTGGTAATACTTTTGGGGATGTATCATGTAATGTATGATAGCAAATAATTCAAATGCTCCAAGAAAAATTTTGCATCGGGCATAAAATTAGCTGGCCGCTAAACCTTCTCGTATATCTCGGAGTAAATCCTCTAAGTCACCGGCAATCACAGTGTGCAGAGAATACTTGCCATCTTCAATTCGGTGATCTGTAACTCTGTCGGCCGGGTAGTTGTAAGTTCTAATCTTCTCAGAGCGAGAAGCTCTGCCTCGAAGTTCCTTCTTGGTAGATGCAGCATTATAGGATGCTTGTTCGAGTTGCATGTCACGAATACGTGTAGCTAACATTTTCCAGCAAAACTTCAAGTTTGCTTGCATAGACTTAGTGCGTGATGTCACGTTTACACCAGTTGGGATGTGGGTTAAACGTACTGCGCACTGTGTTTTATTGACGTTTTGTCCGCCTGGACCGCCGGCACTAAAGTTCTCTACTTTAACATCAGCTTTGTTGATGTCAATTTGCTCTATCTGATGCTCTGGCATTACTACTACTGCTACCGTAGATGTATGTACTCGACCCTTAGTTTCTGTCTTAGGTACACGTTGTACCCGATGAATTCCTGATTCATAACGAAAAATTCCATACGCACCCTCTCCTTCAATAAGGAAGGAGGCAGACTTTATTCCTCCCATATTACCGGGGGAGAAATCAAGATCCTCGATAGTCAGACCTAAAGTCCTGCAGTATGCTTGGTACATCTTGCATAAGTCGCCAGCAAAAAGAGCCGCCTCATCACCGCCCGTTCCGGCTTGAATTTCTAAAATAGCGTTTTTACTATCATCAGGATCAAAAGTAGCTAGCTTCTTTTCCAGCTTCTTCCTCTTGGTCTCCAAGGTATCAAGCTCTGTCTGAATAGATGCCCCTAACTCCGGATCATCCAGCAAAGACCGGAGTTCCACAATCTCATCTTCAATATTACAAAGTTGTAGCTGCTGCTTTAGCGTCTTATACTGGCTAAAGGTACTCCTGAGAAGATGGCTGGGAATAAAATCCCGGCATGCCCATCATAGTTTCAATTTCCGAAATTTTGGTTTGGACTTCAGTTTTGATCATTATGCCACGAGTATAGCACCTTGGTCTGGGTTTGGCAAGTTAATCCGCTATTTCTTCCAACTGTTTCCTGAGCTTCAACGCTCTGTCTTGCAATTGAGCTGCCTTAACAAAATCCTGCTGCGTTACTGCCTCGTCTCTCTCCCACTGCACACAATGAAGTTCATCCTTGATTCGATAAATTCTTTCTGCTTTGGCGTCTAGTTCTTCCATTGCCGCAGAATACTATCAATCTGCGCAAATGTCAACCACCAGCCCAATCACATTCTTTGCAAACCCAACGACCGTATTCATAAGACATTCTTGTTCTGCATTTAGAACAAAGCCATGACAGTTTAGAATGCTTCGGGACTATGTAAAAAACATGATTAAAGAACAATACTTCGCAGGTAAATCCAGAACCTTCATCGCCTTCCATTACTTCTATTTGGTCTCCCACTTTTACTGCTTCGATGTAATCATCTCCCTCAAAATAGGAGTGTTCTGGGATACCAATAGCCATTTTAGGCGGATGGTCCTGTGCCCATTCTTTCCAAGCTTCTGGGATATCTAGTATCAATGACAGCCCAGCACGCAGCCGAGCATCATTAAGCCGATTTCTGTTTTCTGGGGTTGGGTCTTGCTGGAAAATTCGTTCTAGACGGCGAATATCAGTGTCCGGATTACAACGACAGTACATGTGACTATTCTAACACACTTAGAATGCCTTTGGATAAACATCTATTCCTAGATCATCGAGATGATCCCGAAGTTTTTCTATATGAAAGGCTAGTTGCTGGTCGATTGAACATACTATTTCGAAAAAAATTACGTTTGTGGTCGGAACTGATATCAATTCCTCTTCTCCAGCCAACCCTAGATAGCCCAATCCTCGATGAAAAGGAACTGGGCCCCTAATTTTTTCATGCAGGCTGACAAATTTCTCAATCTTCATTAGAATAAGATAGCCCATTAAAGGAGCGAGTCAATCCACAAAGTGTATAATAGATAAGTGGACCAGAATCTTCGAAGAATTATCCGCAACGCAGAATGCGCGCCTACCGCAGAAAACTACTATGCTTTAGTGATAGCTGCTACACGGGCTGGACAAGTAGTTATTTGTGAAGACACTGACTACGACTACGAAGAAGCTCTGTTTCGAGTTAGCCTCGGAGCTAGGAGCGGCACCTTGTATGTAGAGCGAGCATTTGCAGAGATTGGAAGTAATTACAGTCGATTCGGGTGGCGACTATCTTACTTCGATAGCCTTATTGGTAGTGAGCAATATTGGGAGGGACTTGGCTGGTTGGACCGGGTGTTCAGGAATATTAGGATTCACTTAGTACCAGTTAGGGTCGCGCATTTCACAGTAAATGCCTTATATCGCTATATTAAACTTGGGATAGATCCAAGCGATTACTCGTGATAAAGCGGAACAAACCCAAATTCTAGGTTCTGAAATCTAGCCTTCTCTAGCCGAATTTTGAGATCATTAATCTTGGTTCGAACTGCCGGATCATCATAGTAGGCCAGAGATACAAAATCTCTACCTCCGGGCTGACAAAGAGCACTATCTGTTATTACAAAATGGCCCCACTCAGTCCAGGTGAGATCGCACTTTAAATCAGTAGTTAGTCGCTCCATCAAATCCGCGTACCTGTCATTAATACCATCATCTTGTGGGAGAAGTGGTGTAGTTCCCAATAACCTCCAAGCTTCATCCTGTTGTTTGATCGGAATATCCATCCCTTTATCAGTCACCAACTTATCTACATAAAGCTGGCCTCCGTAATGAATAGTTACTCGTTTAAAGGGCGAGATGGACGGAGTTTTAGAGGTCTTCTGAGTTTTGATGCCTGTTTTAGGATGATAGCGATCTACCGTAGTGACGATAGCATCTCTTCCAGGATGAATAGTGATTTGCCCTAGAGCCTGATCAATGTCTGGAATAGATAATTCAAAACCGGCTTCAATCGAAGTGTAGCTGCCCATAAATAATTCTTAGCAGAGTTTTAAGATTTTGCAATAGCAAAGGCCATTACTGCTCAACAGATTGGAGAATCACGACCCGCCCGATCCTCAGTCCTCGCCAAAGTTGTGCCACCACACCACCCATCGAAGCTTCTACTTGATCCCCCAACAAAAAACGAAGTTGTAACCAAACACAAGTGGATATATCTAAGTTAATTTGACTGCGGACATCTAGTTGTGAAAGATTAATCATGGTCGCCGTATAATGATATCTGCGTCATACAAAAAATCAAAGAGCGGCGTAGCAATTGAATTGGTATGATCACCCACAGCATCTTCTAAATCGTCTTGTAGTTTCCGCCAAAGGGTAATTTGATATCCCGGCCGCTTGTTCGGTCCGTGCCAAGGTGAGAAGCCACGGAGTTTGTTTTCCATTGGTGCATTTCTGTTATTTTAAATTCTGCATCTTTCATTCTGACGAAATAGCTCCATCAGGAATAGAAGCCAGTTGGCCCGGTGTGAACACGCTATGTTTGCGATAATTAATCACAAGGCGTGCGGGCCTGCTACTTCCAATTTTTCTTGTAAAGATACTAGCATTTCCCTAATGTTATCATTCACTTCGCCGGAAACAAGACATATTTTTAACCAAGTGTTAATTTCACAAGCCATGCGCGTGTTCCGATTAGCTTTCTTTTTTGCGAAATTTAGTACGTCTTGGATATCCGGCTCCTTAAAGACAGCCACATCAACACTTTTCAAGGGAGTCTTTCCTCATCGCATCTATTAACTTCTGCGCTCTTTTACTTGGATTCTTGGTCAAAAAACCTCGACCTTTGGCCTGCGTATAAGGCACCGGCTTGCGAAATTGACCTGCAGTAATATCAATCACCTGAGAGTTTTTCTCATCATACACAAACCAGTGAGATTTTCCTTCATGCAGCAGTTGCATCGGCTTTAAACCAGCTTGTTTGCCACCAGCTAGGTGGAAAAAAGTCTCTGATGCTACATAACAATGACCAGCTAATGGATTACTTTGGCCACGATATTTCGGTGAAAGTAACTCGGAATTTAAACACTTTTGAATGGCCTGGATCAATGTCCGATAACTCATTTCCACGGATTTTGAAACATCCAAGGGAGTGGTGTGGATTTGGTAGCAAAAGCCAATCGGTTAATGATGATGTTAATCTGTGTGTGTTGACATCGCGGCCAAGAGTAATGAAACTTGTCCTCCGGATCTGTGGAACTAACCGGCATCCATCCCCACAAGCCACCTTTAAACAGGGCCATTCTAACTAATTGATCCCGAACTTTTCGAGATGGGGCTCCGGGATGATCGATAACTTTTTTCATAATGCAGTTTTCCATCAACTGGGAATCTAGGTGTTCCATCAAATCCTCCGTGATGTAGAGGGGTACAAATTTCGCCACAATTGTTCAGAAATTAGTGATACGACTTGCCTACCAACCTGATCATGGATTTCATTGTACTGCCAGCGAGCTATATGCACATCTAGATATTGCGCTACCATCTGCTCATCAATTAGGTTACTAAGCCAAAATTTGACCGGGCCAAATACACTCTTCATTTAACTCCGCACCTGCAACCTTGTCGCTGCAAAACCCACATCACACATCTACAATTTTCAGGATTACGCAATTCCTCGACAATAGGTCTATAACCTTGCTTATTCCGGATTTGATCCAGACCGGCCACGCAATCCCAGCAAACATCTGGCAGATGTTCCAGTATGCTGCATGGCATAATATAGTTAACACACTCCCACAATAAGTCTGGGTAAGTTTTCGACTGGCGTTTCAGCAGAACTCCACAATATGCTCGGGAATCTAGTTTTGTTGGCCAAGTGCCACCAAAAGGATTGGTAATGACGATAGTGATTTTAGGAGAATCCGGATCGGGGAGGTGGAGAACCATTAACTGATAATAACTGCAATTCTAATTTTTGCAACTAAGCTACGGGCGAATCTTCGGCGGATCCGCCACTTCTATTTTAAGTACTCTTGACAGGTCGGAAAGGCGATCATCTCGATAAGTGAAATTCCAAATTTCCCAGGCTATTTCTGGTGGAAAGTCATGCAATAACCTTCGAATATCTCTAATAATCCGGTCGGCTTTAGGGGGGTCCAGTTGAATCCAAGCTTTCAATACTATGGGCTCTCCTAGATTTTGATAAAAACTAGCGATATTAACTGTTTCGTCCCAGGCATCAAATCCTTCTTCTGTTTTCGGAAAATCAGAAGCCATAAAGGCTTTGATCACATTAATTCCTTTGACTAATTCATGTAGCACTTCTCCGCGCCAGCCGGCCCACCTCGATGCCACTCCGTGTGGGGCAAAAGATACATGATGATAACCTTCTCCTGCGAGACGAGAAACCAAATCATGGGTGATATATTCCCGCGCCCAGGCTGGCAATGTGCGCCGGACCTCTCGGGGCATTCCTGTTAGATGATAAGCATCCATTAAGATTTCAAACAAATTCGGTTGCTTGAATCCTTCCTTTAAAATATTGACCGCTTGTTCGGCGGTAGTCCCGTGGTAAGTAATTAGTATATTATCCTTTTCTAAGGAAGTTAGGAGTTCAGCTAGTTCAGAAGAAGTGGGATTTCGACGGATTTGACGAAGAGCCATATATCTAGTATAGCATTTTGCTATCATAGGGCATGGACTCTAAGTTGCGAGAGCTTTTGCGACGCTATCTTCAAACCAGGGACCATGCTACCTTTTTAACTCTTGTTTCCCATGCTAATCGCAGCGGTAGCGAAGCTATGCATGAAATTGAACTCCAATTATGTCGTGCTGACCTGCAAGACTTAGAGCAGGTCCTATTACAACAATTTGGTAGTGGCAGGATACATCATATAAGTATAGCCGCCCCTCCTTATAGATTTAATAACACTCACTGTGGGTTTGTTTTTCAAAAAACAATTCAGATCTATCATCAAACAACAATAGACTGGGAAATAAATTTTGGAATTTCTTATGAAAAAGTAGTAGGGCTCCCACCACAAGAAATCCTTCGGGAATACCCACTAATAGTGCTATATTGTAAGCAATACCCATCTGAACTTGTAGGGCGAGTTTATCGAGTTATTAAGAAATTTTTCCCGCATTACGCCGTGGAAATTTCCTCTGATTATCCATTAGGACATGAAGCCATTAATGGGTGCCATGCATGCGGCAGATTTCCCAAGGTAATGGACAGCGATTATTGCATTTTCCATGACAACCTCAGAAAAACAATAGAACAACGACAGTCAGACTTACGATGCAATCCTGCATCTCTGGTCAAATATCTGACCGCCAAAGAATTCTTAGATGAGATGAACTACCAAGACTTAACTGGCAAGCACCGGACGGTTCAGCCCTACTGGCAAAGAATAGCCGATTATGCTGTCAAACAATCTCCAGATCCCAATAAACCGTTCATTCTAGTGCAAGATTTACCTCTAAACAATCTATCTTCGGAACATGCGCCGGAAGAACGAGAACTCATCGAAGAATACTCTCAGCGCAGCACTGATTTCCCCCCTATCTACGTCAGCCTGACCGACTATCAATTATCTCAAGATCCTGCGGCGCAACCCAAAGTTAAAAATGGTAATCACCGAGTGGTAGCAGCACAACGCCGTGGAAACACAGTGATTGACGCCATTATGACCCAAGAAACTTGGAGAAATATTCAAAAACTAGGCCTTAGAAAGAATCCCGATGAACAATTTAGAAACATAGAACGACAACTTAGGCTTCATGATACTTTTGAAAATCGAGTTCAATTGCTGAGAATGAGATTGCGAATTGGGGATATCTCTGCAGATCGTGTTGAGGCTGCAGCCGAAATCGGCAGCTTAGAAGCCCAAGAAATCTATAAACCTACCGGAGTAGTGGGGATGGATTGGGCCATTAGCACCTTAGCTGATCATCTTCCTTTGAAACCCATCATGGAAAAAATAGTTCTACATAGTCTAGCATCATATGACAATGTAGAGGAAAGAGCCAAACGCTATATTGTCGGAACATTCACTAACCCCAAATTTGATTTTTCTTCTCAATTGGATCGATTTTTTACCGCTGGCAATATAATCCGTCTCGCGCGTCCAGGAGATTTTATCGAAGCGACAGTAAGCCATATTAAACAGTTATTGCGTGCGGGGATAGCTGATTTTGCTCGGTATGATCAAGCTCACTACTTGGCGACCGCCATCAGAAATGTGTGGTTCTTATCTAACATCGTAGAAAGTCATCAACGAGGGACAGCCATCGAAGTAGCTTATAGTGCGTCTAATTTGGCGATCAATGGAAGCGCGAGCATGGCGGAAATAGAGGCAGAGTGGCAGCGGCAATTTATCGTTGAATGTCTTTTACGCTAGATTCGATCAAATTGATCTATCATCCTAGTTTCTCCTAGTGTCTCTACAGCCTTCTCGAACCTGGTGTAGCATCAACCAAAATTGTCCCCAAGTAGCTACATTTGGAGAGGCATCATCAAGAATAAGCGGTGAAGCGTAGTTGCAGTTTTGTGTTTGATAGTAAACCCAATTTTCCAGAGCTTCTAGGTGCTCTTGTGCAGAGGCCGGTTCGTAGGGAATAGGCTGGAACGCTCGGTCCATAAGTCACCAATCTTCAGTTATAATTATAGGAATAGCAAATCGCGTAACCTGGTTTCTTAGAGCCTGAAGCTGATCAAAAACAGCCATTCGGGCATCAATAGCATCATCGAATTGCAAAAGTATATCATTTGCTACGCGGTTTCGAACTCGGAAATTGGTGCGATCTATAAGATGAGCCCAAATGGAATGAGACTTTAGGTTTACCCCGGCCATTCAATAGTCCCCTTCCACCATCGAGCTATAATTTTTGCATAACGATCCGCCAAGGCATTGGTAAACTCATCAGCTTGACGAGTAATAACGCTAGTCTGGTCTTCGGGCCCAGTACCTTGGAAAAAGACTTCAAAACCTCTGGTTCTTCCCTGGCCATATTCTTCTTGAAATTTGATCGGATCACCATCCCCAGGAACATATTCCGAAAGAAGCGCCCAGCATTGTGGTTTCCCACTTTCGCAGACAATCCAATCCTTATTATCGTGGGTCACGGTCCACTCAGGGCCTAAGAAGTTCCTGGCTACTGCTGCCAGCTTTTCCAGAGTCGGATGCCCCCATTCCGGTGCCGGCCCCCATTTGATGAAGCGATCCATGCCCATGATGCTACCTCTTCACTATCAAGTATTCCCTGGGCGCGTGAATAGCCTTGGACGGGTTCTTAGTAGTCATCACTCCTGGCTTCATCCCGATCTTCTGAATAGAGGATCGCAAATAGTCAGCAGAAGTGAATCGCTGGGCGTAATGTTCCGATTGGATGGAACACCCGGGAATTAGACTCTGAATCTCCTTTTCGGAATAGCAAGGAGTCTCCTCCAAATAGCCAGCCAGGTCCCGAGAGCCCTGGATGCGAAATAGGATGGAAGACCCCTCAATGTGTGGCATCAAAGCTTCCAACCGACACTGGTCCTTACGGATGCAGACGTTGGAGACAATCCAATCAAAATAGGGCATTCCATGCCAAGTGCCAGCCTGCTCGGCGTCTCCGTGTAGCCATTGCATCTCAGGATGATGCTGCTCTTGGAGATTCTGGATGAGCGTGAGATCATTGTCTAGGCCCCAAGCCTTGATGCCGCGAGATGCTAGGTAGAGACTCAGCCGGCCTCCACCGCATCCCAGGTCTAAGATAGTGCTGCCTTCCGAGATGATGTCAAGCGCATCCCGAAAAGTCGGGCTGAGAAACCACTTTTTGAGCCAGTAGGCAGAGTCCTTACCGTAAGCGGTTTGCATCAGACACCTTAGTGGTCCTCCAACTTGCGCTGATAAGATTCACATCTCTCCAAACATTGTTGGAAGGGGAATTATTGAGGCTGACTAAGTTCAAAATGTTGGAAGGGGAATTATTGAGGCTGACTAAGTTCAAAATCTGATCCCCAACTGGCACGCGTACTTCTAGCCAGATTAGGTTGACTACCGCCAACGTCATTCGACTGCCGACCAGGTGACCTATTCGACTCTGCACATTGATCATTGTTAGTGGGAGCATGATTCAAGCAGTTGTTGGCTGGTTGTACCGAGACCCTGATTTACTTCCCCTCGTAAGAGATGCAGGGTAGGGCACCAAAGTTCTGCGCTGATCGAAGATGAAAGGTAAACTTTGGTCCGTAAAGCATCCGCCAGCAATGTATGCAGTAATGTACTAGGAGTCTCTAACATTCCAGCCCTGTTGCTTGGCACGCTGGTCTTCCCGACGCTTGACTTCTTCGTGAGAGGGCGTGGCAGTAGCGTGGCCCATGGGGCTCACTTCGTGATGCCCCCCTCCCCCGTTGCCGGAAAAGCCTTTTTTCTTTTTCTTCTTGCGACGAGCCATGCGGCATAGTGTAGCTTAATCTAAGCCGCCTGGCAAGCTCTTTTTCATTGACAATTTCAAGGTAACTGGTATCATAGGAACGTGATCTGCAAGTTCTGCCAGAAAAAATTGAATGCGACTGTAGTAGTCGGATATCGAAATCGCCAAATTATTACTTACCACCACACAGACGGCAATTATCACGCTTGCCGAAAAGAGGACATTCCTCCGGGAACTTCGGCTCCCGAATGTCATATTTGCGAAACTACCACGTCTCGGCACGGAAAGTATTGCTCTGCAGCCGGAATACCTCAGTATCATCCACAGCCAGACTAATGGATAGGTGATAGGTGGAGCCCGTTAAGTTTCAATATCCAGAGCATGTAGGACATCAGGTTGGCAAACAAACGTGGGAAACAAAAGTCGATCTCGACGACGGAAACCACTACTGGATGGACATTTATGTTTACCAGCAAATCTCATCCAAGATTGACAGCCAAATTCGCTATCAGATTAGAAGGCAAGTAGAAGGAACTCAATGAACTGCCAACGTTGCCAAAGTCTTCGGGTAATCTCTATCATCGCCCACTGTAACGATTGTTGCTTAGTAAGTAGCCTTGCTGCGCCCCAAGGTATGTCCGGATATCAACCTTGCGATTTAGGTATTGGAAACAATGGAGATTACATCAAGATGTCTTGGTGTCTAGATTGTGGGCAAATCCAAGGCAAATGGCCCATTCCCAAGGCCCAAGTAGAGACGGAATTCTGCGCCTATTGCTTTTGCCCAGAAGGCGTCGATAATTCAGCACGACCCGATGGTCCTAATGAAGCTATCACTGTTTGGAAGAATAAGCCTATTTGTGATGATTGCTGGGCTGATCTGCAGAATGATTAAAGGCCCAAGTAAGAACTTTCTTCAATACGCCTTCGTAGATCTGCTCAAGGCGCAAGTTCAGAAACAAACCGCAGTTTCTAAATTGGTTTGGGATCAGGTTTGCCAACCCCTCACAATTCAAGTTTTTGATCTAATTCTACTACAAGTTGATGCAGCACTGTAACTACCCCAACACAATCGGGTAATACATTTTGACTCCTGAGGTAATTCATGAATAAAGATGGTGCGGACATTTTGTGGCTAGCCCAAACTAAGAATACCAAGACTGGTAATGTGCCTACCGCCTTTGTCGGCAAGACTCGCAAAGAGTCACTGCAAAGTTGTAAGGGATGCATCCAACTTACTACTAAGAACTGCTACGCCTGGTTTGGAACTGTCAGTTGGTCTTTAGCCCACATCCAACGAGCTTTGAAGAACGATCCGCAGAAATATAGCTTTCTCAATGCTCTGGCTGACCGCGACCCAGGTGCTCGGATGGTTCGGGTGGCTGCTATTGGAGATCCTTTACGCGCGTCTTTCCGGGATTTGCAACATTCTTTTGAGCTTACTAAGCAGCTTGGGCTAGCTTTTGTTGGGTATACACACTTTTATCAGGAAAAGGGAGCTTATCGTTTAAAGAAGATGCTGATGGCATCTTGTGACACAATAGAACAAGCCGATGATGCTGTGAAAAAAGGTTGGCGCGCTACTACTATTGTTCCTTACAATTTCCAAGGCAAGCGATTTATTACTCCCGCCGGGCACACCGCAGTCATCTGTCCAGCACAAACCATGCCTAAGCAAATCACCTGCAATGATTGCTTACTATGCGATGCCAGTCGTAAGACGCCATTTCAGATTATTGCTTTCCGAGATCATGGGCCCAAAGTCCGGAATCAGGCGAGGCAGATGAAAAAACTGCCAGTGGTTAGTGTGGTGTAGGAGGAACTAGTTCAGGAAGAACTTCTTCTGGTAATTCTTCCTCTTCCTCCGCTTCTTCTATTGGCCCGTGTTCTCCGATATAAGCCAACCAAAAACCTTGCCGACGTGCTAAGTTCCGCAGGTTAGTCAAATGGCCTGGACTGGCATGAATTCCTACGAAGCCCAAATTAAAATCCCGAGTATGGTTATCCATTCTAGTTTTACGCAAAATATTAACAGCCCCCAACAAGGCATCGGGATAGTTGTCAAAATTTAGATCGCTGATTACAATTACCGTGATATCATTAATGTCATCTCCAGGTCTTTCTATAATATGAGTATCTACTGTTTGTAATGCCCTACCTACATTAGTAGATCCGCTGTTGATAGCTATTGTAGCCAGCCATTTCTTGGCTGCATTCAAACTAGTTTGGCTTGGCATCGAGGCCCAACCTTTAGGTGTACGTTCGTCTGGCATCCCACCCCAACGAACAGCGTCTTCGCCAAAAACAGTAATAGCAATATTAATTTCATCGGTAGCTTGGGCCGCCACCATCAAAAAACAGCTCATAGCCGATGTTAGCTGGTCAGCATTCATAGAGCCGCTGCGGTCTAGGATAAAGTGAATATTTTTGTGAACTACTTCAGGAGCGATGGCCCACTGGATAATTTCTGAATCTTTTTTTTCTTTCGTAGGCGGCGGATCTTGCGACCACGACGGAGTAAGTAACACGCATCCAAGCATTAGGACTAGTGACAATCTTTGCATACAACACCCATCAAATTATAGCATTACAAGCTATAATTTATGTTGTGAATTTTAATAAGCAGGACACCTTCAGACTGGCAAACTGACTAACCTTTCAACTTCTCATCTCTGTTCTGGAGTGCAAGTCATAACGACGGAGTAAAAATAATTCTAGGTTTTTCCACGTTTCGCTGGCGTTTGTATGATGCCAATGAGCTAGTTTAGTATACCATGCAGGATAGTAAATTACGAAATTACTATTATATATAGCAGGAACATACGAGAAACTGCCTTTGGACATCACTAGGACATCCGCAAAAATCATTTCTTTCCAAGTAAATTCTAGGTCTGCGTCTAAGAAAAGTTTGCATCCTAGTTGGCGGAATACATCAAAGCTTTCTGAGGAGTGTGATTCACTAAAAATAAATATCTCAGCCTCCTGAGAAATATGCTTAATTTTAGTTATGACATCTACATAGTAAGAGTTAGGTATATAACGCATTTGATTATCTGCTTTTACATCGCCTCTTCTGATATGGACTGCAACCCGAGGGTTACTATGGGGTGGGGCGTTAAACGCCAACAGAAAGTTATTTCTTAAAGTTCCAATAAAGTTCTGATCTATTAATATGTTGGGGTCAGGATAAATAGCCTTGGAATAATCATTGGGCGTTATTAAAATATATTTAGCATAGCTTGGTGGAAGATTTTTGAAGGGCAATGGCAAGTTCAACATTTTAGAAAGTTTGTAGTGGTTATCAAAGTGCGCTGGCCCACAGGCCCCTACATAATCCAGCCCTTTCTTTAAGCAGTGAGCCTGTACAAAAATATCTTCATTAATCTGACTACCGGTTCGATCGGGATTTGCTTTATTGTAAGCTTTCATACAATGATGATATCAAATATGCTAAAATTTTGGGGTGAACTACGCATGGGATATCTTCAAACAGTATGCACCGCACAACCCTAATTTAGCTGATTTCAAACAATTTGAATATTTTGTGGAATGCTTAAAATCAAAGCAATCATTTCACATCGCTAGATATAATGATGGAGAATGGATTTTTATACTTCAGATCCAACCCTACTACACGAATTGTATTACTGCACACAAGCATAATCCACAAGAAGTGGAGGAAATAGCTAAAAAAATGTTATCGGCGATCGATTCTCAACCACCTTATTTCATCGGGATTGATTCTAGCACCTTAGCTCTTACAGGAAGTATCCTGGCTGCTAAAGATACTTTTTTGGCTAAAATAAAACCATTAAAGATAGTGTATGGGGAAATATTTAACGCAGCCACTGTAATGTTTGGCATCGATGCTTTGGTAAAACCCCTGCTCAATCGATGGGTTCTAACTGTAGGCCCTGAATATATGAAAAGACTTAAAATTTCTGAGTATCATGTGACTGTTCCTATG
>Ga0214473_10002939_pt1 | contig 20832 bp, 18 predicted proteins | sample RVTome_7_FD_203509 | JGI IMG/M metagenome (GOLD analysis project Ga0214473, IMG submission 203509) | Soil microbial communities from uranium-contaminated site in the Upper Colorado River Basin, Wyoming, United States - RVT98D197 | ecosystem: Environmental > Terrestrial > Soil > Contaminated >... | reverse complement strand
GTCGCCCGGAGCTTTGTCGACGTCGGTCACGATCTGGTTCTGCTCGAGCCCGGGATCGAGCGCGAAGTGAATGCGCCCCGCGAGGATCTCGTACCCGCCGGCGAGGCCGAAGCTCTTGCCCGCGAGGATGTCCCGTCTCTCCTGGACGTCGATGCGAGCGACCTCGGATCCGGCGTCGGTGCAGAAGAGGAGAACGATTGCGAGTGCCGTGAGTCTCATGAGGAGACCTGCCTTTCTCCCAGGATCCATTTCGGCTTGCGCTCCCAGCGAAGCCCGAATTTCGATGTTGCCGCAGTGAAGATCGCCGTCGCCGCGTCCTCGGGGGAGTCGGTAACGATGAGGCGATCGAGATCCGAAGGCTCGATCGTACCCGCGGGAACCATCGTGTCCCGCAGAAAATTCAGGAGCGGCCCCCAATAATCGCTTCCCATGAGCACCACCGGGAAGTCCCTCATCTTCCCCGTCTGGATCAAGGTCGCCGCCTCGAAGATCTCGTCCATGGTTCCGAAGCCTCCGGGAAGAGCCACGAAAGCGTAGGAATACTTTGCCAGCATGACCTTGCGCACGAAGAAGTATCGGAACTTCACCATGAGATCCAGGTAGGGATTCGGCCTCTGCTCGTGCAGCAGCAGGATGTTGCAGCCGATCGAACGGCCCCCAGCCTCCTTCGCGCCCCGGTTCGCGGCCTCCATGACTCCCGGTCCGCCCCCGGTCATGACGGTGAAGCCGCAGCGGGCGAGCCGCTGGCCCACCTCGCGGGCGAGAGCGTAGTAGCCATGGTCCTCCTTGAAGCGAGCGGAGCCGAAAACGGTGACGCAGGGTCCGACGAAGTGGAGGCTGCGGAATCCGCGCAGGAACTCGAGCGAGATTCGGATGAGCCGCGTCAGCTCCGCAAGACGACTCTCCGGGCCTTCGAGAAAACGGCCCTCGTCGGAGGCGGCAGCCGGTACGCGGTTGGTCGCTTCCATGCATCGAACATACCATGAGAAGGTGCCGTGACTCCCCGGTTGCCGCGGGGAATCGCCGGAAACTATCATGAGCTGCGAAACCACCCGCCTGGAGGCGCCCCGTGTCGACGAACGTCGTTCTCTACGAGTCGCTAGACGACATCGCCATCATCACCCTGAACCGCCCCGAGGTCCTCAACGCCATGGACGAGGACATGTGGGGAGCCCTCGAGGCCACCTGGAGGCGGTTCAACAACAGCGAGGACCGGGTAGCGATCCTCACCGGGGCGGGGGATCGCGCGTTCTGCGTCGGGGCGGATCTCAAGAGCCCCTCTCTCGAGGTGTGGCGGGCCATCCCCGGCCATATCGTCGAGGTGGAAAAGCCGATCATCGCCGCCGTCTTCGGCCACTGCCTCGGCGGGGGAATCGGGCTTGTGCAGTTCTCGGACATCTGCGTCGCCAGCGAGGACACGGAGTTCGCGTTTCCCGAGGCGAGGGTGGGCATCGCCATCGGGAGCGCGAGCTCTCTGGTCGCCCGGATCCCCCATAAGATCGCGATGGAGCTCATGCTGACGGGAGAGCCCATTTCGGCGCAGAGAGCTTATGAAGTCGGTCTCGTCAACAAGGTCGTCCCCCGGGAGAATCTCATGGAGACCGCGATGGACTACGGCCGGCGCATTGCGGGGAACGCTCCCCTCGTCCTCGGAATGCTCAAGCGCTGGGCCCGGGAGATGATCCCCAAGGGCCCTCTCGAGAACGCGGCGCGCTTCCGGAGGGAGCCGGAGACGATCTTCGCGAGCCGCGACGCGCGCGAGGGGATCGCCGCCTTCCGGGAGAAGCGCAAACCGAAGTTTCTGGGGACGTGATCAGGACTTGGGATAGCCGAGGCGCTTGAGGTCGCCCGCGATCTCGTCGAGGATCGTGGGGTCGTCGATGGTCGGCGGGACTTTGTAGGGCTCTCCATCCGCGATCTTGCGCATCGTGCCCCGGAGAACCTTCCCCGAGCGAGTCTTGGGAAGCCGCTTCACGAGCGCGGCCTGCTTGAAGACCGCGACCGGGCCGATGCTCTCGCGCACCAGCGAGACCAGCTCGGGAACGACCTCGGCCTCGGCGCGGTCGGCCCCCGCCTTGAGGACCACGAGCCCGAGCGGAACCTGGCCCTTCAACGCGTCGGCGATGCCGATGACGGCGCATTCGGCGACGTCCGGATGCGAGGCGAGGACCTCCTCCATCGCGCCCGTCGAAAGCCGGTGCCCGGCGACGTTGATCACGTCGTCCGTGCGGCTCATCACCCAGAGGTAACCGTCCTCGTCTCGATAACCGGCGTCCGCCGTCTGATAGTAGCCGGGGAAGCGGTCGAGGTACTTCGCCCGGAACCCTTCGTCGTTGCCCCAGAGCGTCGGAGCGCATCCCGGGGGAAGCGGGAGCTTGATGACGAGGTTCCCCATCTCGCCGTCTTTCGCCTCGGTTCCGTCGTCTCCGAGAACGCGCACGTCGTAACCCGGAACCGCCTTGGCGGGCGAGCCCGGCTTCACGGGAAAGGTCTCGAGCCCGAGACAGTTGGAGGCGACGGGCCAGCCGGTTTCCGTCTGCCAGTAGTGATCGATGACCGGTATCCCCAGCTTCTCCTCGGCCCATCGAAGGGTGTCGGGGTCGCACCTCTCTCCCGCAAGGAACAGGGAGCGGAAGTGCTTCATCGAGTAGCGCCTCCGGTGCACACCTTCCGGGTCTTCCTTCTTGATCGCGCGGAAAGCCGTGGGAGCGGTGAAGAAAACGGAGACCCGGTGTTGATCGATGACCCGCCAGAACGCACCGGGATCCGGAGTGCCCACGGGTTTTCCTTCGTAGAGAACCGTCGTGCAGCCGTGCAGCAGTGGGCCATAGACGATATAAGAGTGGCCGACGGTCCAGCCGAGATCGGACGCGGCCCAGTACACTTCCCCCGGCTCGACCCCGTAGATGTGGTTCATGGACCACTTCAACGCGACCGCGTGACCGCCGTTGTCGCGGACGATCCCCTTGGGTTGTCCGGTGGTTCCGGAGGTGTAGAGGATGTAGAGGGGATCGGTCGCTAGAATGCTTTCGCAGTCTGCGGAAGGCGCTCCCGCGACCGCTTCCTCCCAGTCGAGGTCGCGACCGGCGATGAGCGCCGCCGGATGCTGTGGGCGCTGGAGGAGGATGGTTCGCGTCGGCTTGTGGCTCGCGAGCGAGATCGCCTCGTCCAGGAGAGGCTTGTAGGGGACGATGCGCTGCCCTTCGATGCCGCAGCTCGCGCTCACGACGAGCTTGGGGCGCGCGTCGTCCATCCGCGCCGCGAGCTCGTGAGCGGCGAACCCTCCGAAGACCACCGAGTGGATGGCACCGAGGCGAGCCGCCGCGAGCATCGCCGTCACCGCCTCGGGCACCATCGGCATGTAGATGATGACGCGGTCTCCCTTCGAGACCCCTTGACGGCGGAGCGCTCCTGCGAAACGAGCCACCTCGTCCCTGAGCTCCCGATAGGTGAAGGAGCGGAGGGTGCCGGTGACGGGACTGTCGTAGATGAGCGCGATTTGATCCGCCCGGCCGCCCTCCACGTGCCGGTCGAGACAGTTGTAGCAGGTATTGAACCTTCCGCCTTCGAACCACCGATGGAAGGGCGCTCGCGAGTCGTCGAGAACCTTCCGCCATGGCTCGAACCAGTGGAGTGCGGAAGCGGCCTCGCCCCAGAATCCCTCCGGGTCTTCGAGCGAACGGCGGTAGACGGAGGCGTAGCTCACCTGCCGGAGCCTTTCTTCTTTTGCAGCGCCTCCGGAGCGCGCTCGCTGTCGTGGGGAACGAGAGCGACCTCGAGGGCAAACTTCACCTGGGAGGGTGGGTAGCAGACCTTGTCGTCACAGGCCTGGTACGAGAACGTCAGCGGAATCGAAAGCTTCTCGTCGCGAAAACGGGGCGAGATCGTCACGTCCTTCAAGATGCGGACGCGTCCGTGGTAGACCGGCACCGTTTCCCGTATCGCTTCGAGATGGAGCATCTCCGGTTCCGGGAAGTCGGTCTCATGGGACAGAAGCGACGGATGCGCGTCGACTTCGACCACCACCGGGCGATACCCCCGAACTCCCGGAGCGTACACGTGCATTTTGGGCGGCAGGTCCAGCTCCAGAGCCAACGTGATGCGGTTTCCACGGCTCGCGATGTCCTGCGCGGGAAAGGCAACGAGCCTGAGATGATCGGTAGTCACTTCGACGCGCTTTCCTCCTGACGCTCCATACTCGCGGACGAGAATGCTGTCCGCGGTGTAGCGTTGCCGGTGCATCGGCTCGAAGTACTTGGCGCGCACGACGCCCTTCTCGTCGATGAGGAAGGTTCCAGGGAAAGGAATCCCGTACCACTCGTGGTCCTCGGGGATGTTGTGGTTGAAGATGCCGAAGGCCCGGATGACGGTCGAGCCCTCGTCCGAGAGGAGGGGGAAGTGGAAGCCTCCCATGCGTTCGCTGAAGTGGCGGAGGACTTCCGGGCGGTCGTAGCTGATGGCAGCGACCCCGAGACCCTGCGCCCGGAATTTCGGAAGCGATTGTCCCAGCTCCACGAGCTGGGTTTTGCAGTACGGTCACCAGTCGGCAGAGCGGTAGAAGTGAAGCAAGGCGCCCCTGGGACCCTTGATGGATCCGAAGTCCCAGACTTTGCCGTTCAAGTCCTTGGCGCGAAACTCCGGAATCCTCGCCCCGACCTCGACCCCGGTGCGGAAATCTGCGTCGAGCGGGTCGTCGGTATCGAACGGCTCTTGAGCGAAGAGCGCGGCGACTAGACCGATCGAGGGCACGAACATCATCCCAGCATCCTATACCAACTGGCGGCATGGTATCGTACGGGCAATGGTGACCCGCCAGTATCCGAAACAGGCGGTTCTACGCGACGGGCGCAGCGTTCTCGTCCGTCCGTTCCGCGAGGAAGATGCCGACGAGCTTCACCGTTTTTTCCTGCGGCTCCCCGCCCACATCCGGCGTTTCGCCTGGGACAAGATAGAGCAGCGGTCTCTCATCGAGGACTGGGCGAGGAACATCGACTACGACAAAGTGCTTCCGCTTCTCGCGTTCGACCGCTCGCGCATCGTCGCCGACGCGTCGCTTCACCGCAGGGAGCACGGCCCCCTGCGCCTGGTGGGGCGTATCAAGTGGCTCCTCGATCCGTCCTTCCGCGGCGTCGGGCTGGGCGCCATGCTGGTGAACCTTCTTATGGACGTGGCACGCGAGCGGGGTCTCCGCCATTTGACCTGTATGCTCATCTCCGACCTCGAGCAGGACGCCGTCGACGTTCTGACGCCTCTCGGGTTCAAGGAGTATCGAATCCCCGGCTACGGGGCGGACCCCGACGGAAACACGCACGACATGACCAAGCTCGTCTACTCGTTCGACTAAAAGACTGGGTCAGGGGCGTTAATACTTCAGACCTTCAGTGCATGTCGCTCGCGATCACGATACGAATGTCACCGCGTGTCAAGCTGCCCACGGCGAAAATGGTGTAATTCGCTCCGCCAGCGAAGTCGTGCCCCATCGATGTGGCCACGGTCTCATCGGTACCCGCGCGACGAAGCTGCATATTGTAGAGCCCGGGGATGAGCTCCGTCGCATCGCTCGTCTCGAGATAGCCGACGTCCTCGAACAACGTGGGTCCGTTCAAGACCAGGGCGTCGAGAGGGGCGGGAAAATCGGGGATAGCGTTGACCATCGCCACTCCAGCGCCGGAGGAACTGTCGATCCGATTGTCCTCGAGAACGGTGACCTCGAACGAGGAAAGGCCGACGAGCGCGATCGTGACCGCTTCGTTGTCGGAGAGCGTCACCAAGGTTTCCGCGACCGCCGCTCTTCGGCTTCCGACGGGAAAGACCTGGACGCGGTAATCGCCGGGGCTCAGCTCGAGATAGCCGCTCACTCCGGCATAGGAAAGACCGGCGACCGTTTCTTCCCCGCCTGCCCCGTTGACCACCACGTCGACGGTGCGCGCGTCGAAAGCGAGCTGCGCCGCCCGGAGGAACGCGCTGGCGGTGGAGGTGGCGGTGGTCGTGGTCGTGCTCGGATTGCCGGACGTAGGGGTTTCGTCGTCGCAGGAAGCCAGAAGAAAAAAAAGGACAAACGCTGACAGAGTGGAGTACGCGTAGCCAACAACGCTTCGTCTTCTCGTCATGAAAAACACCTCTCAGGAAGAATCCAAAGACTTACGGCTGGCGCGCGAACGGTTACCCGTGTCCGACCAACGCTAACGCAAGCGATCCATCGAGAGTATCAGGGCGATGGTGTAGGAGTCCTGAGGTGTCGGTGCGATCCCGCTACCCGTCGTCGCCTCTCAGTGGAAATCCCTACTTCTCACCTTCGAAGGCTCCAGAGTGAGTCTCGGCCTCCAGAGCTCGTCGACGACGAGGTGGACCACTCCCGACTCCGCCTGGACCTTTCCCGTCGCCCCGAGAAACGTCGTTGTCTTGATGAGAAGCGCGTACTCCGAGAACTTCTGCGACCAGATGACGAGGTTCACGAACCCGGTCTCGTCCTCGAGGGTCATGAAGGTGACTCCGGAGGCGGTTCCCGGTCTCTGGCGGCAGATGACGAGTCCGGCGTAGCGGACGCGGCGTCCGTTCGTCATTCGAGCGACCGTCCTGGCGTCGGGGAGCCCCTGGGCCTTCAGAGCCTCGCGGAGCGGGGCGAGAGGATGGCCGTGAGTGCTGTGAGACGATGCTTCGTAGTCCCAGGAGATCCTCTCGAACTCCCTGAGCTCTTCGAAGGCGACCTCGCCCTCGGGAACCGAGAGAAAGACGTCCGGGTCTTCCTTGCGGAGCCCGTGGGCCTTCCATAGAGACGATCGCCTCGTGGGCTCGAGCCCGTCGAACGCTCCCGCGCTCGCGAGAGAGGCGAGGGCTTTCTCGCCGACTCCCGCTCTTCGGGAAAAATCCTCCATCGAGGTGAAGGGCGCGGCCTTTCGCGCGGCTGTGATGCGCTCGCCGTCGGCCTTCTCGCTCAGGCCTTTCACGTAGCGAAGTCCCATGCGAACCCGTCCCGGCCCTGCCATCGTGCAGTCCCAGTCGCTCTCGCGAACGTCGACCGGCAGGAACGTCACCCCGCGGCGCTTTCCGTCGTCGACGATGGTCGCCGGGGAGTAGAAGCCCATGGGCTGGGCGTTCAGAAGGGCGCATACGAACTCCGCCGGGTAGTGGCACAAGAGGTACGACGCCGCGTAGCTGATGAGGGCGAAGCTCGCGGCGTGGCTCTCGGGAAACCCGTACTCGCCGAAGCCGGTGATCTGCTGGAAGACCCTCTCCGCGAACTCGAGGGCGATGCCTTTCGCCTGCATGCGGGTGACGAGCTTTTCCCGGTGGCGCTCGATGCGGCCCGTGCTCCTCCAGGCGGCCATGTCCCGCCGGAGCTGGTCGGCCTCTCCCGGCGTGTAATCCGCGGCCACGATCGCGAGCCGCATCACCTGCTCCTGGAAGAGGGGAACCCCGAGGGTCTTCGAAAGGACCGGCTTCAAGATCTCGTGGGGATAGGTGACGGGCTCTTCCCCGCGCCGGCGACGCAAGTAAGGATGCACCATGCCTCCGGTGATGGGGCCGGGCCTCACGATGCTCACCTCGATGACGATGTCGTAATAGTTCCGGGGCTGGAGGCGGGGAAGCATCGCCATCTGCGCCCGGCTCTCGATCTGGAACACCCCCACGGTCTCGGCGCGGCAGATCATGTCGAAGGTTTCCTTGTCGTCGGGAGGGATGGTGGCCATGCTGAGGTCGACGTCGCGATGCTCTTTCAGGAGTCGGAAGCAGAGGTCGAGCTGGGTCAAGGCGCCGAGTCCCAGGAGGTCGATCTTGAAGAGGCCGAGGGCTTCGATGTCGTCCTTGTCCCACTGGATGACGGTGCGGTCCTCCATGGTGGCGTTCTCGATGGGGACGATCTGGTGAACGGGCTCGTGGCCGAGAAGGAACCCTCCGGGGTGGATCCCGAGGTGCCGGGGGAAGTCGAGGATCGCGTTCGCGAGCCGCAAGAGGTTCTGATGGTCCGGAGTATCGGTATCGAATCCCGCTTGCTGGAAACTTTCGGTCGTGGGCCCGTCGTAGTGGGAGAGGAGCTTTGCGAGCCGATCGAGGCTCGTCTCCGAAAGACCGAGAGCCTTTCCCACGTCGCGCACCGCCGAGCGCGCCCGGTAGCGGATGACGTTCGCCACCATCGCCGCCCGGTCGCGCCCGTACTTCTCGTAGACGAACTGGATCACCTCCTCCCGTCTCTGGTGCATGATGTCGAGGTCGATGTCCGGAGGCTCCGCCCGGTCCTTGGAGAGAAACCGCTCGAAGAGAAGCCCCATCCTCACCGGATCGACGGCGGTGATGCCCAGGGAGTAGCAGACGGCGGAGTTCGCCGCCGAGCCTCGCCCCTGGCAGAGGATCTCGTTCCTCCGGCAGTACTGGACGATCTCGTACATCGTGAGGAAGTACCCGCCGTAGTCGAGGTCCTGGATGAGATCCAGCTCTTTTCGGAGCTGCCGGCGCATGTCATCAGAGACTTCGCCTCCGTAGCGCCATCGCGCGCCTTCGAACGTCAGGTGCTCGAGCCAGGCCGACGTCGTGCTTCCTTGAGGAAGCCTCTCTGCGGGATAGCGGTAGCGGACGTCTTTCAAGGTGAACTCGCAGCGTTCCGCCACGGAAACGGTCCGCTCGACCGCTCTCGGATCGTCGGCGTAGAGATCGCGAAAGGCGATGTCAGTCTTTAGCGCGTACTCCGCGTTCGGCTTCAGAAGCCTCCCCGCGGTTCGAACCGTAGTCCCGTTTCGAATCGCGGTGAGGACGTCCTGCAGATCGCGCCGCTCCCGATGGTGGTAGAGCACTTCCATCCCCGCGACCACGGGAACATCGTATCGGCTCGCTTCCTCGCGAAGACGCTTTTCGTGGGGAACGTCGAGATCGCGGCGGTGCCGGGTCGCGAGAGCGTAGAGCCTTTTGTCGAAAGCCTCTCGCAAGAGCTCGATCGGGCCCTCTCCTATCCAGAGAGCGAGGAGACCCTCCTGATGCTCCGCGATCTCGCGCCAGGAGACACGCGACGTTCCCTTCTCGCAGCGCAAGCGCCCGTGCGTCACGAGGCGGCAGAGGTTCCGATAGCCTTCGTGGGTGCTTACCAGCAACACGAGGGTGGCTCCGTCGTCGACCGTGATTTGCGATCCGACGAGGAGATGAATTCCCAGCTCCTGGGCTTTTTGATGGGCGCGCACGATGCCGTAGACCCCGTCGCGGTCGGCGAGGGCAAGCGAGCGAAGGCCCAGGCGATGGGCTTCTTCCACCAGCTCTTCCGGATGGCTCGCGCCTTCGAGAAACGAGCCGTTGGACTTGCAGAAGAGGGGAACGTAGCTCATCGATTAATGCCGTGGGGCCCCACCCCCACGGCTTCGCCCTCCGGCGACAAGCGCCTGCGGGCGAGCTTTGTATCTCGCTTCTGTCATCAACCGAACGGCAAAGGTACCGCCGTGCTGCTTATTCGACTCGTTCTGGTGTAAGAAGGGGGATAGGGAGATGGGAGGAGATGTGGAGATAAGACACCCGGCCGGGAAAAATTCTTCGCCCATCTCCTTATCCCCTCCGGTCCCCCCTATCCCCCCTTGTATTTTTCATTCAACTCTGCCTTCCAGAAACCACCGGCGTCTCTGGCGATCGAAGAACACCCAGAACACGTCGCCCTGCTGCATCTTGATGAAGTAGTACTCGCGCTCGACCGTGCGCCTCCACCAGCCGCCCGAGAGGATGTAGGGGCCGAGGAAATCGCGCACCGGGCCGAACTCGAGCCCCCGGAGGAGCCAGCCGTCGGGCTCGTGGCGCGAGCGCGGCGGAAGCACCATGGGCTTTTCGTAGATGCGGCGGACGAGGGAACGTCCTGGTCCTTTCGAGGCCGCGGCTTTTTCCGGTAATGACGCGAGCGGCTTCCACTCGAAACGCGACATCGGTAGATGCCCGTCTCGCAGCTCCGCGTGAACCACAGCTCCGTCCCCGAGCTCCGCCCTCAGGCGCGCGAAGGCCCGGTTGCAGCTTTTGGGATCCCGTTTCGGCTTCTCCACGATGAGGGAGAGCTGCTCGAACGCCTTCCTCACCACGTCCGCCCGGACTCCGAGCTCGACGGCGCCGGCCTCGAGCTTCAGCGTCTCGAGCCTCAGGCGCACGAGACCGAGAAGAAGCGGACCATTCAGAGTCGGCTCGTCGGGCCGAAGGGTCTCCTCGAGAACATTTCGGGAGTCGAGCTCGAGCTTCAGATGAAGCTTCGCGAGCGCGAGGCTCTTCCCGTAGAGCTCTTGCAGCAGATCGTCGAGAAGCTGCTTGACGAAGAACAAAAGACGCTCGGACGCCGTCTCCGGCGCGGGAAGCTCCATCTTGCGGAGGAAGATCTCCTCCTCGAGCTTGGGTTGCAGGGGGGAGAAGAGCTCGCCCGTCGCGAGGCGATGGAGATCGTGCACCTCGGGACCGAATCGCTTGAGGAGCCCCTGGGGAGGCAGGCGAAGGAAGTCCGCCACGGTGCGAATGTGGAGCTTGAGGAACGTCTCCTGCGCGTCGGGTGGGATATCGAGCCGCGCGAGGGGAACGCTTCGGCTCACGTTCTCTTCTTCTTCGACGCTCTGGAAGGCGCGGGCGCCGCGATAGGCGCGTGCGACGGCGTAGGTCCCGAAGCGGGTAAACCCGACGGCGACGGAAGCGTAGAACTTCGAGACCCGCAGCGTTTCTCGGATGGCCTCCGCCCAGGAGTCGAGAGACGGGTAGAGGCGCTCGAGTCCCGAGGCGTTCAGCCAGAAGAGGCCGGGAATGCCGGCGGGCTCGACGTCGGGGGTGAAACGTCGAAGGATCTCGGTGAGCTTCTCGACACCCTCTCGAACCGCGGCCTCGCTCACCGCTCCCGCGCGAAGCTCGGCCGAAAGCGCGAGTGCCGCGGCGTAGCGGTGTCCGGGTCGAATTCCGAGCGCCCTCGCTTTCTCGTTCACCCAGAGAAGAAACGCCTGGGGCTTTTCCTCGGCCACGACCGCCATGGGCTTTTCGAGCCAGGCGGGGTTCTGCTGCGCCAGGAGCTGCAGGGGGAAGGCGGGCAGATCAACGCAAGCCAGCCGGCGCACGGCACACCTCGCGGTAACGACGTCCCGGCCCCCGACGCTTGTCCTTGATAACATCGATCTCGACCTCACAGGGTTTGTCGGGACTCCGCCGCGCTTCGCAGCGGAGAGAGATGAGAGAGTTGAGCGAGCTCGACTCCCGCGTCTTTTCGGTGAGCACCACGACCGCGGTCGAAGTCTTCTGCGCCAGGCCGACGAGCTTGGTGATGAAGGGGACGGAGAGACCCCCGCGCTTTTTCAGAAGGCGCCGAGCGCGCGGAGGACACGTTTCCAGCTTCTCTTGCAGAGCACCGGGTCCGAGATCGAGAACCACGAGCCCGAAGCCTCCGGAGCGGGTGAGCTCGACGACCGCTCGGCAAGCGGTGGTCCCATCCGAAACGCGGACCACCGCGAGACGAGTGAGATCGATTCCAGACTCCGCCACGTCGGGGGGAAAAAACGTGCTCTGGGCGAGCGTCACCCAGGCGACGGGCTCGTCTTTGCCCTGGGCTTCGAGGACGAGACCGAAGGCGACGGTCAGGTTCGCGGAAGCTCGATGCCCCGAGATCTCGACGAGTCGGCCCGAAAGGGGCTCGAGCCCCCAGAAGTCTCCGACGGGGGAGGGAAGTCCTGCCGAAAACGACTGTGAGAGAGCCATGATCTCTTAATCAAGAGTGCGCCGGACCTCGATGACCTTTCCCAGAATCTTGCACTCGCCGGGCTTCGGTACGATGACCTCGAACGCCGGGTTCTCCGGGTGAAGCTCGAGTCTTTTTCCAGAGGGTCCGGAAATCCGAAGGCGTTTGACGGTGGCCTCGTCTTCCACGAGCGCCACCACGATCTCTCCCGAGCGCGCCGTATCCTGCCGGCGCACGAGAACGAGATCTCCCGGAAGGATCCCGGCGCCCGTCATGCTCTCCCCGCGCACGCGCAAGGCGAAGACCTCGTCGGCACTGCGGCTCTCGACCGGGACATAACCCTCGAAATCCTCGATCGCAGTCGAGAGCGCTCCCGCCTGGACCCGCCCGAGAACCGGGACGAGCCGGGGGAGATGGGAGCCGCGCGGCAGCGGAAGCTCGAACCCGCGGGACTCGCCTTCCCGCTTCGAAAGCCGGCCTTCCCGGACGAGCGCTTCGAGATGCGCGCGAGCCGTCTCGACCGCGCGGAACCGGAACGCCCGCTGGACCTCCCGGATCGTGGGAGGGCGGCCCTCGAGAAGGCGCTTTTGCACGTACTCGAGGACGCGTGCTCTCGTCTCCCCGGGGGGCGTTGCCGGCATGAGGGAACGATACCAGACAAATGTCTGGTATGTCAAGATCTAGTAATTTATCGGTAAACGTCCTTGCGACGGCCGATCTTGAGCACGATGACGATCAACGTCCTGGCGACGCGGCTGTAAAGAATGCGGAATTGCCCCACACGGATTCGGTAAACGTCTTCGTAGCCGGCGAGCTTTCTCGAGCCTTTGGGCAGCGGATCTTCCGCGAGATCGAGGATAGCGGCCACGACCCGCTTCTGATCGTCCTTCGAAAGCTTCTTGAGCTGCTTCTCCGCGGTCCGCGAGATCTCGATCTTATATCTTGCCATCGAGCTTGAGCTCGGAAAGCACCTCCGAGAGAGGCCGCGTCGGCTCGTGTCGAATCTTCTTCAGATCTTCGATGTCTTCGAGCTCCTCGAGCCGATCCAGAAGAGCTTCCTGGACGAAATGATTGACGACGATTCCCCGTGACTTGCAGTATTTCTCGATGGCGCTTTTGAGCGCCTTGTCGATTCGAGCGCTGATCTGTACCGTTCCCATGACCACCTCCCAGGCGATGTTAGCACTTGCTAGCCAGGTCTAACAATTCATACCTTGGACGGGGAAAAGGTGAGCCAAGCTATTTGTCGAACGAGACGACGTCGAACGACGCGTCCCCGATGGCGAAGCGAGACAACTTCGCGCCCTTGGGAACGCGGAAGGAAAAAGCGCAGGAGTATGATGGCGAGGCGTTCAGCTCGCCGAACGACTGCGCCGTCTTGTAAGGCTTATTCGCCTCGTCATACAGGACGGGCTTCGGGAGCGGTACGGGCGCGAACGAGGGAAGCACCTTCACTTCGATCGAAACCGTCGCGAACTCGTTCTCTTCGCTCGGCCGGATGACCCCTCGCACGATGTTGTCTCCCGGCGGGCAATCCTGCAGGCTGACGTTCACGGCGCGCTCCAGGCTCTTCACCGTGATCTCGAGGCCTTTATAGGCGCTCGGCGTCTGGATCGCGCCCGCCGCGAGCAGGACGAGACTTCTTGCCCAGAGCGTCATTCTTGGTGCTCGCCTCGCTCGCGCAGGGTGGGGGCTCAGCTTTCTAGCACCCTGCTACAGCGGCCTGTCCGGCCAAATCATCGTCCGCCACATGTGGGACGAAGGCGAGTTGTCCCAACCCAGGCCTTCCGCCGGCTGCTTGAAGTGGCGCCCGATGATGTCGACGAAGGGGTCGATCGCGACGACGGCATTGCGGTCGAACGAGTAGAGGTCGTTCACCGTCACCAGCCGAGGATGTTCGTACCACTTGTGGTTCCTCACCCATTCGTAGGTGCGCGCGAGGTACGGCTCCGGCTGGTAGTCTTCTCCGAACGTCCGGAAATAGCTCTCCGGATACTCATACCCGAATTCCGTATCGGGATAAAAGCGAAGCGTCTGGTGGTAGCGAATCGCGAACGTGGTGATCTCTGGAACGTAGGGTTCGACGAGCTGGGCGCCCCACCAGCCGTGATCGGGGTGGATCATGTTCAGAACGACGTCGTGAAGGAGGCACGCGAGGACGATCTCCTCCCGCATTCCCGTCTTGAGGGCGCGCGTAGCGCTCTGCAGCACGTGGTTCGCCGGGGCGAATCGATACTGGAAGAAGTCGAGGAGCGTCGGTTTGTCCGGCATCTTCTCGATCGGCCGCAGCTTCCCCTCGCGGGTCGGCACGAAGAGGTTTCCCGCCCCGCGCCGGCTGGGCCGGCCGAGATCCTCGTTCTTCGCTGCGAGCTCCGCCACCGTCGGGAACTTCTCCGGGGCATCGAGCTGCTGCTGCATGTAATGCTCGAGCGCGTCGGCCTTTTGCTCCGCCGTCATGACGGCGATCGCTGCCGCTCCGCCCACGCTCGAAATGAAGGCCCGACGATCGATTTCCATGCCGCCTCCTTGCCCTTGTTGCAGGAGGATACGCCCAGCTGTCCTGGGAGTCAACGACGCGCGGGCTTCTGTCATAGAATCTTTCCCGCAATGAGGAAAAACGCCGGCGGCGACGGAGCCGAACAAACCGTCGTTCAGGATGACGCCGAGCGCGCACGCTCCAAGGATCGGAGCGAGGCCCTTCCGCGCCCCGAAGTCCCCGGCTACGAGATGGAGCGCCAGCTCGGCGCGGGCTCCTACGGCGAGGTCTGGCTCGCCATCCACAAGAACACCGGGCGCAAGGTCGCGATCAAGTTTTTCTCCCGATTCAAAGGCCTCGACTGGCCGCTTCTGAAGCGCGAGGTGGGAAAGCTCGTCGAGGTGGTGAGCGAAAGGCGCGTGGTGCACCTCCTGCACGTCGGCTGGGACGCCGACCCTCCTTATTACGTGATGGAGTTCCTCTCCGGGGGATCGCTTGCGGATCGGCTGAGCGGCCGCACGCTTCCCGTGCGCGACACCGTCGCCGTCGTCCGCGAAGTCGCCGAAGCGCTCGTCTACCTCCACGGGAAAACGATCCTTCACTGCGACCTCAAGCCGGCGAACGTTCTTCTCGACGACCGCGGCCAGATTCGGCTCGCGGACTTCGGCCAGGCGCGCCTGAGCAGCGAGGCGGGGCCGGCGGTGGGAACGCTCTTCTACATGGCCCCCGAGCAGACTGAGGCCGGCGCCCGCCCCGACGTGCGCTCCGATATCTACTCCCTCGGCGCTCTGGCCTACACCATGCTCACGGGAAAGCCCCCCTACGCGCGCGCGTCCGGAAGCGAGGGGATCGCGTCCAGCGGTTCCACCCAGGAGCGCATCGAGCGATACAAGAAGCTCATCGACGACTCGCCTTCGCCCTCGGAGCACCATCGGGTCGAGGGGATCGATCGCGCCTTCGCCGCCCTCGTCGATCGCTGCCTCGAGAAAGACCCGGCGAGGCGCTTCGAGAACGTTCCCCAGGTCCTCGAGTCTCTCGCAGTCCGGGATCGCCGCAACACGAGAAAACCTCTCGTCGTCCTCGGGCTTCTCGGCCCGCTCGCGCTTCTCATGGCCTTCGCGGGCGTGGGCCTCTGGGCGCGACAGCAGGCCGTCTCCCGGGCGACGGCCGCGCTCACCGAGGAGATGGTCGAGAGCGCCGAAGGCTACGCGGAGCTCATCGGCGCGGTCGTCGATCGCAACCTCTCGTCGGTGAAGCGCCAGGTGGAGCGGGAGACGAGCGAGGGGGATGTCGGACGGTGGATGGAGCGCGGCGATTCGGGCGCGAAAGCGGCGCTCCAGAGTCGAACGGATGCGCTCTACGAGCTCAACCGCGACCGCCACATCCACAACTGGGTCGTCGCCGACGCGAACGCCGTGGTGCTCGCGCGGACTCCGTTCGACGCGCGGGTGGTCGGATCGCGCTACGCCTATCGCGAGTGGTTCTCGGGAATCGAGGACGTGGCGCCGGAGAAAGCCCCTGCGGTCGCGAGCCCGCGGAAGGCAGCCGGGATCACTCTCGCTTTCGAGAGCACTGCCGAGGGAAACCCGCTCCTGGTGAGCGTCGCGAGCCCCATCTGGTCCGAGGACCATTCCCGTGTCGTAGGAGTTCTCGCGGCGACCGTTCATCTCGCGACGTTCAACGAGTGGATTGCGGATGCCGAGGGCCCGAAGAACGATACCGGATGTCCCGACCACTTCGCCGTGCTCCTGAACCGCGGACAGCTCGTCCGCCACCCCTGTCCCATGGATGCCGGCGGGACGCTTCCGATCGCTCGCGAAAACTACTTCGAAACGGGCCCCGTCTCCCGGCTGGTCTCGAGCGACTTCCGTCGGAGCGACCGCTATCTCGATCCACTCCGGGGCGGGAGGGCTCATTTCGCGGCGGTGGTGCGGTTCCGCGAGAATCCGAACTGGCTCGCCATCGTCGAGCACGATCGGCTCCACGCGATGTCTCCGATCACCAGTCTCGCGGATCGTTTCGCGATTCTCGCCTGGCTCGGCGCCGCCTCGGGGCTCGCGGTGGTCGTCGGGCTTTGGGCGCTTCTCTACCGACTCGTCCGCGAAGAGCCGACGGGGACGAAGCGGAAGGACGTCCTTTCGCTCGGCCTCTGACCTCCGCTATGCCGAAGCTCGTCGCTCGAGGACCTGGCTCGGAGGAGAAGCGCTGTCGGCTTCGTCCGGAAAGGCCCGTTCGCCTCGGTCGCCGCTTGAGCGCCGACGATCCTGCCGTCGACCCATTCGAGATCCCGTGGGAAGGGAAGCTCTCCCGGAACCAGGCCGATCTCCGATGGGTCCGGGGAAAGCTCGAAGTCGAGCGCGTCAAGGAAGCGAAGAACCCGCTCTTCTTCAAAGGCGAGGAGAAAACATCGTTCTCCATGGTGGTCGGAGAGCACTTCGTCGTGGGGGAGACCACGTTCACCCTCTCTGACGATCGGGTGAGCGTCGCGAGCGACGATCCCACCCCTCTCGAGATCGTGGGCTACACCATGGCCGAGATGCGGGAGACCCGCTATCGCGATCCCGACCAGCGCATCGAAGTCCTGGCCACCCTCCCCGACGTCCTCAGGAGCGCAGCCTCCGACGAAGAGCTCTTCTCGCGCCTGGTCCTACTTCTCTTCGCCGCGATCCCCGACGCGGATGCGGCGGCGATCGTCCGGGTCTTCGGGAAGGACCATCGGGTGGAGGTCTTCTACTGGGACAGCCGCACCGCGACGACTTCGGCGTTCAAGCCGAGTAAGCGCCTCATCGTCGATGCCGTGGAGCATCGCCGCCAGAGCGTGCGGAGCCTCTGGAGCGGGGCTTCGGGGGAGGCCCCCGAGTACACCATCGCGGACGCCCTCGACTGGGCGTTCTGCACCCCGGTTCCGGGGGAGGCCTGCGCCGGGTGGGGCCTCTATGTCGCCGGGAAGTCGGGGGACGTCCGGGTCGACCTCCGCCCCGACATGAAGTTCACGGAGCTCGTCGCCGATCTCCTCGGTGCCATGCGCGACTTCCGCTCGCTTCAAAGGCAGCAGGCGATGCTCGGCCGGTTCTTCTCCCCGGTGACGCTTCCGATGCTCTCGAGCGCGGAAGGGGAGAAAGCCCTCGAGCCCCGGCAGACCGAAGTCACGGTTCTGTTCTGCGACCTCCGGGGGTTCAGCCGCGAGGCGGAAAAATCGCGGGACGACCTCATGGGTCTCCTTCACCGCGTGAGCCGCGCCCTCGACGTGATGACGAAATGCATCCACTCCCACCAGGGAGTCATCGGAGATTTCCAGGGCGATGCCGCCCTCGCGTTCTGGGGTTGGCCGCTGGACGATGGCACCTCCGCGATTCAGGCGTGCCGCGCCGCCGTCGAGATCCGGGAGCGTTTCGCCGTCGCCGCGGTCAGCTCCTCCGATCCTCTCTCCGGCTTCCGCTGCGGTATCGGAATCGCTACGGGAGAGGCCGTCGCCGGGCGGCTCGGGACCGCGGGACAGTTCAAGATCGACGTCTTCGGCCCGGTGGTGAACCTCGCCTCGCGTCTCGAGGGGATCACGAAACAGCTTCGCGTGCCGATCCTCGCGGACGAGAACACCGTCTCCCGCGCGAAGGCGTCGAAAGCGGGAGGCGACCTCCGGTTCCGCCGACTCGCGCGGCTACGGCCCTACGGCATGGATCGGGCGGTCACCGTGAGCGAGCTTCTCCCGAAGGGAGGCGAGCCGAACCTCCTCGACGACACCGGGGTCGCGCTCTACGAGAAAGCGCTCGACGCCTTCGTCGCGGGGGATTGGAACGAGGCCTTCGCGCTCCTTCACGAGGTCCCGCCGTGGGATCAGGGGAAAGACTTCCTCACGTCCCACATTTTGAGCCACCGCCGGGAGCCTCCTCCGGGATGGGACGGAGTCGTGGCGCTCGAGAGCAAGTGAATCCCTCGTCTCGGAAGCCGGTTTGACTTCAGGGAATCATGCCTGCTCTGATTGCCTGGGGAGTTGGGGGAAGTCGACCGCAGTGAAGAACATCGGCAAGTACACCGTCCTGGGAGAGCTGGGAAAGGGCGGGACGGGTGTGGTTTACCGGGCGATCGACCCCATGCTCCAAAGGGAGGTGGCGATCAAGAAGCAGACGGTCGACGGGGTGCAGAAAGGCGAGTCGATCCAGCGGTTCCTCCGCGAGGCGCGCCTCATCGCCAATCTCGAGCACCGGAACATCGTCACGGTTTTCGATCTGGGTCAGGACCAAGACGGCGTCTACATCGTCATGGAGCTCCTCCGTGGGGAGGACCTGTGCGAGAGGCTCCGTTCGCGCCGGCACGTGTCGCTGGAGCAGAAGGTGCGCATCCTGATGGAGGTGGGCCGAGGCCTCGCCCACGCGCATCGGAGAGGGGTCATTCACCGGGACGTGAAGCCGCGAAACGTGTTCTTGACCGAGGACGGAGAGGTCAAGCTCCTGGACTTCGGGCTCGCGCACATCTCGCAGTCGACGCTCACCGCGACCGGCCAGGTGATGGGCTCGCCTCACTACATGTCTCCCGAGCAGGTTTTGGGCAAGAGGCCGGATCCGCGCTCCGACATCTTTTCCCTGGGGGCGCTCTTCTACGAGCTCGTCACCGGAGAAAAGCCGTTCGACGCTCCCACCCTTCCGGAAGTCTTCGATCGGATCCTCGACGCGGAGCCCGAGCCCATCCGAGGCCTGGCGCCCGCCGTCGCGCAAGAACTGTCGCGAATCGTTTCCAGGATGATGCGGAAGGCGATCGGGGAGCGATACGCCACGGTCGAAGAGCTGCTCCAGGACGTGACCCGATTCGAACGTCATCTGACGCAACAGAAGTCGGAGCTCCGTCATATGGTCGAGGCCAGGGCTCGAAAGCTCCGGACTCTCCTCGCGCAGCGTCCCGCGGCTCCGCCTCAGGCGGGAGCATCGACCGCGCGACTCCTGGCGACGGTCGAGCGTGAAGACTTGAGCTTCATGGCTCTCGTGGGCCTTCGGGATGGAATCGCTATCGAGCTCTGGCGTCTCGAAAGGAACGTCAGCTCCGCTCCTGCGCGCGCGCGCCGGAGCGTCGACCGGAAGGCTGAAGCCGCCTATCAGGACGCCCGCGAGCGGTTCGCCTCCGGCAACCTCGCGGCATGCCTCGTGCGAGTGAGCGAAGCCTTGAGGCTCTGCCCGGAGCACGGCGGCGCCGGCGAGCTCGGGGAGAAGCTGCGCCAGGCGGTCGTCGAGCGCGCGAGCTGGTTCGAGAACGAGACCGAGGCCGACCTCGATGTCCTGGTCGCCGCGTATCTCGCGTTCGACCAAGGAGGCTCCGAAGAGATCCCCGGAGGGGGAGGGCTGAGTCGGGATCCAGGAAACGCGACGAGCCTGAGCGAGCTTCTGCTCGCAGAGTTTCCGGAGTCGCGACGCTCCGAAAGCGACTCCAAAAGCTGAGCCTGTGGATTACTCGATGCCTTTTGATTACTCGATAAACGTCTGGCTCTGCTCTCTCAGGAACTGCTGCACGTAGTACGGTCCACAGACGCCCTTGCCGCTCGAGCCGCTCGATTTCCAGCCACAGAACGGATTCACTCCCGGCCAGGCGCCGGTGGTCGAGCCCGTGGCGCGGTTCGCATAGAGAATCCCCGCCTCCACCCGATCGAAGAACGTCTCGACTTCCGTCTTGTCCTCGCTGAAGATGCCCGCGGTCAGCCCGTACTCGACGCGGTTCGCCTCTTCGATTGCCTCATCGAGTGATCCGACGCTGGCGACAGTGATGAAGGGAACGAAAAGCTCTTCACGGAAAAAGCGGTGATCGCGGGGAAGCTCGTCCACGATCGTGGGAGCGACGAAGTAGCCGTTCGCGAGAGCGCCTTCGGTCAGGACTTTTCCCCCGGCGAGAATGCGCCCGCCGCCCGCGCGCGCCTCCTCGAGGTAGGTCTGGTAGGCATCGTAGGCTCTTTGATTGATGACGGGACCGGTGTAGCTTTCGCGCTTCGTGGGATCTCCGATCGCGAGGTTCCGCGTCTTTCCCACGAGAAGCTCGCGAAACCGCGCCGCGACGTCGCGATGGACGTAAACCCGGCTCGTGGCGCTGCACTTCTGCCCGGAGAAACCGAAAGCGCCCCGCATGACACCCTCGGCCGCCTTTTCGAGATCCGCGTTCGCGGTGACGATCGTCGGGTTCTTCCCTCCGAGCTCCAGAAAACACGGACGCGGCCTCGCCCGGCTGAAGTTCTGGTAGATGGCGAAGCCCACTTTCTTCGAGCCGGTGAAGACAATTCCCGAGACCTTGGGGCTCCCGACGAGCGTCTTTCCCACCTCGGCGCCGGAGTCGGTGAGGTAGCTCATCGCTCCCGCGGGGAGACCCGCCTCGCGCAGGATCCCGAGGAGCTTGACGCCGGTCGTCGGCGCGTCGGGCGAAGGTTTGAACACCACGGTATTGCCCGCGAGGAGCGCTCCCGCCGACATCCCCGCCGCGAGCGCGAGAGGGAAGTTGAAGGGCGCGATCACCCCGAAGACGCCGTAGGGCTTCAGGATGTCGCGCGTTCTCTCCCCGGGAGAAAGGCGTCCCATGGGGCGGTCGAACCCCGAGGCGTCCTCCATCTGCTGTGAGTAGTAGCGAATGAGGTCCGCCGACTCCTCGGCATCGGCGAGGGCCTCGTGGCGGTTCTTCCCCACTTCGAGCGTCATCAGCGCCGCGAGCTCGTTACGCCGCTCGC
>Ga0214473_10002938_pt1 | contig 20837 bp, 18 predicted proteins | sample RVTome_7_FD_203509 | JGI IMG/M metagenome (GOLD analysis project Ga0214473, IMG submission 203509) | Soil microbial communities from uranium-contaminated site in the Upper Colorado River Basin, Wyoming, United States - RVT98D197 | ecosystem: Environmental > Terrestrial > Soil > Contaminated >... | reverse complement strand
AGTTTCAGTTTGGATTTTGCTTTTGTTTTAGTTAGTTACGCTGTGCGCTTTGCGCTGTGCTATTTTCTACATAAGCCATGATTGATAGTACCGTCAGTGAACGGAAAGGGAGGTGCCTAAGAATGGCCGAAAAAGAGATGGAGCTCAAAGAAAAGAAGGAATTAAAGAAAGCCGCCGGGGAGGGAACCCGCCCCGGTCCGGTCTTTATCCCAGCGGTGGACATTCTTGAAACAACGAATGAACTGATGGTCCTGGCGGATATGCCGGGGGTGGATAGCAAGAGTGTCGACATTGATTTGAGAGACAACCAGTTAACGATCACAGGCCGGATTGAGTCCCCGGAGAGTGAGAAAGAGGTCTCTCTTTACAAGGAATTCAGTTGGGGGGACTATTTCCGGCAGTTCACGCTTTCTGATATAATCGATCAGGGGAAGATTACAGCGAAAATGGAGGATGGAGTCCTCAGGTTGACATTACCCAAAGTCGAAAAAGCAAAGCCCCAGAAGATCGAAGTCGTCACAACTTGACAGGTTCCCGGGAATAACCCTGGCCGGGTTATTCCCGGGCTTAACGAACAAGCCTACCCAGATAAAGAAGGCATACCTCCCAGCCCGCAAAGCGCTACCATCGCGGCCATCCAAGTTTCCCATCATAGCTGTTCAAATGCATATTTTTCTTATTTTGAATCGCTGAAGCGCATAAAATCCTTATCTATAATTAGTTGTAATGATTTCAGCATGTTACATATAAATAGAAATTCATTCCCTCCAAAAAGTATATCTGGAATATTCATTCGGGTGCCTTAACAATCAATTCTTTACTCTTCCATATTGAAAAAATCCAATGATTATAAGCAGTTAATTTAACCTGATTTTATTGGCATGTGAAATGCAAATCTCTAGAGTGAAAACGAGAGAAAGGAGGACATCAAAATGGAAAAGACAAGAAAAGGATTGAGGCTAGGGTTAATGGTTGGGTTGATGACGTTGGCAGCTTCGCCGGCTATTGCACGGTCGATCAGTTTCAAGGAGGTTGGACCGGCCCTCTGGATTTTCGTTATCATTGGAGCCATCATCGTCTTGATGCAACTGATTCCTGCAGCGATTCTCTTCTTCAGCTTCATCGGCGGCGGAGCAACAATGGCTTTCAAAAGGGCGAAGAAGGCTGAAGAAGAAATGATTCTGCCAGCGATTGAGCCGGTTGTGGTTAAACAATGAGCAGGGAAAATAGTACGGGAATGACAGGCACCGCCTGTCCACCCTGAGGAGAGGAAATATGTCCCGGAAGATGAAGAGAGTAACTGCTATACTGGCCCTGGCATGGGTCCTGTCAGTCGCACTGGCCTCCCTTGGAATCGCTTGCGCAGGAAGAGTTGGAGGTGCAGGGCCCATTGCGGTATGCTTCTTCGTAACGGGCGCGGGCGGGGTCATTATCGTGTTGGCTCAACTGATTCCGGCAGGAATTCTGTTCTCCTCCATGATCGGGACGGCCTTCTTTTCTCCATGGAAGACAGAAATGCACATCCCGATCGCGTAAGATCCTGGCCCGGAGACAGGAACTACCGATAACAACTTCATTTCTCTACGATCTTGACCTTTATCTCGATCCTCTCGATGGGGTTGTCCATTTTATCCTTTTGCTGGCTTACGATCTTATCCGCCACTTCCATTCCCGACGTAACTTCACCGAAGGCAGTGTACTGCCTGTTGAGAAATGGGGCATCGGCGACGCAGATAAAGAATTGTGAGCCCGCGCTGTCCGGGTGCTGGGACCTTGCCATGGAGAGAATTCCCCTTTTGTGAGGCTTGTCGTTGAATTCCGCTTTCAGTGTATGGCCGGGGCCGCCCGTGCCATGTTTCGATTTGTCTGGATCCTTGGAATTGGGATCTCCGCCTTGTATCATGAACCCCGGGATTACGCGATGGAAGCATGTTCCGTCATAGAACCCCTTCTTTGCCAGTTCGATAAAGTTAGACACATGATTGGGTGCGATCTCCGGGAAGAATTTGATCTCCATATTTCCAAATTTAGTTTCGATCACAGCTCTTGTTTCAGACATTTTCTTTACCTCCACTGGAGTGAAACTCTTCTGTTTCATCTCTGCGCTACCCAGCGCGGTGACTACCAGCAACAAGAATGCTCCGGCTCCGAAATAGATGAGATTTTTAAGTTTCATGCTTAAGTTCCTCCTTATATCTTTAATTGTATTTCATTTGCGGTCCCTGTCAATCGAATTTTGGAAGATCTGAAAAAATGCTCTAAGCTCTCAGGGATTTGGCAAATACGAGACCTCACTCATTGAAAAAATAAGTTCAAATGATTTATTGTTAAAGTGTAAGATTCTACGCCTCTTCCGGAACTCCGCCCGGAAGAGGTGGCCCCTTCGGGGCAGGCGGTTTTTTTGTAGGGTCGGCGTCCCCGCCGACCCCGCGCTTCGCGGGACAGGCGAGACTCCTACATATTCACCCTCTCCCTTCCCCCATCGAAGGGGGAAGGAATAAGAAAGATGCCCTCTCCCCTGGTGCCTGCCTGCCGAAGCCTCGGCGCAGGCAGGGGAGAGGGTTGGGTGAGGGGGTACGATTTGAGTCAGTGATTTCCTCCGTTTCATCCAAATAAAGATTCCTCGATCGAATTGCATTCAAAATCACCACCGTTCTGATGGCATGGAGTAGGTTAAGGTTATGATTAGAAGCCTGGGAAAGAGAAAGCCAAAAATTGATGGTTCTGTTTTCATCAGCGAAAGCGCCTATGTCGTCGGGGATATTGAAATTGGCAAGAATTCAAGCATCTGGCCGGGGGCCGTTCTGAGGGCTGACCGATTCCGAATTCGAATCGGGTCCGATTGCAGTATTCAGGACAACTGTGTCATCCATGCGGGGGTGTCAGACGTCATCATCGGGAATAATGTTACCATAGGCCATGGGTCCGTTATCCATTGTGCCAGAATTGGGAATACCGTTCTTGTAGGAATGCACGCGACCCTGAGCAGTTTTTCAGAAGTCGGTGATTTTTCCATTATCGGTGCCCATTCAATGGTGGCGGATCATTTTAAAGTTCCTCCAAGATCTTTGGTTGTAGGGGTGCCTGCCAAAATAAAGAGATCCGTAAGCAGAAAAGAGATAAACGATATCATTTCCGGGACCAATTTCTACGTGGACCTTGCCAGAGACTTCAAAAAAATGGGTCTTTGAAATTTCGCCTTTTCTCTTCCCTCGAAATCTCCACCATTAGCTAGTGTCTGTCGATAAACAGCCTTATCCGTCATGCCGGACTTGAGGAGCCTGCCCCGTACTCTGATACGGGGGCATCCAGACGTCGCCCCGACGAAAGTCGGGAACCATCTCAAAGACTGGGTCCCGGTTTTCACCGGGAACCCTGGATTCCGGCTTTCGCCGGAATGACGATTCTGTTTGAGGCGGCAATTTATAAACAGACTCTAGCTATAAGCATTCACCCATGTACCTCTAGCTTCCGGATTCTGAACGCGATCCCAAGACTTGTAATTCAATCGCGAAAGGATTAAATTGCCATGAGAATTTGGAAGTCAGGGAAAGCTTGAAAGGGGCTTTGGTTGTTGAGATGGAACAGGCAAATCGACGAAACCTGATCTTTATCTCCTTCTCACAGTTCGGGGCAGCCTTCTCCTTCAACTTTGTCAATATCTTTTTGCCCTTCTACATTATCAAAATAAGCCCTCATTCCTTCCAGGAAACCCTCCTCTGGGTGGGAGCCATCGTCGGGTTGCCCAACCTATTTACGGCAGCCACTTCTCCTTTCTGGGGATCATTGACCCATCGCTTCAGCCCCAAGGCGCTCTATCTTCGGGGCCTCATGGTTCATTCGATCACTTTCTTGCTGATGGGTTTTACGACGAACCTCTATCTGCTGCTTCTCCTCAGGATCATCCAGGGATTTGTGGGAGGCATTTCAACCATCGGGCTGATCATCGTTTCATCTTCGTCTTTGAAGGAGAAGGTCTCGTTTGATTTAGGGATTTATCAATCTTCGATGACTTTAGGCCAGCTTGTGGGTCCCCCTCTCGGTTCCCTAACGGCGGTCGTGGTTGGTTTTAAAGGCGGCTTTGTCAGCGCTTCAACTGTACTGTTTGCCTCCTTCATCTTCTGTTATCTCTATGTCACGGACGTGGCCCGGCTGCCCAAAGAGGAGAAGGGCCACCGCGGAACCGTTATTAGTAAGGGTGTCCTCATCGCCTGGGCGCTCAGTTTCACGGCCCAAATCCAGTTGATGTTTTTACCCAGCGTACTTCCAAAGGTGTTTGAGAGATTTGATATAGAACCAACCGTTGCCTTGAAATTGGCTGGAACGGTTGTCATGCTCTATACAGCCACAGCAATGGTCGGCACTTACCTTTGGGGTTGGCTATCAAGGAAATTCGGGATCCATAAGATGATTACCCTTCTCTTTGTCCTGGGAATGATCTTTCAATCCTTGCTCGCTCTGAGCAGGGGTGTCGTCGATTTCACGGTGATCCGAATGGTTCAGACCGGAATGGTCGCGGCCACCTTTCCGTTAATCATATCCCTATTTGTCCGGGAACCGAAAGGGAGTGTGATCGGCTTCCTGAACTCAGCAAGATTTGCGGGGAATGCAATGGGGCCCATCATCGCCACTTCGATATTGGCCTTCTCCAACCTTTCCGTCCTTTATCTCTTTATTAGTGCCATCACACTTCTTGCATTCATCGCCTTCAAAGCTTTTTTTGGAGAAGATCGAATTGAAAAAGTTTGATCGATCAAGTTGCTTGCATCGGTCATCGTGGAGGTGGTATATTGGGTATCAAAGGCTGAGAAGCCCGGAGCTTCAAGTCATCAAGAATATAGGAGGTGCAAACATGGCAAAGATGTCGAAAGAGGTCATGGACGTTTTTAATGCTCCTGACAGCGCGAAGGTGTTGGCAACAGCAGGCAACATATTGGAAATCAATGCCGTGCCGAAAGGAAGTCTGATGGCCATCGGCGAAGAGGTGATTGCATTTGCTGATATTTTTGGAGACAAAACGAATAAGAATTTGTCAGCCAATAAAAAAGTGGCAGCCTTGGCCTTCAAGATGAACCCGCTGACGGGTTACCAGGTTAAGGGGACCTTTTTGGGATTCCAAACGTCTGGAGAGCTATTTGACAGGTTCGCCAAGGAGATAAAAGAGAGGATCAAACTGGACATAAGAGCCGTCGGCACGATCAAGGTGGATGAGGTCTATGCCGTCGCTCCTCCCCAGCCCGGGAAAAAGATTGCTTAAGGGGCTACGCCTCTTTCGGGATCTTGCCCCGAAGAGGTGGCCCCCGCTGTCCAGGAATTTTTTCGTAGCGTCGGCGACCCCCCGCCAAACGGTCAGGCAGGCGCGGTCGCCTGCCCTACAAAATAACGGCAATCTTTTGTCTATATCGTTCCCCCAAGCGCCTTAGGGCTTGCGCAAAAATAACTTGGCAAATTGAACTGATAACCGTTCGCCCTGAGGTATCGAAGGGCAGCGGTGACCGTTCATGCTTCGATACCTCAGCATGAGCGGATCTGGTAAGAAATTGTAAAATTATTTTTGCGCAAGCCCTTAGTGTTTCACAACGGGTTCAGAGACGGGAGCACGCCGGTCGAGAAAGCTTCGTGGGCCGTGCCTTTTGGTGAGCAGCACCTCCCTTTCGCCCTGTTTCTAGGGGCCACAGAATCAATTGCAATCCTGGGCCTTGTTCTTTTTTTGTCGAGAGGAGATCCATTCGATTTTTACCTGTTAGCAGGACTGTCTGTAATCCTTTTTATGCTGTACTTTCCCAGGTACTCCCATTGGGAAGACTGGATTAGGGACACGGAAGGGGCGTAGGTTCCTCTTAATCACCGCAGTTTGGTCCCCAGGTTCGACCTTCTTTGGTGCCGCAGAAGCCGTTGGAGTGGAAAGACAGGTTTATGCGATCGATTTATGGGAAGAAGGAATCACCCTTTTACTTGAGAGAAGGTTTGAAGAGTGGATGAGAATCATCAGAGAGAAGTGGTTCTTCGAACCCGGGGCTTGAGCAAGAAGTTCGGAAAGCGTTGGGCCGTCAAGGACCTAAATCTTGAAGTCCTGCGGGGCGACGTCTTTGGATTCGTTGGTCCAAATGGCGCGGGAAAGAGCACAACGATCCGGATGATATTGACGCTCCTTCGGCCAACAGCCGGCTCCGTTGAAATTTTTGGGAAAGACCTCCGCGAGAACCGCAGGCGCGTGCTTTCCCGAGTCTGCGGCATCGTGGAAAAGCCCGATTTTTACCTTTACCTTTCGGCCTTCAAGAACATCGAGATCTTCGGTTCCATGACCCGAAGGGTGAAAGGAGACGAGATCCTGGAAACCCTTGAGGTGGTGGGCTTGAAATCCCGGGCCTTTGAGAAAGTGAAAACCTTTTCTCACGGCATGAAACAGAGGCTGGGCATTGCCCAGGTCCTTCTCACAAAGCCGGACCTGATCATCCTTGATGAGCCGACGGCAGGTCTCGACCCTCAAGGGATGAAAGAGGTTAGAGAGCTGATCACGAGGCTCTCCATGGAGAGGGAGATGACCATCTTTCTCTCCTCCCATCTCCTCTTCGAGGTCGAGTCTGTGGCTACCAGGATGGCCGTGATCAATCGGGGTGAATTGATTGTCCAGGGGCCTGTTTCTGATCTGATCGGTACGGGAACCAATGATTTTTCAATCCAGGTTTCGGCTCTCGAACAGGCGGTCAAACTAATCAAGGAGCTTTCCTGGGTAGAGATCCTCTCCGCCCGGAACGGGAGGATCGAAGTGCGCGTGGCCTCCGGCCGCTCTTCGGAACTGAATCGTCTACTTGTCCTGAATCATGTCGAAGTTTCTTCACTCTATCCCCGCAGTCCGCTGGAAGAATATTTTTTGAAGATCACAGAAGGAGCATCCGAGATTTGAGACTCTTCTGGTTTGAGATTTACAAGACCTTCAGCCGGTGGCGAACCTATATCAGCTTCGGCGCCATCGCCCTGTTGGTTTTTTTAATTGAGGGGGTGTTAAGATTGAAGCCGGAGGAGGTTCTTTATCGGGCCACCCGTTCCTTTCAGTCAGACTTCCTCATCTCGGGGAATATTCTGAATGGCTGGTTCGTGACAGCCCTGATCATGAACAGCCTTCACGTCCATATCCCTTTCCTGATCACTCTTGTGGCCGGTGACATCGTTTCAAGCGAAGCCACCTCAGGCACGGTGAGGCTGCTCCTGATACGGCCTCCATCAAGGGCCGGGATCATTGTGGCTAAGTATCTCACGGCCCTTTTCTATTCCGCTGCAGTGGTCCTTTTCCTTGGTCTTGTTTGCACCCTTCTCGGACTATCTCTTTTCGGAGGCGGGGATTTGATGACCTATCAGCAGGGCAGATTTGGCATGGTGGTCATTCCTGAAAACGAGATCTATCTGAGAATGCTTCTTGCTTTTTCTGCCGCTGTGTGGTCCATGACTGTTGTGGCTTCCCTCGCTTTCCTTTTTTCGACCCTGGCGGAGAACTCCATAGGGCCCATTATTGGAACGATGGCGGTGGTGGTTATCTTTTTCGTCCTGGGAAATTTTCCCTTCGACTTCTTGCAGGACCTTCGCCCTTTTCTCTTTACGACGTATATGAACTTCTGGCACGGGTTTCTCGATGATCCCATATCCTGGCAGGAAATTACGAGATCGGCTTCCATTCTGGGCCTCCACAATATGGGCCTCTTTTCGATCGCCTTCATCGTCTATCAGAGAAAGGATATCAAAAGTTGAAAAAGACGATTTTTCCCATATGCTTGGCCATCTCTCTCATCTGGCCGGGATCGATTCAGGCCCAGGAAGAGGGGGCTCCGTATCTGGATGCAGTGATTAAGCGATTCTCCTTGCTGAAGGATTATACCGTTGACGTGAAAGTCCATTTCGATATCGAAGCCTTTAAGTCGCCGGATATGGAGGGAAGGCTTTATTACAAAGCCCCTGACAAGATGAAGGTCGATTCAAAGAGGATTTTCTTTTTCCCAAGGGAAGGCGGGTACTTTAATCCCGCCGCCTTTAAACCTGAGAACTTCGAAGTGAATCTTCTTGAACGCCTGATCGAGGAGGAAAGAAAGGCGGTCAGAATAAGGCTCATTCCAAAGAAGGCCAGATGGCCCGGCCAGAGTTTTATTTTGACGATCGATACGGAGCGAAATCTGATCAGGGGGATCGACACATCTCCCTCTGGAGGAAGGGAGATTAAAGCCTCCATTGAATATGGCCGCTTTGGCCAGTTCGACCTCCCTACCCGGATCAGGCTCCAGCTCGACATCCCATCGATTGAAATGGATGGGACACGATTCTTCGACCCTTCGCTGCAGAAAGCAAAACGGATCAGGGGAAAGATTGAGATCGTCTATTCAAATTATAAGGTCAATACAGGGCTCAGTGAAGAGATCTTCCAGGAAAAAGAGAGAGCTCTGAAAAAGGACTAGGCGCTCTCTTTTGGCTCGGACAGAAGTGATCTGTTTTGAGACCCTTTATAACTGAGGCCAGACTTCCAAAAGTTTTGAAAAAATTGTATATTATAAACCGTCTCCCTCTTCTGGGATTATTCTGTTGGGTAAGCATTGATGAACACGGGTCTAAACATAGACGCACTGAAACACTACTTTGAATCCCGCAGGGACGTTGCTTTTGCCTTCCTGTTTGGCTCGGAGGCAAAGGGCACGGCGATAAGCCTCTCGGACATTGACATTGCGGTATATTTTTATCCCGCCAAGAGGCATCCTATCGAATATGAGGAAGAAGTATTTTATGACGGCGAGGGTGCCCTATGGGGCGATCTGGAGAAACTCCTCAAGGGAGAGGTCGAACTTCTTGTTTTGAACAGGGTTTCTGCCACTGTCGCCGCAAGCGCGATTCGGGGAAAACCGCTGGCGGTCAATCACTGGGGGCTTTATCTCGACTTTATGGAAGTCGTGACCGAGGTTGCAGAGGATTACAGAGAGATGATCTTTCGTGATTTCCTCGAGAGGATGAAACTTGAGAGAAGAGCTAAAGCAGAGATTACAGAAGCACATGAATTTTCTAAAGGGTGAGCTTAGTATTACCTCCTCGGGCGATACCGGATGTCCCAACTTCTCACAGGATATTTACTTGAAGGCGCTTCCCTAATGCTCCCGCCACCCGCTCCAACTTTCACAGTTTGATGTCTTCCGCATGATTCTCAATTCTCGTAATGGCGGTCGTTTTTTTCTTAAGCGGTTGTTTGGAATTCTTTTAGGTTCACCGGCAACTTGTTTCAGAACCTCCCCTCCTGCGTGGCCCCGTGCGCTTGAGTGATCTTCCAGCACAATCAATCTGCACTTGAGGAGGGAGAGAGGCGGATCGCGGAGGTCAGAGGCCTAAGCCAAAATCAAAAATCATACAAGCTCGATATATCCCTCTCTGTAATCGATCACGGTTCTAAAATGTTTCAGGAAACTCAGCCCCAAGAGTCCCCGTATTCCTGCCAATTCAGGTATGTCGTGGCAGATAACGTCTACGTCCTTTGCCTCTGCGTCTCCTACCCCAATACTGTTTACCTTCAGCTTAGGAACCTCAATAATACCATTAGCAGTGATGATTTCCTGGCGCGTAGGAACAACAGCGGGGTCGTAACCAAGCACTTTAAGATCAGCCCAGGACAAGGCTGTAAACACCGCCCCGGTATCAAGGATCATGTCTACTTTGACCAAACCCCTGGGGCCAACAATCCTGACGTTTCTCAGTACGAGGGGGACAGCAGTGGAAAGACGCATGGGAGTTCTCTATCAGAAAATTGCCGCGTACCCTTCCGGGACCGGTGGGCCTGCAAAGGTAATGTAGACATCTGTCAGCCCCAAGCGAAGGAGCTCCTTATCAAAAGAACGCCGGTCTTTGTTGTGAAGAATTACTTCCCCTTCAGGGTTTTCCGTTTCCTCAACGGCCCTGAAGGCGATCCATTCTCCCTGATATGCTTTTCTAACCTCTTCAAGCCTCATCATAACCACCTCTATGAGAAATTATATCATAAGGCTGCCATCTTGACTAATCAAAAACAAGGACATCAGAAAGACTAAGTCAATTGGGCCTTTCCACTCTATGTTCAAAATATTGGTCGTTTCTGATTTTGTGCATTACAGGAACCGTGTCAAATCTCAAGATCAAAAGTGCGGACTTCCCGAGGATCGAGAAATATGATGGGCAACCGGATCAGATGGGACTCCAAACGGGCGGTGACCTTTCGGTTTCGACAGCTTGTCCTTGCCGGACCTGACCGATGAAACGAGAAAGACAACGAGTTGAATGTTAAACGATTCGATCAGCCCGAAGAGGAAGAGGAGCGTAGTGACCCATGCGCCAATGCCGAAAAAAATGATCACAAACACCGGCAGAAAAATCTCGGCAAGGAGGAGAAAAAGTCCAAGAAAGAACCAGAACAATACCGGGTCCAAACTTTCAAACATAGGATGCTCCCTTCATGTCGATTTCGGATTGAGGAATGCGCCCTGAACCATATGAGATTCAGGGCAGCCCTGCATCCTGCGCGGTGCATGGGCGGACTGAGGAATTTTCAAACGACAATCTGAAATCTACACCTCTAATCTACCCGAATAATGGCTCTTTCTGCAAACGGTTAAAACAATGCTGATTTTATCAAATTGCTATAAAATTAAATCTTTGGTATAAATAGGTCAACCTCCGGGGCGTACTCCAAAAAGATCTGAAAGAATTCAAGGTCGGAATCTATAACTAGGGTACACTATCGGTCCCTTGTGCGGTCTTGAGGCGTGTTCCTCTTAGTAAATGGACACAGTAGATCATGGTCTCGAATTGAGAAGTTCGCCTAAGTTATATTTGAACAAAGGGCCACCTTTGTCTTGTTGCTTGTCCGCATGGGCGAAGACAAGAAAATCATACTGTACCCCGCGAGATCCCAACTACGGGAGGAGTGAATCATGGCTGAAAAAACAGATTTTTTCGCTCATGGTACGCGCTGGATGAGAGCCGACTTCCACCTGCACACGCGACGGGATCGGGAGTTTAAAGACGCTGGCAATGAGAGTGACTTTGTGGCGCGCTATATCGCTGCACTGAAAAGCGCAGATATCCGCGTGGGCGTCATCACCAACCATAACAAATTCGACAGGGATGAGTTCAAAGCTCTTCGGAAGGCTGCGAAAAAGGAAAACATCTACCTGTTGCCGGGTGTTGAACTGTCCATCAAGGACGGTAGCAGTGGAATCCATGCGCTGGTGGTGTTTTGCGAAAACTGGATTGATAATCGAGAGAGCGCGGACCACATCAATAGCTTTCTCGAGGTGACTTTTGCCGCGCAGACAAATTATGAAGACAGCAATGCAAGGTCTAACCATGATTTGCTAGAAACAATCCGCGAGTTGGACAAGTTCGCGAAAGATTACTTGCTCATTTTCGCTCATGTCGAAGAGAACAATGGTCTCTGGGGCGGATTGGAGGGGGGCAGGATTGCAGAACTCGGCAAAAATGAACTTTTCCGATCCCGTACCGTGGCATTTCAAAAAGTGCGGACTCGCGATCTACGACAAAAGGTGCAAGAATGGCTGGGGGAATGGGACCCTGCTGAAGTCGAAGGTTCGGATCCCAAGACTATGGATGAGGTCGGCCGTGGTGAACAGACATTTATCAAGATCGGCGCTTTTACCTTTGAAGCTGTCCAATTTGCTTTGAAACCCGGCGCAGAGCGCCTGTCCGACAGGAGTGTTCAAAAACAAGCCCACTCCTGGGTTCGCTCCGTCCGTTTCGAGGGGGGCATCTTTGGCGGGAAACGCGTCGATTTTTCAGACGAAATGAATTGCTTGATCGGCATACGGGGAAGCGGCAAGTCAGCCTTACTCGAATGCTTGCGTTATGCGCTCGAGTTACCTCTCGATGAATCAACAGAAGATTTCAAATACAAGCAGGACCTCGTTCGCTTTACACTCGGCAGCGGCGGAAAGGTGGTTGCGGAGGCGGAAGACGCGCAGGGCCGCCGCTACGAAATACGCAGAATATTAAATGAACGATCAGACGTGTATTTTGATGGAGAGTTGCGGCCGGGTGTGCGCATCCCGGTCAAGAATCCCCTGTTTTTCGGTCAAAAGGAACTGGTGAAAAGAGGGGAGGGTTCCGAACGCGAACTTGTGGAACGGTTGTTGGGCTCGAAATTGGATGCCGTCAGACGCGAGATTGCTGCCCAACGCCGGAAAGTACTCGACGTACTGACCAACCTCGACAAACTGAAAGACCTCGATGTCCTGGAACAGGAATACCAGAGCAAAAAGAAAGACACAGAATTCCGCCTGGAGCTTTTTCAGAAATACGGGGTCGAACAACAGTTACGCCGTCAGGTGGAATTCAATGCAGATGTGACAAACACGCGCCGAGCTGTCGAAGCGACAGAGTCCTTCCTCCGCTCCTTCGATACCTTTTTACGTGAGCAAGAGAACGAATTGGGTGCCCTACCTCGCCTCGAATCGAAAGAAAATGCGGAAATTATCGAGGAAATTAACGCGATTGTCGACCGGATTCGTAAAGCGCCGGTCACGGCTCGTCAGGCTTTGTCCGAAGCACGCAACGATGCCCGCGCATTGCGTGAAAAGTTTGAGGAATTGGAACGTCGGCGGGAGACACTCAAGGATGATTTTGCAGCCATCGAGCGCAAATTAAGCGAGCAACTCAAGCAGTCGGGTGGCGTGAGCATCCGGCCCGACGATTTCGTCAAGTTGAATGCCGAATTACAGAAAGCAAAACTGATGCTCGAAGAGATTGCGAAGAGTCGTATGCGGAAGAACGTCCTTCGGGATGACCTTCTTAGAGAGTTGAAGCGGCTATCGGACCTTTGGCACAAGGAGTTCAAGGAAATCGAAGTCGAAATCAAGAAACTCAACGACAGCCAAAGCGCCCTACGAATCGTCCCGCAATACAAGGGCGATAAAGATGCCTTCATCAAAGAACTGCAGACCCACTTCAAGGGAAGTCGGCTCCGCGAGGCAACGCTGCAGGGCACACTGGATCAGCACGCCGACTTTATCTCAGTTTACGAAGCACTCGATGCGATCTGCAGCAGCCTTGGGGAGTCGGGTGACGTGTTTCGCAGGTACTTCAATGAAAACAAAGGATCTTTGCTCACTTGGCAAGTGCCGAACCTCTTTCGTATTGAGTATCACGGGAAGGAGTTGCGCGACCATTCCCTTGGGCAGAGAGCATCGGCTCTGATCCTTTTCATCCTGAGCCAACGCGATAACGATGTAATCGTGATCGATCAGCCCGAAGACGACCTGGACAACCAGACCATCTTCGAAGACGTTATCAAACTGATATGGACTCTCAGGAATAGCATTCAGTTTATTTTTGCCACACACAATGCCAACTTCCCTGTACTGGGTGATGCGGAACAGGTGGGCGCATGTTCTTTTGCAGGGGGCAGCGCCGACATCAAGGTGGGCAGTATTGATGAACCCGAGATTCAGAAAGCCATCGTGTCCATAATGGAAGGCGGACACGAAGCCTTTGCCCGACGAAAGGAGATTTACCAGCTATGGAAGCAATAGAACTGATCGAATTGATCGGCCACGGCGAAGACAGCTTTACGCAATTCAAGCAGACCATCGCCAATCCCGAATCCCTGGCGGGCGACCTTGTGGCATTCTCAAACAGCAAGGGCGGAAGGATCCTCATCGGGGTCAACGACGAGGGTCTGATTACAGGAGTTTCAACGGCCGACATCCGTCGCGTCAACCAACTGATCGCCAACACAGCAACCAATCTGGTTCACCCTTCGATCAACCCAATGACCGAGAATATTCCCGTAGCCGGACAATTGGTCATGGTCGTCACCGTGCCTGAAGGCATTTCAAAACCATACTCCGATAACAATGGCGTATTCTGGGCGAAGTCGGGAGCAGACAAGCGCCGGGTGACTTCCCGGGAGGAGGTCCAGCGGATGCTTCAGAGTGCCGATCTCGTTCACGCGGATGAGGTACCCGTCGAGGGAACCACGGTCGAAGACATCGACTTGGATCATTTTAACGGATTTTTCGAGAAACAATATGGGGAGTCCCTTAACACGGCACTCGAAAAGGCCGGCATTTCACTGGGCCGGTTGTTGAATAATCTCGGCTTGGCTCGGGATGAGACGCTCAAGCTCGCCGGGCTTCTAATTTTTGGCAGTCACCCCCAGCGGTATCGTCCCGCCTTTGTCATCAAGGCAGTTTCCTTTGTCGGCAATGATCCGGCTGGAGACAAGTACCGGGACAGTCAGGATATCGAAGGGTGCCTGCGTGATTCATATAGAGGGACCATGTCTTTTCTGACCCGCAATCTGCGGCGACTTCAGGGCGAAAAAGGGATCAACACGGAAGGCGATTTGGAGGTGCCGTCAGCTGCCCTGGAGGAGCTCGTCGTCAATATGTTGCTTCATCGAGACTATTTCATCTCCGCGCCCTGGCGGGTAATGATGTTCGACAATCGTATCGAATTGATCAGCCCCGGGGCTTTGCCGAACAATCTAACCGTTGAGAACATCCGAAACGGCGTATCCAATATTCGCAACCCCCTGATTGCTTCTTTCGCAACAAAAGAATTGCCTTATAGGGGCATCGGGACGGGGATCTTACGGGCCCTGGCAGCCGTTCCGGATCTGGAGTTCGAATCAGACCAAGACCGCAACCTGTTTACAGCGAGAGTACCAAGGCAAGTGGAAGGATGAATGTGCAGAGATCACAGCGGAGATCAACGTGCTTCGGCTAATGACATGGTGCCTGGCATCGCGCCGCCCCAGAGGGTATCCGCCGCTAGTGGACGCGGCAGTAAGTTTTTTTGCAGCCTCAGATAGCGGTGCTATATTCGATTACTTAGCTGCAATACCAAATCGTTGAACGAGGGCAGCAATGCAACATTATGAAAGCCTGAACCGATTGAAAGACCTCTTCTGCGAGTTGTTTCAGGTCGACACGGCCGATCTGGATTTCGGCCTTTACCGCTTGTTTCGTCTCAAACGAACGGAGATCGAGGCTTTTCTCGACAAGCAGCTCCCTGCCGCGGTGGACCGGGCCTTCAAGGCCGTGACCGGAGACGAACGCGAAAAGCTCCAGAAACAGGTTGCGCAGCTTGCCAAGCAGGCGCGGGAGTCCGTAGCCGATGATGCTATCTTCCCAAACGGCGAGCCCAACCCAAAGTATGCCGAGACCAAGGCGGTCAAGGAGTACGCAGAGGCACGAAAGCGGATGGAGGCGGTCGAGGCCACTGAGGCGCAACGGGCCGAGGTCTTCAATCAGCTCTACGCCTTCTTCTCTCGCTACTATGACGAAGGCGATTTCATTCCCCGGCGGTTTTTCGGGGCGCGGCCAGCCTACGCCGTCCCCCACAATGGTGAGGAAGTGCTTTTCCACTGGGCCAACAGGGACCAGTACTATGTTAAGAGCGGCGAGGCCTTCCGCGATTACGCCTTTACGCTCAATACCCTGCATGGCGAATACCGTGCGCGGTTCAAGCTGGTCGAGGCGACGACATCTAAGGACAATACCAAAGGCGACACCCGTTTCTTCTTTCCTCGTCCCCATGAGACGGTTTTCGACAAAACCACACGCATCCTCACCGTACCTTTTGAGTACCGCCTGCCGACCGAATCCGAAGCAGCCAGGTACGGCGCCAAAGGCAAGGCCCAGGAGGCCATCCTCGACGCCTTCGAGGGAAAGATTCTTGATGCTGTTTCCGATACGATGCTCAATGCCTGCCTTGCCGAGCCATCGTCCACTGGCAGGGAGAAGGAAGGAGAGACACCACCTACACTGTTGCGCCGGCGCCTCACACACTTCACCAAAAAGAACACCACGGATTTTTTCGTGCACAAGAATCTCGGGGCGTTTCTGCGCCAGGAACTTGAATTTTTCATTCGTGATCAGATCGTCCATGAGGCAGACCTGGAAGGGGATTTCGAGTCCAAGCGCCGGATGCTCCGCGTCTTCCGCAAGCTTGCGGAAACGGTTATCACCTTCCTTGCCCAGATCGAAGAAGCCCAAAAGCGGCTTTTCGAGAAGAAAAAGTTCGTCCTGCGGACTGATTACCTTGTGCCGATCCAGAATGTCCCTCGCGAACTGTGGAAGGATGTGCTTGCCAACAAGGCCCAGCTTGAAGAGTGGAAGGAACTTTTCAGTCTTGCACCCAAGTCCGACCTTTTCAATCTGAAAGGCAAGATGAACGAACATGTGCTTGGGCAGCATCCGACGCTGGTGGTGGATACGCGGTACTTTTCGCCGATGTTTATCGCACGGCTATTGGATGGTATAGAGGATTTGGACAAATGGACAGATGGGGTACTCTTCCACAGCGAGAATTTTCAAGCACTCAACATGATGCAGGCGCGGTACCGAGAGCAGGTGAAGTGCATCTACATTGATCCACCATACAACACAGACGCCAGTCCCATTATCTATAAGAACGGATATCAGCGCTCATCCTGGATAGCTCTTCTCGCCGATCGTCTAAGTCTAGACCTGCAAATCCGTATGAAGTCATCAGTACGATGCATAGCAATCGATGATTTTGAATACGCTGATCTCGTTGACCTCCTTCGATCACTTTCGTCAGAGGTCCATCACGCCACCGTGTCCGTGCGGAGTAAGCCTCAGGGCAGACCTACGGCTACGGGTTTCTCATCGAACCACGAGTACGCACTATTTTGGGGCGATGCGGACGCAAAGATTGGGCGACTCCCACGCGTTGGATCCAAGGCCGAGCGATATCCTTATTCCGATGAGCAAGGCATCTATGCCTGGGCGAACTTTCGCAAGTCTGGAACCGATTCCGACCACGCGGATCGACCCAAATCATTCTATCCGCTGTACGTGAAAGGCGATATCGCACGAATCCCAGAGATGTCCTGGAATGACGTCGATGAGAAATGGATGGTCTTGGAGAAGGCCAGAACGGGGGAGGTGCAAATATCGCCAGTCGACTCGGAAGGAAGACAGAAAGTCTGGACATGTTCGCCAGAAAGAGCGAGAGATGAGATTGCAGATATCCGGGTCGAACGCGATGGGAGAGATCACATTGAGATTCTTAAGAAATATCGACCACACCAGGAAGGTGCGCTGCCTGGAACTTGGTGGGACGATTCCAGCTACTCGGCGAGCGAAAGCGGCACGAAGATCCTCAAGGACATGTTCGGGGAAAAGGACTTCGATTACCCGAAAAGCGTCCACCTGGTGCGTGACTGTCTCCGAGCCTCCAGCCTTTTTAATAATAACATTGTAATGGATTACTTTGCCGGCTCTGGGACCACCGGCCACGCCGTCATCAATCTCAACCGCGAAGACGGCGGGAGACGCAAGTTCATCCTGGTGGAGGTGGCCGACTATTTCGACACAGTGCTGGTACCGCGCATTAAAAAGGTCATGTTCACGCCGGAGTGGAAGGAGGGCAAGCCCAAGCGGCTTGCCACAAAAGAAGAGGCCGAGCGCACGCCGCGGCTGGTAAAGGTCCTGCGGTTAGAGAGTTACGAGGACGCGCTCCACAACACATTCTCCGATTCAAACATTGAACGTCTTTCTGAGCGGGAGAAGGCGTACCAGAAGGTGGTGGGCGACGAGGAATACCGCATCCGTTACCTTGTAAAGCTGCCGCTTGAAGCAAGCGACTCGATGCTGAGCCTGGCTAGGCTCGAACATCCCTTCGACTACACCATTGAGACACTTTCGGATTACGGCTCGAAGGCACAAACCGTGGACCTTGTGGAGACCTTCAACTGGCTCTACGGCCTGCGCGTGCGCCGGTTCTCTACCTGGGTAAACAAAGATGATAAGACAAACAAGGACAAAGAGGGCCGCTTCTATCGGGCGGTTTTGGGAACCGACCGGGAAGGCAAAAAGCGGGTGCTGGTGGTCTGGCGCGACATGACCGGCCTTGATCCTATAAAAGACCGGGAATTTCTGGAGGCAAAGGCAAAGGAGATCGGACCGTTCGAGGAGCAGTGGGTGAACGGCGACTCCGCAGCAAAGGGCTTCGCCTCTTTGGATGCCCTGTTCAAGCGGCTGATGGCGGGGGATGAGACATGAACTTCGATGCCCTCGTCCACGCCATTGCGGACATCCACCAGCGCACGCAGAGCGCCGCCGTACGGGCGGTCAACATCGCCTTGACCCGCCGCAACTGGCTGATCGGTGCCTATATCGTGGAATTTGAACAACAAGGTGAAGATCGGGCGGCATACGGTGATCGCCTGCTGCCCAAGTTGGCTGAACGACTGCAACAGAAGAAGATTCCTCGTTCCGATGAACGCGAACTCCGAAGATTCAGGCAGTTCTACCTGAGTTACCCTCAGATTCGGGACGCGGTGAGTCCCGAATTCGGAGAGTCATCCTGCCTGCCGGAAAAACGGGATTCGGCGGGTCCCGAAACCGGATTGTCTGCTTCACTTCTTATCAATCGCCTGTCTTTTACGCATTTTCGGCTTCTTCTCGAAATCGACGATCCGCTCAAGCGGGCCTTTTACGAGGTCGAGAGCATCAAAGGTAACTGGTCGGCGCGGGAGCTTAGACGCCAAATCGGAAGCCTCTACTTCGAGCGCTCGGGGCTTTCCCGGGACAAAGCCAAACTGTCTGAGATGGCCAACGCCGCGGCAGTCCAGTCCGAACCGAAGTATGTCATTCGCGATCCTTACATATTCAAGTTCCTCGGCCTGCGGCCACAGGAGGTGCTGCCCGAATCCGAACTGGAAGCTGCGCTTATCGAGAAACTGCAGAACTTCCTGCTGGAACTCGGCCACGGATTCTGCTTCGAGGGGCGACAGAAACGCCTGCTCATCGGCGGCGAAACGTTTTTCGTGGACCTCGTATTCTACCATCGCGTGCTCAAGTGCCATGTGCTGGTGGAACTCAAGGTGGACGAATTCCGGCACGAACATCTCGGCCAGCTCAATACCTATGTGAGTTACTACCGTGCTCACGAAATGACCGAAGGCGACCAGTCGCCGGTCGGCATCCTTCTTTGCACGGACAAAAATCATGCTCTTGTGGAGTACGCCCTGGCAGGCATGGACAATCGGCTCTTTGTATCCAAGTACCAGCTCGAACTGCCGAAGCCCGAGGAATTGCAGCGTTACATCGAGAAACAGCGCCGCCTTTTGGAGAGAGGGGGTAATAAATGAACCTCGAGCGCTCTCTTGTCCTCAACTGCTATCTTCACGGCCTCTTTGGTGCGGAGCGCTTCGACGACTTGCGCAGGGCGCTCAAAGAGCAGGAAGAAGGTGCGGGTCCCGACGGCCTCAGCCGCTTTTTTCATGTGCTTTCAGGCCGAAGCGGGATCAAGATCGGGGCACGGACGCTGGAGGACTATGACCGCCGCGTGATGGAGTACGAAGCGACACTTGCAAAGAAACGCAGGGCCGAACCGTTCAAGTCCTTCAAATATTTCCAGTATCTGGCGCTGCTCTATACAGAGATCTTTCTGGATCGCCTGACCGCCGATCCGGCGGCGTTTCTGCGGGAGCTGAATGCCTTTCGGGCAAGCAAATCCGATTTTGCGGAGGTCCCGGATTTTACGGCAGACGACATGCGGCGGCTCGCCTTCTTCATGGCGACTGGCAGCGGCAAAACGCTCCTTTTGCATGTGAACGTCCTGCAAATCCTGCACTATCTGAAGGCAGGCAAGCACCCCGAAGCCTTGGTCCGACGATCCGACGGCCGGCCGCAGTTCGACAATATCTTGCTCATCACACCAGGTGAGGGACTTTCTGCCCAGCACCTGGTCGAGCTTGAAGACAGCGGCTTCGACGCCAAACGATTTGAGCGAAACGGCAATCAAAGCGGCTTGTTCGGCCCACGGGTGAACGTGATCGAGATCCACAAACTGGCCGAGGAGCCTTCCAGCGAAGGAGTAAGCGTGCCGATTTTGGAACTGGGGACACGCAACCTCATCATTGTGGACGAAGGACATAAAGGGACCGGCAGCGAGGCGCGGACCTGGAAAAGCAGACAGGAATCCTTAAGCAGGGACGGGTTTCTTCTCGAGTACTCGGCGACTTTTGCCCAGGCTATCGGCGCGGCCTCGCGCAGTGTGCAGAAAGAGCTTCTCTCGACTTACGGCAAGTCCATCCTCTTCGATTATTCCTACCGGTATTTTTACGGCGACGGTTACGGCAAAACCTTCCGCGTGCTCAACTTGAAGAAAGCTTCCGCGACCAAGGCCCACGACCTGATGCTCGGCGGGCTGCTCATCTTTTACCAGCAGGCCATGCTTCATAGAGGGTATTGGGAAGAGACACGAACCTATAACATCGAGAAACCGCTCTGGGTGCTTTTGGGGACGAGCGTGAGCCGCAAACGGCCAGAGGAAAAGGACACTACTAAAACAGCGGAAGAGGAACGCACCGATGTGGGAGAGGTGATTGCTTTCCTGCGCAGGTTTCTCGAGGATGCCGACTGGGCAGTGGATGGCATCAACAGGACCATCTCGGGCAAGAGCGGCTTTGCCGAAACGGATGCAGGGACCGATCTCTTCGAAAAACACATTACGCACCTTTCAGGAGATGATGCTGCGGTGCTTTACAAAAGGATATGCCGTGAGCTTTTTCACGGACAGGGCGGGCTGGAGGTGGTGGAGATCAAACGGAGCGGCGAGATCGGTTTGCGTGTGACCGCCGCTTCGTACAAAGAACATCCGTACTTTGGCCTTATCAACATCGGTGATGTGGCGGACTTCCGGAAGTATCTTCAGGAAAAACATGGGACCGAAGTCAAGCAGGACGTGATGAATGATTCGCTTTTTGACCGGATCAGCCAGGCCGACTCGCCCATCAATCTGCTCATCGGCGCCAAGAAATTCATCGAGGGCTGGTCGAGCTGGCG
>Ga0214473_10002937_pt1 | contig 20841 bp, 17 predicted proteins | sample RVTome_7_FD_203509 | JGI IMG/M metagenome (GOLD analysis project Ga0214473, IMG submission 203509) | Soil microbial communities from uranium-contaminated site in the Upper Colorado River Basin, Wyoming, United States - RVT98D197 | ecosystem: Environmental > Terrestrial > Soil > Contaminated >... | reverse complement strand
AACCCAGGGGCATAACCCTTGATATTTTGAAAAAGCACAACCGGTCCCTCGTTCCGTGACGTGATTTGACTCACAGGGCCGAAATCATCGGTCTCAGATCCCTCGATCACCACAACTTCGCCTACCTTTCTTGCCTCGTCAATCCACTCGCGCAGATCCTTGAACATTTTCTTTCCTTTCAGTTCATGTTTTATGGTTCATTGTTCATCGTTTGTGCTAGAGCCTCAGTAACGCCATGGCATTTCTTCCCAGCATGAGTTCCTTGCTCTCTTCATCCAGATCGAGAGCTTTCAGGTCTTCGATATAATTCTTGATCCTCAAAGGATCCTCGCTGAATTCCTGAGGATAGTCGGTGCCGAAAACCAGCCGGCTGGGCTGAATCCCTGTCAGGGCACATTTGACGGCATTCATTCCCCCATGATGGCCGGCCAGGTTAAAATAGATTTTCTTAAAATAGTGGTCGAAGGGAAGACGGGTACGGGTGCCTGGTCCGCTTGGAGCCCCAAACCAGTATTCGATGCGCTCTTTTAAGGCTGCGATTCCCCCTCCCTTGTGGCTGATCACAAAGATAAGGTCAGGGAAGTCCTCAAGAACACCACTCAGAATAATCCGGGTCGTGGCGACCATCAGATCGAGTTCTCTTCCCACGCTTCTGTTTAGGTCGTAAGGGGCATCGAGGATATCAAATCCCTGTTGCACCCCACTGGGATGGATGAATATTGGAACCCTTAAAGATGAAACCCTCTTGTAAAAGGGATAGAGTTCCTTTGCATCCATGGAGAGACCATTGACCTGGGACCGGACAACAACACCCTTCAACCCCAGAGACTCTATCGCCCTCTCCAGTTCCGCAAAGGCCTTCTCTCCGCCTAGGGGAGGAACAGGGGCAAGTCCGACGAACCTCTTTGGATATTTCTGAGTGACCTCTGCCACTCCATCATCCCAGACCTTGCATTCCTCCAGGGCCACCTGAGTATCATCACTGCTGACCGCGATGGAAAGCACGGCCAGGTCGATTCCGACAGCATCCATGATCCTTAAATGCTCTTCCTCATCATAAAGCTCGGGATGCAGGTTCCCCCTGGGCTTGCCGTATTCGTAAAATACGGCCCGTTCTCCCTTCTTGCCCCCTTTCTTAAGCCACAATGATTCGGGCATGTAGTGATGTTCCCAGTCGATAACCATCCCCTTTCTCCTTTCCCCTGTTCATCGTCCACAGTTCATCGTTCACTATGTTATTCTTTCAAGATGTGTTGAAACTTCTCTATCCATGAATAGGTATCGAGCACCACCTTACCAAATTCCTGGCCTCCCAGATAATGGAGAGCGATCTTCCGCTTCTTCGCCCAGTCGATATACACTGGCTCCTTCACCGCCTTGGTGAAGGCGTCCTCCCATACCTTCACGATAGCAGGTGGCGTATGCGGTGGTGCGAAGGCACAACGCATCGCCGGGAAGAAAGACGACACATTGAACCCAAGATCTTTGGGAATTGGGACATCCGGAAGAAAGGGATCCCGCGTATCGCCTAACAATAGGATGGGCCTTAGCTTTCCGGCTTCAATGAGGGAGGTTGCAGAGGAAGAAAGGCAGACCACAAAATCAAGATGTTTCCCGGCGATGGCTGCAAGGGCCTCTGCATTGCCATCGTAGGGCACCCAGTTCACCTTGACCCCGAATTCCTCCACGGCGATCAAGCCGGCAAGCTGGGTTGTGCTCCCCCTTCCCATGAGCCCTCCGGACAGGACCTTGGCTTTGGCCGCTCTTAAGAAGTCATTGAAGTCTTTCCAGGTATCCCCGTGAACAACCATCAATTGATTGGAGCGGTTCCAGGAAGAGATGGGGATAAAGTCCCTGGTTTTAAAGTTGACCTTGCCCATGTATTCGATGATAATGCTCTTTGGGAAATTATTGAGAACGATCGAATAGCCATCGGGCTCTGTTTTCTGAAACCTTTCGAAGGCAATTTTCCCCCCTGCCCCCGGTTGGTTCTCAATCAAGACGTTAACCCCGAAATACTTCTGAAGAAAGGGTGCCAGTGCTCGACCATCGGAATCTTCTCCACCCCCCACTCCGCTTGGAATGACGATCTTCACTGGTTTTTTGGGGAAATCGGCACCCCTTGTGGGTTGAATGATAAGAAGCAAACCGACCACAATCATCAGTCCGGAGAGACTTCCCCTCTTGAGTTTCTCAAGCATCTTCTTTCCTCCTTCCTCCCTCTATACAACGATCCTTCTAAACTGCCCGCAAGCGGTCAGGATGACGCCCCAAAGAATTTCCCCCATTTCTTTTTGATCCCCTCGATCTCTTCGGGCCTTCTCATAATCGTGGGGGGATAATCATCTTTCCAGACATAAGGCCGGCAGGCATTGAGGATGGCCGTGGAGTGGGTATAATCAGCCCTGTTCCTCTTCTCAGGCGTAAGCCTCGGGTCCAAAGGCGTCCCCCTCATGTTTCTCAGGACATCGATGTCTGTCTCAGGCTCGCATCGTGTGGCTACGGCCCAGAGCACATCCTGCATATTCGACGGATCAATATCGTCATCGACAACGATGATAAACCGGTTCATATAGTTCGTGGCATGAGAGAAGGCGACACCCATGGCTGCCTGCATGGCATGGCCGTGATACTTCTGCTCCAGAGAGACCACCACAATCATGTTAAATGCCGCGTCGTCCAATAACCAGACCCCTTTGATCCCCGGGATTTGTCTGTCGAGCTCAATCCAGGCCGCAGCAGATCGGCGCAGGTTGTGCGCCAGGGCAAAGTAAGGGGAACGCAGGGGCGGATTGCCCTGGAGGATGGGATTGTTCCGATGCAGAATCGCATTCACCTTGAAGACAGGCTCTCCCCGGCTGCCACTCCCATAATATCCTGTCCACTCCCCAAAAGGCCCCTCGGAAATCGTTTGGCTCTCGATGATCTCACCCTCCAGAACAATCTCCGCCGTCGCTGGAATAAACAGGTCCGTCGTTACCCCCCGGGTCACCTCCACCGCCTTCTTCCTGAACCCCCCCGTATAATCGTACTCGCTCACCCCCTTCGGAACATCCGAATGAGCACTCATGTAGAGAATGGGGTCCATCCCAATGGCCACTGCCACCGGACAGTTCTTTCCCATCTCCCAGTATCTGTTCCGTATGTTCTTGCCGTGCCGGCCCGGAGACATGTAAACAGTCGCAATGTCCCTATCGTGGGCCTGTACGCGGTAGTTCCCCAGATTAATCCACCCCTCGTCAGGGTCCCGGGTGATCACTGCATTGCCCGTGCCGATATACCTCCCCCCATCGCGATCATGCCACTTGGGGACTGGAAATTTGAAAAGATCAACATCCTTGCCTATAAGGACATTCTCCTTCACCGGTACATGATCGACGACCACGGGCGCAATGGGGGTGAAGCCCCTGCCAAAGATATCCCGCAGGGTCCTGACGATATCAAGCTTCTTCATACCCGGAGACATGCCGAGAGCCAGGGCCGTCCTTTCGGGCGTACCGAAGAGGTTCGTGGCAACCGAATAGTCGGGGGGATAGCCTTTGATCTTCTTAAAGAGAAGCAGCGGGTTGTTGGGCTCTGAAATCTGCCACTCCGTAATCAGGCCAATCTCCAGATTCCAATCCGCACCCTCCACCACTTTCAAGTCCTTCCGTTTCTCTGCCTCACCAATGAACTCCCTCAGGTCATTGAAGATCATCTGTGTCTCCCCTATGAACGATGAACGACGGACTGTTAAGCGTTTATCGTTCACCGTTCTAAGAAATGGTCCACATGGCATTATCCATTTTGCAGATATTTACATCTTCGTCACCGCGATCACCATACGAATATTCAGCCTTGAACCCTTATGCCTCATTCCTACAAGAAACCCGGACTCCCAAGTTCTTCCCGATCCATCGTCACATCGATCACATAGGGTTTATCGCTTCGCAGACCCTCGGTAATAGCCCTCTTCAGATCGTCCAATCGCTCTACCTGCGTCCCATCGGCATTGAAGAGACGGGCCATCTCTGCGTAGGGAGGATTGTTAAAGTCACACATGTACCTTCCTTCGAATCTGGCTTTCTGATAGGCACGGACATTCCCGAAACCGGAGTCGTTAAAGACGACAACGATGACATTGATCCGTTCCCGGACCGCTGTCTCCAACTCCTGACAGTTGAGGAGAAACCCTCCATCTCCAACCAAACAGACGACGGGCCGTCCCGGATTGCCGACCTTGAGCCCCAAGGCCATGGGAAAGCTCGCCCCCACCGAGCCGAAGTTGTCAGGGTAGTGGTAGGTATCGTTTTCGTAAAAATCGAAGTGACGCCTTACGTACTTTGCAAAATTACCCCCATCCACAGCGATGGCAGTCTCAGGAGGAAGATGATCTCTCAGGGTTTTGACGATGGCCTGGGGCTTGAGGGGCAGAGAATCGAAATCGATCTCAGCTTCCCGGGCCCTCTGACATTCCCCCTTGATCTCCTCAGCCGTCTTCTTTAGACCGAAGCGTATCCCTTTCTCTTTCGCCTTCGCGGTAAGGACGTTGATCACCTGGCCCACGTCGCAGACCATCCCGATCTCGATCGGATAGATGCTGCCCACTTCCTCCGGGTTAATACTGACATGGATGAGCTTGGCCCTCTCGGGGATGATGTCAAAGTTGAACCGGGTGGACAGGTAGTCGAATTTCAGGCCCAGAGCAAGGATCAGGTCAGCCATCTTGATAACCTTGTTTCCCGGCCCACCCTTCCCCTCGCCGATCATGCCCATGCCAAGGGGATGATTGCCTGGAAAGACATCGGGATGATCACGATCCGTCGTCACAGGGATCTCCAGGGTCTCAGCGAGTTTAATAAGGTCTTTCGCGGCCCTCGACCAGAGGACCTCTCCCCCTGCAAGAATAACGGGGAACCGCGCCTTCCCCAGGAGACGAACGATTTCATCGACGAAATCCGCGGGACATGCCGGTGGAAGCACCGTTCGGTATCTTGAGGGATGACTCGCCCCGAAATCCAGTTCTCCCTGAGACACGTCGCTGGGGATAGCCAGATGGACGGGGCCTCTGCGCCCGGTCAGGGCGACGCGAAAGGCCTTTCGAAGCATCTCCGGGACCTTTCCAGGAATCTGGATGCAGGCACTCCACTTGGTAATAGGCGCGAACACGCCTACCTGGTCGATGTCATGGAACGAATCCTTTTCACGGAGAACCTGCTTATGGACGCCTGTAATGGCAATCACGGGAATGGAAGCCTTGAAGGAGGAAGCGATGCCGGAAACGAGGTTCATGGCCCCCGGTCCAACCGTGGACATGCAGACGCCTATCTTCCGGGTGGCACGGGCATATCCGTCTGCCATGAAGGCTGCACCCTGCTCGTGGCGTGTCATGATCGGGCGGATTGGGCTCTGATAAATCTCATCTAAAATGTCTATGATCTGCGATCCCGGTAAATGGAATACATGCTGAATCCCTTCCTCTTTTAAGACTTCCACCACCGCCTTCGCCCCTGATATTCGAACCATGAATCATCTCCTTTTTTTTCCATACTTCAATGGCCGACATCCAAGGGCTCAAAATTGCGTTTATGATATCCGCTCATTCAGATCCCCCTTGCTCCTCCACTCCTTGCCACCTCGATCATCGTCTTCAAATTTTTCACGGGTGTCCCCGGGGGAACAGCACATCCCGCCATCAGGATGAACCCTTTCTTTCCACCCTGTTCCAGAGCTTTCACCGTCTCCCGCCTCACATCTTCAGGGGTCCCAAAAAGGAGAACCATCGGGTCCACATTCCCTCCGATTCCGCATCGACCCGCCACGGTCTTCTTTGCCGAGGCGAGGTCCATGCATTGATCGAGGCTTAGAATCTTGGCTCCCGTATCCGCCATGAGGTGGAGAACAGGCTGCGTATCTCCACATACATGAAGGATCACGGGGATCTCCAGGCTTTCAATCAAATGTCGAAGGTGGGGAAGAACGAATTCCTGATAGAACTTTGGAGAGATCATGGTTGAGGAGCTCACAGGGTCAGCAATGATCAATCCGTCTATCCCAATCTCAGCGAGGGCACGGCCAAAATCGGAAATGAGCTCCCTGGTCTTCTCCAGCAGTCCCTCAATCATCGGCCTGTTCTTCATCAAACCCTTCATCATCTTTTCTGCGCCGAGGATTCTGGCAGAGGCGGTAAAAGGACCCTCCGTCAAGCCCAATACGGGCACTTCTCTTTCGGAAAGTCTCACAAGTTTTTCTGCAACACTCAGCAGGATAGGAAACCTTCCTTCTCTTCGAATGTCAACCCTGGGCAAAGCTTTGATATCCTCCTCTCCCTTAATTTCTAACGGAGTAACATCGAGACCCGAAGGACGGAAGACAAGGGAACATCCGAAGGCCTCCGGAATATAGAGGGCTTCAAAGTAGGCAAAGAGGGCATCGTATCCAATCTCTTTTTGAGCACGGATGTGGGCTTGGGCAAAGGCATCCGGATCGAAAAGGAGTTCTTTTAGAGGAACCCCTGAGAATCTTGCAACCCAACCGCCGAGCGTGGGAATCGCAGGGACCTCTTCGACCTCTTCCATGGCAATCACCCTTTTAAAATCAGCAATTCTGTTGCTCAAACTTGCCCTCCTTGACCAGAAGTTCTAACCCATTCAGCATGGCCGGGGTAGCTACCCACAGGCATGAAAATGATCAGAATTCTTGGGGTAAGGTTACGGCTACGGCCACGAGGCCCGTTTGGTTTAGGAATCCATTTCCTTCCGCCACTCCGGCCATCTTTCTTAAAACTTTCATCCCTCTTCACCGATTTCTTTCTTCTCCCTGGGTTTGACCGTTTGAATTAAGGAATAGGGCTCCTCTCTGAGGAGAAGGCTCGCCACATCAGGCCGGGCATAGTGGCCCACGACGTCATGGACCGCCTTGGCTCTGACAATCTCTCTGAGATCGATATCGGCATAAACGATCTCCTCTTTGTCGTAGACCGGTCCGGCCAAGTATTCCCCATTCGGCCCAACGATGCCGCTTCCGCCTGCCACATCCCAATGGGTCTTCTTTTTCAGAGAGAAAGTATCCGGGACCATTTCCTCGGTGATATATCCGGAGGAGATGATGACAAAGACCTGCCCCTCAATGGCGTAACTTCGGCTGACAAGATCCACATAATTTTTCATCCGGGCTAAACTGGGCCATACGGCTGCATGGACCTGTTCTCCTTTTGCCAGCAGGGCATATTTCACCAATGTCATGAGATTGTTACCGCAGATCAACCCGCCCAATTTTCCAACCTCCGTGGGATAAACCTCCACGTCGCTTCCCTCTCCTTGCCCCCATATACAACGCTCCTCAAAAGTTGGGACCAGCTTCCTCTGTTTCCCGAGGATCTCACCACTTTTGTCGATAAAGAGCAAGGTATTATACATGGTCGCCGAGAATCCCGCCTCCCTTTCGGTCATCCCCATCACGACGCAAAGGTTGGCATCCTTCGCAGCAGCACAAAGCTGGTCGACTTCCGGACTGGGGACCTCAACCGCCTGCTCATAAAGCTGGAGGTAGGCATCGATGCTCAATTCCCTTTCTGGATGGGGAATGGCTCGAGGCCAGTAAGGAAAAGTGGGTATATAAGCCTCGGGAAAGACCGCAAGAGAAGCACCTTTTCTACCTGCCTCCTTCATGAGGTGGCAAGCTTTTTCTACAGTGGCCTCCCTGTTTAGAAATATGGGTGATGCTTGGACCGCCGCAGCCGTGAATTTTGGAAGAAATTCTTTCATCCTACCCTCCCTGTAAATTGGAATAATGGAATAGTGGAATACTGGAATATTGGGTTAAGGCATAAAGAAACGTCTGTTTTTTCTTCATTCTGGTTTCTTGTTCTTCTCATTATTCTCCCGCGATGCGCGGGATTCCATCATTCCACGATTCCATTCTTTTGTTGACCCGTCTTCTCTTTCTAACGAATCTCTCTCTGGTCGATAAACCGCTTCGATTTATAGTCGGATTTTCCTAAGGTATTTTGGGGAACGATCTCAACCTCCACCCTGAGCTCCAACGAAGATCTTAAGTCCGCTACAATACCTTTTTCTATCTTCTCTCGGTTCCTCCCGCTCTCATCGGATAGATCGAGGAGAACTTTAAGTTGATTCAAACTTCCCTTGATGTAGGCAACGATTCGGTATTCATCCCCCACGGACAGGTAGTTCTGTATGATATTGCCCATCATAGAGGGAAATACGTTAATTCCCCTGATGACGATCATATCATCTTTTCTTCCTAAGATTCCTCCGTCCAGCATCCTGAAGGTCCTCCCGCAAGGACAGTGCCCTATCTTGAACTTCACCATGTCGTGTGTTCTGAAGCGAATAGCAGGGGAGCAGGACCTTCCCAGATTGGTCAACACCAATTCACCCATCTCTCCCTCTTCGACATGGGCTCCCGTATCGGGATCGATCACTTCGGGGATAAACTCACTTTCGATGACGTGGACGGCTGATTCCTGCATGGTGCATTGAAAGGAATGGATCCTGACTTCTGTGAGCCCGATATAGTCGAATAATTTTGCGTTCCACAAGGTTTCTATCCTTTTCTTTACAGAAGGAACCATTGCTCCGGGCTCTCCCCCATCTATGATAATTCTTACTGCCGAGTTTCTGATGTCGATATTCTTCTCCTGCGCAACCTCTGCCAACCTGAGAGCATAGGTAGGGGTACAGGCAAGGACAGTCACCTTATTATTAAGAAGACACTCCAAGCGTTGGAACGTATCCCATCCCCCTCCTGGAATAGCCATTGCGCCCATCTGGAGAGCCCCTTCAAAAAGGCCCCAGTAGGCCGCATGAGGACCGAAGCCAAACGGGAAGAAGACGATGTCAGAAGGTCTTGCCCCTATGGCCCATAAGGACATTGCAGAACATCTTCCGCTCCATGCCCAGCTCTCCTTGGTATCCAGCCATTTCAGAGGTCTCCCCGTCGTCCCTGTCGTCTGGAGATACCTGACATAATTCTCAAGGGGTTCGGTGAGATTCGTTCCGAAAATGGGGTTCTTCTCCTGATCCTCTTGGAATTCAATCTTGGAGGTAAAAGGGAGCTTCACAATGTCGCCCATCGTTTTGATATCTTCAGAACTTACCCCCCGTTCCTCGAATTTCCTGATATAAAAAGGATTGGATCGGTAGACTTTATCCAAGAGAGTTTTCAGTTTTGTGAATTGAATATTTTCAAGGGATTCCCTGCTCGCTGTTTCCACTTTCCGATCAAAATATTCAAATTTTTCCATACGCTCCTTTTCTCCCTTTCGAATAGATCACGACATTCTTCCCAAAGGTCCATTAAAAAAAGCCCTTTCTGTCCCCTGAAACAATTCAGGGTGACAGGCCGGGCTCATTTTTTGATTCATCTTTTAATTTTGACATCCGCGCGGGTTCTTCTCTACAGTTTAAGAAGTCGCTTTGCATTGCCCTCATAGATCGCCTGACGCTCCGCTGGGCTAATATCCAGGCTGTCGATATTATCAATGGTCCATCGAATATAGGCCGACCCTTTTTCAGGATCGAAGGGCATGTCTGATGCAAACAAGACCCTTTCTGCACCAAAGAATTTCAACCCGCAAACCAGTGCTTCCCGGGCGCCGAAAACGGCCGAGTCTGCGTAAAAGAGATGGAAGTAGTCAACGGGTCTTTTCTTCAACTTCTTGAGCAAAAGGGTGTAGTCCTCGTCAGAAGTCCGGGTCCCCAGCTGGTCCCAGCCCGGTCCTACGCGACCCTCAAAATAGGGAATCATCCCCCCCAGATGATGGGTAATGATCTTAATATTTGGATGCCGGTCAAAGAGACCCGAGAAGACCAGGTGGGCCATGGCCGCACTGGTCTCGTAGGGCCACCCCAATGTCCACCAGATCTCATAGTGACTCTTCGACTCCCCCTTGTAGTCTGGAACATCAGCCCCTCGTGCCGGATGCATCCAGATCGGTCGATCCAGCTCGGCCATGAGGTCAAAGAGCGGCATGGTCTCAGGTTTATCCAGGGGTCTTCCTAATACGTTGGTGAATATCTGGACCCCCACGGCCTTGAGATCCTTGACCGCTCTTTTCGCTTCAGCTAACAACTCCTCCGGAGCATTCATGGGCAAGGAAGCAATAAAACCAGGGAAACGGTCCGGATATTTCTGGACCAGCTCCGCCATCCCGTCATTGGCCAATTTCGTCAGATCGGTAGAAATCGGTGGGGAGCCGAACGATTCAATCGGTGGATTAGGAATGCAGATGATCTGGACATAGTCCTCGTAACGGTCCATGATCCTGAAGCGCTCGTCAAGATCCACAATGGAAGGAATATTCCGGACCCTCTTGTTCATGTCCTTGGCATTCGGGGCAACGCTGATCATCTTGTCATAATAGGATTTTGGGATAATGTGGTTAAAGATATCAATTTTCTTCATGGAAACCCTCCTTCTTCAGTATTCAATGCAAAATGGCCAATGGACCATGATCAATGAGCAGTGAAAGAAAACAGGATCTCTTCTTCGCATGTCCCAATACCAATTTGAGAATGGTTTGTCAAGAAGAAAAAGTGGGGAAGTCATTCTTTCAGGCTGCTCAAAAATGCCTAGATGCAAGACGCCCGAACCCCTGAGGAATGAGGCGTACTTGGATGTACGCCGCAATGACGAAGAGGGAGGGCAACGCCGCAGATGGGCGTTTTTCAGCAGCCTGTCACAGACAGAGCATCTCAGGTCCGAATCGGATGTTGATGGCTTCAGTGGGACAGTCGAGCCTACAGGAGCCGCAGTGCCAGCATTCATCCGGATATTTGACCACGGGAACACTCTGTTCCTTGTCAAGATGGATCACATCTAATGGACAATGGAGATCACAAATCCCACACCCATTGCACTTCTTCAGATCTATCACAGGCGGCATGACGAACCTCCCTTTGGAGAACAGGGAATGTTGGAATACTGGAAGATTGGAATATTGGGTCCAAAGCCAAAGAGAATTTCTTTACCCATCATTCCACCATTCCATTATTCCATCATTCCATCAGAATTGTTGCCCTCTCGCGCACATTGAGTCATAAGTACTCATTCCTTACTTTGATGGAATCGCACTATAATCCAGTTTCTTAAAGGACGTTTTCATTCCCTGTTCTGTTTTCCACAAAACGATCTGCCCTTCATAGTCAACAATCGTCTCAGGATAGTCGGTCCGATGATGGTAAACACCGAACCGGGTTTCCTTTCGGGCCAGTGAAGCCGTGCACATCATCTTGGCCACCTGAAGCATTTGTTCCGTTTCTAGAACACGCGTCAGCTCATGGTAATTCCGGGCTGCGAGATCCTTGAAATAGCTTTCCAATTGCTCCAATTTATCCAGAGCCACACTGAGGCTTCTCTCATTCCGCGCAGGCCCCGCATTCTGCCAGAGCATTTTCCGCATGGCATCTTCAAATTTCCCATGTGAAACTCGACCCGAAGCCTTCATGGGAGCAAAAGTCCTTTCTTTCAATTCTTTCACCCGGGATGGAATGATCGCGGGCTCCTTCTTAATTTCCATTGCATACTCCGCTGCCATCTTTCCTGCCAGGTAGCCTCCCGTAGTACAGAGGTGGACACAGCGCATCTGATCCGCACAATCCCCGGCTGCAAAAAGTCCCGGGACCGTGGAGGCAGTCTTTTCATCGATCATGATCCCACTGCTGCACACCTCCGAAGGCCCTCCTTGCATCCCTTCTGACGGCATGATCTCAAGGAGATCTTTCGCAAGGTCGATCCCTTTCTGTTCAATGAAATCGGGCAGGGTATCCTTATCGTATCCAAGGGTCTTCCGGAGATGGGCCATATCATGAGGTGACAAATGGCGGCAGTCCACATAGACCGGCCCCCTCCCTTCATTGATCTCACTCATCACCCCCTCGACGAGTTTATACCGCGGGCCCTTGATTCCCGCAGGATGATACCGTGACATAAACTCCTCGCCCGCAGAATTCACAATCTTCCCCCCCATACCGGTTAGGGCGTTGAGCCCGGCGGCACTGAAGCCTCTCGGGACGACGGTGATCCGCACAAACTCCATATTGGCAAGTTTTGCACCCATCTCGTAGCCCATAACCTGAGATGCCCCTGTGTTGGCCGGACACTGCCATGTATTGAAAGCTAGCCCTGAAGGATTGTCAAAGAGGCGATTGGTATTGCCGGTAGCAAGGATGATCGCTTTGGCTTTAATCACATAAAACTTGCCTGTTCGAATATCAAAACCTACTGCGCCGACCGCCTTCCCGTTGTTTTCGAGCAGCCCGGAGACGGCACATTTTTCAAGAGCCTGACACCCGAGGCGCCTTGCTTCTTTGGCGAGAAGTGGCTTCAGGTGTTTTCCATTAAAATTGATAAAGTAGGGACCCGGTTGTCCCATGGAAACAGTTCTGTAATAGACGCCTGAAGGCTTGAGGCTGCACCCTATTCTTTCCATCCGCTCCAGGGCTGCATCCACTTCCCGGCAGAATACGGCATTTTGCACGCTCAGATTGACCGCACCCCTGGCGATCTTTCCAACCCATTCCAGGTAGGCCTCCCGGGTATCCCACGTGTCGGTATTCAGGTACGCCATGAAATGGTCGACCCCACCGGCGATCGCACCACATCGATTGATCGAGCTCTTATCGGCGATCAAGACCCTCGCGCCCTTTTCCGCGGCAGCAATGGCCGCGTTGTTGCCCGCCAAACCACCCCCAACGACCAGAACATCGGCTTCCAAGACCTCGCCAAGAGAATTCATGCTTTCCACCACGAGCGTCTCCTTCTCAGTGAAAAAATCCAAGACACGGAAACCGGATGGGGGGATATCGGAAAAAATGTAGAGCGGTTACCTTTTTCAGTTTTACACACAAACCCACCAATACCATGGAAGATAAACAACTTAGACAGACTCATCGCCGTTAAATAAAATCTCCGCATTCTACATTTTTGAAGATATTCCCCCGTCCGGTTTCTTATCCCCTCATAAATTTCCTTCCCGGGGAAAGGGAGATAATTGTGTTAGGGGATTCGAAACTGGCCATTCACATCTTCCAGGTCGAACCACCATTTCTTTTCGGGGTTAGGTTTCCCGTAACCGAGAAGATCATCCGCCCGGACTGCGACACTCCTTGCCAGAGAGGAATGTCTGACCGCCCATCCCACGGCCCTATGAAACGGGGTATGGGGCTTATTTGCCGGGCAGACTTTGATACAGGTTCCGCATCCTGCGCCCTTTTGATTCCCTACCCGCATCGAAGTACATTTCTGCACATCCGTTGGCCACTGTTCATATCCGTTGTGCATCACCTTGTCACCGGAACTGAGGGCGCCTGACGGGCATTCCCTGGCGCATTTCTTACACTTCGAGCAAAAATCCTGCAGACCGAAGTCGATCGGCTTGTCAGGAAGAAGGGGAAGATCGGTGGTCACCACCGCAGCCTTGAAGCGGGGTCCGAGAAATGGATGAAGGACACAATCCCCGATTCGACACATCTCTCCCAGCCCTGCCCAGAGAAGAATCGGAGGAAGGACAACTTGATAATTTCTGGCATGATGGGCCCTCGCAGGATAACCGAGCCTGCGGATATAATCAGCCATAATACAAGCGATGAAACCTGATGCGGAATAAGCCAGGAAGCTCATCGAATTGCTTATCCAGTCATGACCTGTGGTCGCCTCTGATGTCCTCCAGTCCTGATCGATCAGAATGCCGATCGCATATTTGTGATTCAGCTCTATCGGCTGCCCATCAACGAAGCTATGGGTGTAAACAGCGTAGGGCGGCAGTTTGCAGATTCCAACTGCATCCGCCCTGAGGAAGTAGGCGAGTTCCTTGATATGCCTGGATAGGCGCCCTGGGTCCTCAGGAATTGGGGCTTTTTGAGATGCAACCAATCCGTCGACAACATCTTTCAGATAGGTTGTCATCCACACGAGAGACCCGGAGAGAGGATGTTTAGGCACAAACCGCTGCCTCTCTTTCTTCAGTTTCTCACCATAATCTCCACGAATGGCCTTGTTAAAGCCGCTCTCCCGTTCATCAACCCTTTGAACCTTGTCATCCAGGATTAAGGTTGTAGGCCGATCGACCCTTTTCAACGTATGAACAGGAAAGGGGTCCATTCCCCGTTTGTGATAGTCGCTCATTGTTCCTCCTTTTTCCCCGGGAGATCCCGACTGTGGCTCATCCGGGATCGTTGATTGATTGAAAACGGACAGATCGTATCGCTGCGATCCTTATTAAGCGCAATAGGCAGGCATGAGGTGAGGGAGGGAGTCGAATGGTTTGCGATGGGCAAAACCCTCCTTGAAGATGAACAGAATTGTAACACAGAAAATCCGCCTGTCAAACCATTCCAATTGAGATGTCCAATTGAGAGCTCCGAAGAACCCCGTGCGCTCTCTTGATAGATTTCTGACTTTTTCAGTAATCTTCAATTGAATTGACAAATGCCATGGAGCCCAATAGAATGAAACCTTCCAGTCAATCTTTCATGACAAGGAGGCGACTTTGGAATAACCGAGGTCGGTTTGTGGTATTATGTATCTACGCTATGCGCTATGCGATTCTCGGAGGAGAAAATGATCAAACCGTGGCCCCGTGTTCAATCCCAACCCGGGGAATCCTACCGCATCTTTTCGGTACGGACGGATAGGGCCGTCTCTCCCAGGACAGCGACTGAACATGACTTCTACGTCATCGAAACGAGGAACTGGGTCAATGTCATTCCAATCACTGCGGACCACCAAGTAGTGATGGTCAGGCAATATCGTCATGGCTCCAGAGAAGTGACCCTTGAAATACCCGGTGGGTTGGTCGATGACGGTGATACGCCGCAAGAGGCAGCTATCCGGGAGCTACTGGAGGAGACAGGTTACCAGGCAGAAGAAATGGTAGAAATCGGAGACCTCAACCCCAATCCGGCGATCTTCGGCAACCGTGTTTACACCTACGTGGCTCAAAATCTTAGAAAGGTGGGAGATCCCTCGCCCGATCAGACCGAGGACATCGAGGTGGTCCTAATCCCCCTTTCCGAAATTAAAGAATCGATCCGGAAAGGCAAGATCGACCATGCGATCGTCATTGCTGCGCTCTGCCTGTTCTTCCTTCAAGACCCCACCTGTTTTTCAGGTCGAAGCTCCCTATCAGGCTGCTGAAAAACGCCCCTGCCTACCGGCAGGCAGGCATCTGTCCCGCGCTTCGCGGGATTGCGCTCGTCCTTCCCCGTGTCAAGCACGGGGCAGGCTTGTGCGGCGTACACGCAAGTACGCCTCACTCCTCAGGATCTCGGGCGCCTTGCATCTGGGCCTTTTTGAGCAGCCTGCGAAAAGTGACTTTTTCAGCAAACTGCTAGGCCCTCGCCCATCCCAACTGTCAGGCTTTCGGTTTTTCAGCAAGCCTTTCAGGGGAAGCTCTTTTATGTTACATTATCGAGCGATGGACCGAAAAGAGATCTTTCAAGGGCTGACCCAATTGAGAGCCGGTTTTCTCCAGGTGATCGTTGCAGTCGTTCTGTTGGCAGTCGTCCTCTTCCCTTTTTCAAAAATCCTTCTCCGTCACCTCCAAGCCACGCTTCAAGAGGATCTGGTGGCCTTTGCCATTCCCGAGGCTTTCCTCTCCGTTATGAAACTGACCCTATACGCAAGCCTCTTCTTCACCATCCCCTTCATCTTCTATCACATCTGGAGGTCCTTTTCTCCTATGTTTCGACTGAAGGGACTGAAATCGGCCCTTTCTGTTCTACTCACCGCGATCTTTCTCTTTTATCTCGGGGCCTTTTTCTGCTATTTCATCACCCTGCCCTTCGGCATCCGGTTTCTGATGGGATATCAATCGGCCCACATCAAGCCGATGATCTCGGTAGGGAGATACATCTCCTTTTGTGCAGCCTTTATCTTTGCCTTCGGCCTCACCTTCGAGCTTCCTCTCGTCCTTGCCCTCTTGAGTTATATAAAAGTGATCAAGGCATCATTTTTGACGCGAAATCGGAGGTATGCGATTTTACTCGTGGCCATTGCATCGGCTGTCATCACGCCGACGCCGGACGTCTTTAACATGGCCCTCATGGGCGGCCCTCTCTACTTCCTGTTCGAGATCGGAGTCGTACTGGTCAAAATTATCGAGCGGAAAAGGGTCCAAACTGCAGCGGCCCTTTCCGGAAGTTAATCATGAAGAAGAATCTTATCCGACGAACCAGATCGTTAAAGGCCAAGATCACCTTTCTCATCATTCTCATCGTCGCCGGGGTCCTGCTCTTCTCCAGTTATCTGGATTACCATCTTGCCAGGAAAGCTCAGATCGATCTCTTCCTTGATCGAAACCTCTATATTGCAAAGCAGATCGATATCGCGATTCCCGACGAACCCATGACAAAGAATCTTCCCCGGATCGGCGAGGAGATAGAGGAATGGTTACTGAGCCGACCCAGCCTGATGGCCATTGATGTCTTTCTTTTCTCAGGGAAGGGATGGGAGCTTGTTGTCTCCCACTCGAAATGGAACGGTCCCGGAATGTTCTTAGATTTATCCGGCGATCAGATTGCTTTGCTGAAAAAGGAGAAGCATCTCGCCTCTTCCCACGAGACGGGAGAGGAGAAATGGCTTGAGGTCACCGTCCCTCTTTACTCCGGGAAAAAAGTGATCGGAGGCATCCGCGTGGTGAGCTCTCTCGATGAGGCCCAGAGCTATCTGAGTAAGAAGAGAGAGCACACTTACGTCCTGACCTCTTCCACCATAGTGGTCATCCTGATCACGCTCACCCTCCTTTTTCGGAGACTGGTTGGAAATCCTATTCAGAAGCTGGTGGAAGCCATGGCCCGGGCGGAAAAAGGCGACCTGGAGACAGAAGCTCATATCCAGACCCATGACGAACTAGGGGAACTGGGGAGGCATTTCAACCGCATGCTGAAAACGATACGGGAAACCCATCGGCAAAATGTCCAGCTCTTGTCTCAGGTGAACCAGTTCAATGAGGAGCTGACGAGAAAGATCGAAGAAGCGACGTCTGAACTGGCCAAAAGGAATGAGGAATTGAAGCTCGTCAACGAAGCCCTGTTCGAATCTCAAAGACAGCTAAGCCAATCCGAGAAGCTTGCGGCCGTCGGTCAGGTGGCTGCCACCATGGCCCATCAAATCGGGACTCCCCTCAATTCGATCTCCGGCTATATTCAGCTTGTGTTACAGGAAGGGAATCTCCAGCCCACGGATCAGGATCGCCTGAGGATTGTCGAATCCCAGCTGGACCGGCTGGCGGAATCGGTAAGAAATCTCCTTTCCTTCACCAGGCAACCCAGACCTCAGTTGAAACCTCTCGATCTGGATGGAATATTGACTGACTTAATCCACCTCAGCGAACCCTGGCTCCATTCCCGCAGCATAAAGCTTCTTATTTCTCTCGCCTCGGATCTGCCTCCTATCCTGGGGGATCCGACACAACTTCAGACCCTCTTTCTTAACCTCATCACCAACGCCCTTGACGCCATGCCCAACGGAGGACTCCTGGCAATCAAGACCTGCCGCGAAGTCATCTCCCTTCCCTCCCCAGGCAATATGGCATGGTTGAAAGTCTCGATTACCGATACGGGAATCGGCATCACTGAAGAGTCGAAAAAAAGGATTTTCGACCCTTTTTTCACAACAAAAAAGATTGGGGAAGGAACCGGCCTGGGGTTGGCGATCTGCGAGAAAATCGTCAAGGAGCATTCCGGGAGGTTCGACGTGGAAAGTGAAGTGGGAAAGGGAAGCACCTTTTTCGTCCTCATTCCGTTTTTCCAAGGAGACGGGCATTGATGAATGGGGCAGCAGCTCACCTGTTGATCGTCGATGACGATCCTGTCACCCTCAACCTTTTGAAGGAAGTCCTGTCGAAGGAAGGCTACCGGGCGGTCACCGCCTTGAGCGGAGAAGAGGCGATTGCCATGGGAACGGATCACGCCTTCGACATCGTGATCACGGATGTCAGGATGGGAGAAAAGGACGGGATGGAAGTTCTGAGGTCCTTCAAGAGATTCTCCCCGGAAACGACGATTATCATGATCACCGCTTTCGGATCGATCGAGACGGCTATCGAAGCGATCCGGGAAGGGGCCTTCGACTACGTGAGCAAGCCTTTCAAGCTTGAAGAGATCAAGTTCACCGTCCGGAGAGCCCTGGAACAGAGAAGGCTTCTCCAGGAGAACAAATTCTACCGGCAGGAGCTCTTGACTCAGTATCAGATCAAGAACGTAGTCGGAAGAACCCCTCAGATGTTTCAGGTCTATAAAACGATTGCTAAGGTGGCTGACACGAAATCCACCGTACTCCTCTATGGAGAACGAGGCACAGGAAAAGAGATGATCGCCCGTTCCATCCATTATAACAGCCTCAGAAATTCCCGTCCCTTCATTCCGGTCGATTGCGCCTCACTGGTGGAAACGCTTATGGAGAGCGAGCTATTCGGCCATGTCCGGGGAGCTTTCACGGGCGCCCATACTACGAAGAAGGGCCTGTTCGAAGAAGCGGACGGAGGAACGATCTTTCTGGACGAGGTGAGTCAACTCAGCCTTTCGATGCAGGCGAAGCTCTTAAGATTTTTGCAGGAACACGAAATCAAGCGACTCGGAGGAATCGAAAGTACCAAGGTGGATGTGAGGATAATCGCCGCGACGAATCAACCGTTGGAACCCCTCGTGAAAGATGGGAAATTCAGAGAAGATCTCTTCGACCGGCTTAACGTCGTGACAGTCACCCTTCCTGCATTGAGGGAACGAAAGGAAGATATTCCCTTGCTGGCCAACCACTTTCTCCAGAGATTTACCGAAGAGAACCACAAGAACATCTCCCATATTTCACCAGAGGTTTTCGAAGTTCTCGTCCGGTATTCATGGCCTGGAAATGTCCGGGAGCTGGAACATACAATAGAACGGGCCGTCATCCTTTCAATCCATCCGATCATTCTTCCCGAAGACCTTCCCAGAAAAATTCTTGGAGAAATCGGAGATCGAGAAGTCGTGCCCTCTGAAAAATCCCCGTCCTTGAAAGAAGTGGAGAAGAGATACGTGCTGCAGGTGCTCCAGGAGACGAAGGGAAATAAAAAGAAGGCAGCAGAAATTCTGGGCATCACAAGAGCAACACTGTACCAGATACTTGAAAAAGAGTGACTGTATACTATTTGAACACGAATTTTATTTTAAATAACAACAAGCTACATACTATAGCCTCCTTTGGATGAACTAAGTGTTCAATTTCTAAACACCCTATCTTTCCAGAATCTCGCCTCAAAAATATAAACCAAACAATTTCAATAAGTTATAAGATTCCCGATTTTATGATTTCTTGGCACTACTTTTGCTGTTATCAAAGGTACTCGATCCGATTTTAAAATCCCAATTGAAAGGAGGTGAAAGAAAATGAAGAAAGCGATTCTATTGATTGCTCTTTTGACACTCGTGGCCTTCGTTTCAGGAGCTATGGCACAGCCGAAACCCGCTCCAGAAAAGCCCGCAGCCGCACCGGAGAAAGCGCCCTCTAAGGCCCCTATGGATAAGCCCAAGATGGACAAGTTCGCCGGTGAAGTGAAGAATGTGGATGCAATGGCGAAGAGCCTTGTCGTAGCCAAAGGCAAGGACGAGAAGACATTTGCTACTACAGCCGATACAAAGATCACCAAGGGCAAAGAGACCCTCAAATTTGAGGATCTGAAGGCGGGTATGAACGTCGCCATCGAGTATAAGAAGGATGGGGACAAGATGGTAGCTACGGCCGTCAAAGCCGCAGCGCCGAAGGCTGCAAAGGAGAAGAAGCCTGCTGAAAAACCGGCTGAAGCTCCGAAGAAGTAATTCTGAGTTGTAGGGAACGGTTTGAAACCGTTTTGTATCAAAAAAAAGGCATACCTGCGAGGGTGTGCCTTTTTTATTATCTTTGACACTGTTTACTCTATTCCTTCGCCCTTTTCAGCTTCTTTATCAGATGGTGAATCTCGTCATGGTAAATGTAGAACGCAAGGATCACCAGGGCGGAGATCCCCAGGAGGATCAAAAAGGTTATCCATTGATGGTCGAAAGCCTTTCCACCCTGAAGGCAGGCAATCAAGGTCCCGGGAATTCTTCCGATCGTGGAGATGACTAGAAAGATCCCCAGATGCATCGGTGTCAGACCCAGGAGGTAGCATAGGGCATCCTTTGGAAAACCGGGGATCAAGAAAAGGAGAAAGCTAAGGATTACCCCCTCATGGCCGATCAAATAATCGAATTTCTTCCTCGTCCGGTCTGAAACGAATTTCTCGACTGCAACCTTTTCAAAAAGCCTCGCCAGAGCGAAAGCGAGCCAGGATCCAATAATCAGACCGATCATGGAATAGAAAAACCCGGCTTTTACCCCGAAGAGGTACCCACCGAGGAATTCAATAGCCCCTCCGGGGATCGGGGCGATAATCACCTGTAGAACCTGGACCAAGATATAGGCCAGAGGAGCATAGGGCCCGAAAGATCGAATTATTTTCTTCAGATGGTGAGGGTCGTGAAAGAGGCTGTAAAGCTTACCCACCTCAACCCAAAACTGCGAATTAAAACAAAAAAGTAACAGACCGATCAACGCCGCGAACAATCCCGCCGGGATCAGCCAGAACCATATTTTGCTGGAGATAAATGGAGACTTCATGGGGTGGCTTTATTCCGAAGTACAGTATTGGATAACATAAAAGAGGTGGGAAGTAAACTCTATTTAAAAACTCTTCTCCTCCCGTCGCGGGGCACAAGCACTAGTTTTAATCTCTCTCTTTTATTTACCCCATCCCCTCCCCTTCGACAAGCTCAGGGCAGGCTCTAACCCTCCCCTTGAAGGGGCGGGAGCTTTTTTTAACCCTCCCCCTTCAAGGGGGAGCAA
>Ga0214473_10002936_pt1 | contig 20860 bp, 7 predicted proteins | sample RVTome_7_FD_203509 | JGI IMG/M metagenome (GOLD analysis project Ga0214473, IMG submission 203509) | Soil microbial communities from uranium-contaminated site in the Upper Colorado River Basin, Wyoming, United States - RVT98D197 | ecosystem: Environmental > Terrestrial > Soil > Contaminated >... | reverse complement strand
GTTCCAGATGGTCCAAACGTTTCGTAATCTCCTACGTCGAAAGGTTCGCACCTGCCTGACCATCCTCGGCGTGACGGCCGGCGTCCTTGCACTCACTCTCATGGGGGCGATGTCCGAAAAGCTCAACATCCTCGTGGAGGGCGCCGCTAAATACTACAATACTCGCGTTATCGTGCAACCCCGATCCGCAGGACCTGGAGATTTTCTTGGCCATCTTCTCTCAGCTCACGTCGCTGAGGAGATCAGGCGTCTTCCGGGCGTGGACGGGGCGTTTCCGACAGCTTACATGCTGCACTACGAGGGCGAGGAGCCCTCTCCGTCTCCTGGCCTTGGCTTCCCCCCATTGGTGCACGGGGTGGATGCGCGCCGACTTGCCTACGAAAAAGACCAGTATCCAGTTGTCCTCGCTGCCGGGCGTCTGTTCAGGCCTGGCGAACGGAGTGCAGCCATGGTGGGTGCCGACCTCGCCGGTATTCACAAGCTTAGCCTGGGTCACACGATGAACGTGCGAGGGCGCCCGTTTCGAGTTGTTGGAATCATGGAGCGTACACTTGCCGTGCGGGACAATACGGTTCTCGTGCCCCTGCAGGACGCCCAGGAGCTATTGGCTTCTGCGCTGCCGGCGCCGTTCAGCCACGATCCATACTCCCTTGCATCGGAGATCGAGGTCTTCCCGGCTGATCTTGCAAAGGCCGCTGAAGTGGCAGAGGTAATCAATCACCGAATCAAGGGCGTTAGGGCAGTTCCGCCCGGGGAGACCGAACGTCGATTCCGCCAGAGCGTGAAGATCTTTAACGTGATTACTATCGGGAGTGCGGTCATCGCGGTCCTAATAGCTGGTCTTTCCGTTGTCAACACCATGGCCATGGCCATCTCCGAACGGACATGCGAAATCGGAGTCAAGAAAGCGATAGGGGCGACGGATGCTCACATCGCCAGAGAATTTCTTGGAGAGGCGGTGGTGCTGGGATTCATTGGGGGCGTGCTGGGCCTGGCGGGCGGTAGCGTGATGGTCTCCCTCCTAAACCACACCAGCGTGAGTCAGGGTGTGATAATCTTCGTGGTCACCAAACGTCTCGCCATCATCGCCCTGATTTTTGCGACCCTGCTTGGGGCGGGTGCGGGCTTGTACCCAGCGATGGCAGCCGCGAGACGCAACCCGGTGGAAGCGCTGAGGGCCGGCTGACATGCCAATCTTGGAGACGCGGGACCTCATAAAGCATTATCGTCTTGGCAACCGAGAGGTGCCCGGGCTCAACGGTGTCACGCTTCAGGTAGAGCACGGTACGTTTCTTGCCATCATGGGCCGGTCCGGTTCCGGCAAGTCCACCTTGCTTAACCTCGTCGGTTGTCTCGATCGGCCAACAAGTGGTGAGATCGTTCTCGGCGGTGTGGAACTGACCCGCGTGGTTCGGCGGGATCTTCCCCGGATACGCCGGAAAGAGCTAGGCTTCGTGTTCCAACACTTCCACCTCCTACCGACGCTGACGGCGCTCGAGAATGTCATGTTACCCTTACGGTATGACGGCATCGCCGCCAGGGAGGCTCGGAGCCGCGCCAACGAAACGCTGGAGGCGGTATCGATGGGACACAGACTGGGTCACCGTCCGACAGAGCTCTCCGGGGGAGAATCGCAACGGGTAGCGATCGCCCGCGCTTTGGTGAATCGGCCGAGACTTGTCCTGGCTGACGAACCCACAGGGGATTTGGACACGGAAACCGCATCAAGCATCATCGGGCTGATGAAGCAACTGAATCGCTCCATGGGTCAGACCTTCTTGATCGTGACTCATGATCCCATGGTCGCGCAGCAGGCCGGAAGGATCATTTGTTTGAAGGACGGCAGGATCGAGAGCGACTGCATGAAATAGCACCGCGCCTTAATTGTTGAGGATGGCCTGCGGGGGCGCCCCAAAAACAGTCAGCCGGTGGGTATGCCGCGACGGTCTCATCGTCGTCAATCACTCCTCCCCGTTCCACTCCATATCACTCGTGATGGCCTCTCGCAGGCTGATCCCCAACCGACGGCTCTTGGAGAGGATTTCCGGCCAAATCAACCCCTGCAAGACAAACGGCCATGGGTCGCGACGACCAAAGAGCACGTCTTGGCTGATCCAGTAGGTCCGACACCATTCTCGGAGGGCGCGGGCGGAACGAATGGATTTGAGCGCATGCAGCACCATCGCTCCGGCCAGCATCCGCGGTTGGGTCAGGTTCGGGCGAACAATCTGGCAGCTGGCATCCACAAAGGCCCCCGGGAACTCGGGTGTGCCTGAGAAAAAATGTACTCCACTCGTCGTGCGCGGGTTACACTCGATGGCAAACAGATCGCCACCTTTGGTCTCGATGAAATCGATGCCGATCTGGCCAGTGAACCTCTCCTCCCGAACAAATGCGCTCACCCACGCCATACCCCCGGGATGATCCTCATATCTGAACGCAAAGGCCGGCCCATGGTCAAAGCTATAGGTGGGAGTGTAGGCGGAGTGAGCCGTGATCCGTCCTTCCTGGACGACGCTGTAGGTGCAGAGAGGTCGCCCGTCAACAAAGTCCTGGGCAACCCAGGGTCGACGACCGGTGGGGCAGATGTTGCTCACATCGTGGTGTCCCCTTGGCCCGATGACAGTATGAGTCCCGTAACGCGAGAAGACCGGCTTCAACACCAAATCGCGGCCACCGTGGAGTGCCGCCCGGAGGGCATCTTTGTTGTCGATCAACGACGTAGAAGGCACCTTCAGGCCGTGCAGCCTCGCACGGTTGACGAACGCCCACTTGCTGTGTAGATTCCCCAGAGTCTCAAGACAATCTGCGAAGACCACGCACCGGCCGTCAAAGAGGTCTCTATGCATCGCGATAAAGAACACCTCCTCGCAGGTTGGCACGAGCAGGTCGACACGCTCACGCTGCACGATCTCGAGCAACTCGGAGGCGTAGAGGCGCGGGTGTCGGTTGGGAGGGGATAGCACGTAGTTTCTCGCGATGGCCCGAGACGGTCGTGAGAGGTACCACTTTGGACTATCGGCCATGATCACGCGGAAACCGTTCGCATGGAACACCCTTGCGAGCTCCAGAGCGCCTAGCGAGCGGCCACCGGTCAGGAGCACGGTCTTGACAGAGCGCCGGCTCTGACTCTCCGACACTGAACGGACGCGTGGACGTGCATGTGGGCCGTCTGGAGCAGATGGCCCTGCCGCTCGAGGCGATGGCGCCGCTGGAGGCCAGGAGGTGGATACCGTGCGCGATGCGTCAGGCCGTGGTCCAACAGGTCCCGGAGGTGCGGTCCCGATGAAAATGTAGTAGGGCATCGGCATCCAACGCGACCGGACCCGATGCTCGGAGAAGTGCTGGGCCTGGAGGTGCCGGTGGAGATACGGCACATGATCCGGGCTGAGGAAGATATTGTTCGCAAGAGAGCAGGCCGGCAAGAAGGTGCGGGTGAACCACGAGTGCCGGACATGGTCAGCCGCGGGGTATTTCCGCGACACGTAGAAGTCCACGACCCCGATTGCGCCTCCCGGGCGCAAGAGCCGCCGGGCCTGGTCAACCGCCGCAAACCAGTCCGGGATCATTGTGAGCGAATAAGAAAACGTCACAACGTCCGCCAAGACCCCGGGGAGGTCGAAGGCGGAAACATCGGCTTCGATCACCTCGACGTTCGTCCAGCCGCAGGTGCGGATTCGTTCCCGCGCAACGTCGAGCATAGAAGGCGACAGATCAACGAGGTAGATCTTCGCCAATCGGTGCAGACGGTCGCCGAGATGCTCCAGGTTCCACCCCGTCCCAGCGCCCATATCGATCCAGATACCGCCTTCGGGAACCGGCAGGGCACTATACATCTCCCGTCGGCCATGAAGGAAGCTCGCCCGCGATTCGTCGTAGATCGAGGCCTGCCGGCCGTAAAAGCTTTCCAAGCGGGCTGCATGGCTGTGTCCACAAATGGGAGCAAGCAGGAGGTGGTAGACTGCCCTGCTAGTGCGCATACCGGGCCCCGCAGCTCTGAGTCGGGGTTGTCTACCTGTGCCGATAGGTCCGTGGCTGTTCAGGATTACACGCAAGAACTTCGACGAATCCCTCGCGGTCTTACGCCCTCAAGGCTTCCCCGGCGGGTATCTCGCCTCGCTCGCAGACCGTGCTGGCGACAACCCAGTCCTCATCTCGGGCGGTGTAGACCACGAGCGGGACGCCGCCAAGTTCCGGAAATTCTCGGGCAAGTCGCTCCTCCAAAATGACCGCGACCCTCCCCGTAGCGGCATCCAGCCTTTGGATCGTCACCGAGCGTGGACCCTCCGCTAAGCCTCTCCCTACCGCTTTCGTCACTGCCTCTTTCGCGCACCAGAGGCGCGTCACCCATTCGTCTCGCGATTCGGCCGGCAGCGAATTGAGCAGCGCCAGCTCGCCCTCGGTGTAGGTGATCTCCTGGAAGGCCTTTTGGAGCGGACGGATGCGCTCGAGGTCAACGCCCAGCCACTGGGCCTCGGTGCAGTAGCCTGCAATGGCAACGGCGAGCCCATCGCTGTGAGCGATGGAGATGCCCGGCACGATCGCTGATTCGCCCAGGCCGGGGGCCCTGGCGAAGGGCTGACCGCCTGGGTCGTGGGCTATCTCGATGTCCGCCGGGCAGACATCCATCCCGTCACGCTGCTTCAGCAGCCGTCGCACGGCGTCCTTAGCGCAGGCCCTGCCGAAGAGCCATTCGGCCCGCCGAGCCTCAGGACCCCGCAGGCCCGCATACTCCTCCCGCTCTCCTCGGGAGAGGATGGTGTGGCCAAGGGCCTGCCCGACGATGGACCGGGTGCTTTCCCAGGTGGTCTCGAGCCGCTGACACGCGAAGGCATCGCGGGAGGGAAGGCTGGAGATCGGGATGTCCCAGGCCTTCGTGAGGAGGTGTTGCTTTGGGAACCGGAAGAAATCATAGAACTCCCTGGGCCAGAAGGAGCGAATGTCCTCCCAGCCCTCTACCCGCAATCGGAGGTCTCCATCCGAACCGAACAGGTTGATTGTGGCGCGGAGTTGGCGGGAGGTCACCTGCTGGACCTCCACCTCACACCTCACCCGCTCCGGGTCCCACCGACTCGGCCCGAAGATATCGAGTGCCACCACCTGGACCGGAAGGACGATATACCCGCTCTCCAACCGTTCAACGGCCCAGTAGCCCAGCAGTTGCCCGGCAGCATCGAGCAGGATGGGGTCGATCAACAGGTCCGGGCGCGGGTCAAAACGAAACAGATCGGCCGGGGGGGAAACCTGGAGTTGGCCGACGATGCCGTTGTCCCCCGATTTGTCGAGCGAGGCCACCTTCTGGAACCGCGGACCGTGGAACATCAGTCTCTCCTCATACATCTGCGCTGCCGTGTGCCGGCATGGCCGCGCGGAGGTCAGAACGACGGGCCCGATGGGAGGGGGCGGTGGATAGGCCTCGGCGAAGATGGCGGTCGCTTCGGTGACCGGGTCCCCTGCTGGACTCCCGACTTCCGAGGCGCCGCCCAGGTTCCTGATCTTGACTTCCACTTCTTCGCCGGATGTTCCCCTCCGGGCCGAAATCTCCAGCGTGATCGGAGCACCCACGGTGATCCACTGCCGCGCAAGGACCTGGCGCATGCCGGTCAGCACCCTTCCCGGCATCACCGCCGCCGCCGCCTCGGCCATGATCTCTATAGACATGGTCAACGGCATGACCGGCAATGGTTTCAACGCTTCGTCGACATCGGACACCTCGAAGCCGAATGCATGATCGGGGAGGAAGATGTCCTCTTCAGGGTCGATGCGCCGCCGGATGACGATCTCACGCTCCGGAGTGAAGGAAGTGACTGTGCCGATAAAGGGAAAGGACGATCTGGGTGCCTCAGGGGGCGCTTGGTCCGGCTCCCGAGCCGGGCTAGCTCCTTCGCCTCCCAAGAATGCCTCCATCATCTCCCGCTGTACTGTCAGGAAGCGGTCCATCGTTCGCAGGTGTTCCCGCATGACCTGTGCGATGGAGCCGGGAGACCCACGGGTGGGTTCGAAAACTGCAGCGCTTGCCAAACCACCCCTCTCCATGCCCTCCGGGTCAAGCTCACTGCGCGGGGTCGGCTCAGGGTCCGCGGTCTGTGGTTCGGCTTCGTCGGCCGGCCCCGGGTTTCCCGTGTTCTTGGCCGATGAACGGCAACCCACCAGCGACACGACTCGGTCCGGGGAAAATCGCAGGGTGGGGAGATCCAGGGACAGCGACATAACCGCACCGTGCGTTGCGGCCCCTGCCACTGATGCCGGGTTGTCCAGGGGGAGCCGCCGACACCCCCGGATCTCATAGAGGTGGTCCAGGTGCATCCTCACCTGGTGGGTGGCCAGGACCCCGACGACGTGATGGAACTGGGTAATACCGGCACGCCGGGGCATATCACACGGAATGGCGAGGTGCGGACGCCCCTGGAGTATATCGCCTACGACGGTCGTCAGGGTGTCCCCTGGACCCACCTCCACGAAGATTCGCGCGCCAGCCTCGTAGAGGGCCACAACGGTCCCCCGGAACTCGACGGGACGAGACCAGTGGTCCGCCAGGAGCGCTCGGATCTCGCGAGGTTCCCGGGGATAGGGGGACATCGTCGTGGGGGAATAGACCTCGATGTCGGGCGGAGAGCAGAGCATCCCCGCGAGGCACTGCTCCACCTGCTGCGTCGCCGAGGCCACTCCCGGCCTCTCCTCCTGCGCTCTCAACCGCTCGCGAATAGAGCTCAGCTCGACGAGGTGCTCTAGCAGGAGGTCGTTGGCACCGAAACAGCCGGAGGCGATCAAGGCCGAATACTCCCCGCTGCCGTGGCCGAGCAGCGCGTCGGGCCGAATCTCCAGACGACGAAGCAAGCGGTAGAGAGCGACATCGGCGATCAGGGTCGCGACGAGGGCTGTTCCCATCTCCTCGAGCTCGCCCTCCATCTCCAGGCGCCCCGCGTCCGAGTAGTGCGGAGGCGGAAAGATGCGCAGACTGGGACGGAGGGGCTTGCCCGCTCTCTGGAAGGCTTGATCGGTCCTGTCGAAGTACGCTTGGACCACTGGCAAGTCAATGCAGAGGCCCTTGAGCATGTTCGGATACAGACTCTCCTCTCCGGGAAACAGAAACGCCAGTCTGCCATCCCCGCCCAACGGCTCCTCGGAAAAGTACACGCCCCTCGAGTCATTGATCTCTCGGCACCCGAGGTCCGAGACGCGCTCCCGGGCTTGGTCCAGCTTCTCCCGGAGATCTTCTAGGGAGGATGCGACGATCGCCAGGCACACGGCGCCATCACGCGAACCGGTGTTCAACGTGTAGGCGAGATCCCGTAGAGGCTCCTGGCTCGAAGTGGCCAGATACCGCTCCAATCGCCGCACTTGCTCAACCAGTCCCTCCCGGGAGTCCGCCCGAACTAGGCACACTTCTGTCTCCCAATGCTTGCGCCCGCTTGGCCTGCCGTCGTCGGCACGACCGGGGTACTCCTCCAAGACCACGTGGGCATTGATGCCTCCGAAGCCGAAGGCATTGACGCCGGCTCGCCGCGGGGTCTGGTCCGCTTGATGGAACCACGGGCGCGTCTCGGTATTGATGTAGAAGGGTGTTTTCTCCATCCCGAACTTGGGGTTCGGCGTCTCACAATGCAGCGTCGGAGGCAGGACTCGATGATAGAGGGCTAGCGCGGTCTTGATCAGGCCGGCGATTCCTGCCGCCGGCATCAGGTGACCAATCATGGACTTGACACTTCCCACCCCACAGGTGGGGAGGCGGCCCGTGCGGAGGCCGAACACGCGGGTGAGTGCCTGAATCTCGGCGAGGTCCCCCACAGGCGTCCCTGTGCCGTGAGCCTCGATCAGCTCCACGGTCTCCGGGGAGATACCGGCCATCTCGTAGGCTCGCCGGATGGCAAGCTCCTCCCCTTCCACCCGGGGATGGAGCAAACCCTCGCCTCGCCCATCGCTAGCGGTGCCGACCCCCCGAATGATCGCATAGATCCGGTCGCGATCCCGTTCGGCGTCTGCCCTGCGCTTAACGACCACGATCCCCACACCCTCTCCCGTCAGCGTGCCGTCGGCGTGCTCATCGAAGGGCCGGATCTGAGATCGTCGCGACAAGGCGTTGAGCTGGGAGAAGACGGCCAGAAACGGCACCTGCGTGGCGAGATGAATGCCCCCGACGAGCGCCATGTCGCACCGTCCGGTGAGGAGGTCACGAACCGCCAGGTCCACGGCGATGAGCGCCGAGGCGCAGGCGGCGTCCACCGTGAAATTTGACCCCATGAGGTCCAGACGATTGGCGACGCGGCCCGTCGCGAGATTGGGGATCAGGGCGCCGGCCGTATCCGGGCCGAAGTGAGGTAGGCTGGACTTTAGTTCTCGCTTGATCGCTTGGAGTTCCTCGGTTGTGTACTCGGGGTGGAGGCCTTTGAGGATTTGCAGGGTCTGCTGGATGCCAAGGGTCCGTGCCGCCAGGCCAGCATTGCCGCGGTTGCCGTAGTTACCGCGGCCAAGGATAACCTCGGTACGGTCCCGCGCGAACGGCCGGGCGGCATAACCTGCGTCGGTGAGCGCCTCGGAGGCGACCCGCAAGCTCAGAAACTGTTCCGGTTCTCCCCCATCGACCACGATGGGCATGACCCCATACTCGAGCGGGTTAAACTCGAGGTCCCGGAGGTATCCGCCGCGCTTACAATACAGTTTGTCTTCGGCGTGTGAATCCGGGTCGAAGAAGGCCGCTGGGTCCCACCGGCCGGCAGGTACGTCGGTGATGGCGTCAAATCCGGAAACGATGTTGTGCCAGTACGCGTCGAGATCCGGCGCCCCGGGGAAGATGCACGCCATCCCAATGATGGCGACCTCTCCTTCCGGGCCAGGGCGCCCACCACCCGGCTCGCGGTCAGTCCATGTCATGGCTCTGACCCGCGGGGACCCGATCCACCGGTCTCTGACAAGCCGCCTCCACGTCCTCCAGTACACCCAACATGTGCCCGTCGCTGTCGAGAAAGAACAGGTCGGCATGAAGGATACCGCTTCCAGATTCAGGCCGAATACGAACCCGGCAGTCAACTTGGGGGCCGGTCAGGCGACCATGCCGTCGATACGCCTGGAACCTCGACGGGAGTGGAATCATGTCCCAATGCAGGCGGGCCCACAAGATGTACAGTTGAAGCCCGCTATCGATGACGACAGGATCGATCAGCCAGGGGACGTCGGGGCCGCCCGCGATGAGCTCGACCGGGGAGGAGGGTCTGAGCGAACCGCTGATGCCATCGGCCTGGACCCCATTGACTGCAACCAGCCCACGAAACAAGGGGCCTTGGAACAGCCATTGGCGATAGGCCTCTTCAACACTCAGCGGGAAGGGCCTGAGTTCCCGAAACGATGGGGGTTGAATGGATCCTGCCGAGGAAAGACCGGAGGCGAGTTCGACCACCGCCCGGTAGCAGGGACGTTGGTCATCCTCAATGCCCGTGATGGTCACCGCGATCTCTGTTGCCTTACCAGAGGTGCCGCCGCGTGGCGTCGCCACGATGCGGATAGTGCGAGGGCCGTTTCCCATGACGATGCCGTGAAGGACCTTGAGGCTCCGCACCGCAACCACTTCGAGCCCCGAGCCGGCCAAGGCCGCTACCTCGGCCATCAGTTCGCATGCGACGGCCATTGGCAGCACGGGTCTTCCGCCAAGCTGATGGTCCCGGAGGTACCGATCGCGCAGGGGATCCAGGTGTCGGAGCACTTCGAACGAGCCTCCTTCACCAGGCAACGTCGTGGCCTCCCTCAGCATGGGCAGGGCCTGATCCTGCCGAGGTGCCGGCGGTTCCCGGAAAGTCTCCCGGCCGCCGCCGGTGAGGAGGATCTCGACCTCGCCCTTCCGCCCGAAACGGATCTCGTCGTCCATGCTGCGGCAACCGGCTGGCGGCGAGATCAGCTCGATTCTCCGGCGGGCTAGCCGCCGCTGCAGTTCCGGTCCGACCATGCCCACCTTCGACCAAGGTCCCCAGTTCACGGCAACCACTCGCCCCGGCCAACGGCGGTCCAAGTAAAGGGCCAACTTGTTCACCACCTCGTTGGCGCCCGCGTAGTCCCCCTGGCCCCGATTGCCGAACCGCCCCGCCGCCGAACTGAAGAAGACCAGGAACCTCAGGGAATCAGGCCGGAGTTTTCGGCTCAGGATCAACGCCCCGTCCACCTTCGTGTCGAACACCCGATCGAACGACGCCGGCGACTTATCCTTTATCAGTTTGTCCTCGATCACGCCAGCCCCGTGAATGACGCCGTCGATTCGGCCGTACGTCTCGTAGAGCCGGTCGATGAGGCCGCCGAAGGCCGTCTCGTCCCGCACATCCGCGGAGAAGTAGTACGCCCGAGCCCGCGCGCGTTCGAGGGCCGCCAGGGTGCCGCGAATCTCGCGGTCACGGAGCAGGCGATCGTATGCGGCCTCGACCTGGGGCAAGGTCACCGCGTGGCCCTCCCGATCAAGCCGGGCCATCAGCGCCGCCTTGAGCTGCTGGGGAGTGGCAAGCCCAACGGTCTCCGGCAACTCTTCCAGCGCCGGCAAGGGAGTGCGACCAACCAGGAGGAGCGTCGGCTGGTAAAGTGCAGCCAGGTGGCGCGCGATCTCAGCGGTGATCCCGCGCGCTCCACCCGTCACCAGGATGACCCATGAGCGGTCGACGGCCACCAGTGGCGGCCCCTCAAGCTGCAGGGCGGTCGTCGTCGGTCGGAGGACCAGTCGCCGCTCCCCCTGATACCCCACCTCGACCTCGTCACCGGCGGAGAAGAGCTCCTGGACTACGTGGGAGATGAGGGCGCTGCTGGGCTCCAGCGGGTTCAGGTCGATTACCTTCACCTTGACCTCGGGCCATTCTTGGGCCAGCGTCTTCATCAAACCTGCGACGCCCCCCTGTCCCGGGAAGAACTCCGAGTTCGTCGGTGATCCGGTGGCGAAGGCGCCGCCAAGCCCTGTGGCCGCCAGGAGGCAAGCCCCCCCACGCTGCGCCGCACTCTGCAACTCCCCCTGCAGGCCTCGAGCAAGGTAGAAGAGGCTCTTGACCTCCAACCGGAGGCGGCCTCGCCACGCCGGAAGGTCCATGTCTCGGAAGTTTCCGTCGACCTTGAGGGGAAGGAGGTGGACCAACCCTCCCATGCTCCCCTGCCTCCTGCGAATCAACTCGAGGAGCTCGGAGACCCCCTCGGGCGAGGCGAGGTCGGCCACGTAGCGACCGGAGGATGTCTCCAGCGTTTCCTTGGCTGCCCGGATTAGGGCCACGGCATGGCCTCTCTCCAGGAGCTGGTCAGCCAGACCTTGGGCGATTCCGTTCTCGTCGTCGGTGAGAACCACGACGCCAGCGATCTCGAGCCGGACCGCTTGGCGAGGGAGGCAGGCCTCCGCCGGAACCACCGTGTAGCGGCAAAGGGGCTTGCCTCCAAGTGGGTCCTGCCTACTCTCCTGCTCGCCTTGGGCGAGCAGGCCGCTCCGCTCGTCCCCATCGGATCCAGCTACGTTCTGCGGTCCAGGCGTGACCGCTGAACCGGAACGCAAGAGTCCAATGGTCCACTCGATGATGCCCCGCAACGTTCTGATGGTGGCCAGCCTCTCCATTTCCTCTTCACTAAGCGAGTCGCCCGGCGACGCGTAGAGGCGCTGATAATTGCCGAGGATCTCGATCCGCTTGATGGAATCGATCCCGAGGTCAGCCTCTAGGTCCAGATCCAAGTTGAGCGCTTCTGTCGGATACCCGGTACGGTCGCTGACGAGCTGGAGAAGGCGGGAAGTCAATTCCTCCTCTCCGAACGGACGAGATCCTCCGGGCAGCGTCGTAGCCTCTCCAGAGGGCGCTTCACTCTCGGCCGACGCGACCCGCTCGGCCAGCCGGGAGGAGAGCGGGGCGGGATGTGTTTCAGGCACCCCATGAACACCCGTCCCGGTATCGGTCCTGCCAGCGCCTTGTCGGCTCCGGAGATAAGCTTGCATGACTTGCTGCTGCGTCTCGAGAAAGCGATTCATCAGCCGCTGGAATTGGGTCATCACCAGCGTGACTTCCTGGCTGTCGTGAGACCCCGCAGGAGGGCCACGCATGCCTTGGCGGACCGAGGCGGCGAGCTGAGTTGAGGGAAGTGGCGAAGGCGCTGGGATCGCGTGCAACGGAGAAACAGCGAGGGGCTCTGGAGGAGCAGCCGGGTGAGCTGTTCTGCTTGAACCAGTCGGCTGGCGCTCGTCGGAAACGGGTCGCGGGGAGGTGAACGACTCGCCCGTAGCTCGGCCGGGCCTCGAGCCATCGGTCGCTGGCCATGCGTGGCCCCCATTGACCAGCCAGACTGTCGACCCGTGGCGCTGGCGCTCGGTCCCTCTTGGTAGATCATCCAGATTCAGCAGCGTGACGGGGTTGCCGGCGAAGAGCCGGTCGAGCCGGATCGGGGCTCCCTCCGCAGCCAATTTCCCTAGGACGTGGAGAAGCTGAACCACCGACGAACGACCGGGCTGATCGGAGGCTAGCGCCAGATGTGGTCGGCCCCCGAGTATCCGGCTCGTGAGACTGCTGAGCACGTTGCGGGGACCCACTTCCACAAAGATGCGGGCGCCGGCGGCATAGAGCGCCTCGATCTCGTCGACGAATCGGATCGGTCGAACGACATGCTCCACCAATAGGGCAGCGATTGCCCTCGGGTCCCGCGAATGGGGCGCCGCCGTCGTGTTGGAAAACACTTCAACTCTCGGCTCGCCCAACTGCATGGCCGAGAGAAAGTCGGCCAGTTTGCCCTGTGCCGGAGCAACGATGGGGGAGTGAAAGGCGCAGGCGACGGGAATGGGTCGAGCGTGGACCCCGGCGGCCTTGAAAGCCTCGATGCTCTTTTCCACCGCCGACGATGCACCAGAGATGACCGTCTGCCTCGGCGCGTTGTGATTGGCAAGAACCACGCCTTCGAGACCGCTGAGGATCTGGCGGACCGCCTCGGGGCCCGCCTCCACCGCGGCCATAGCCCCCGGTTCCCCGCCCGCCGCCTCGATCATGAAGCGGCCTCTTGCCTCCGAAAGCGCGAGCAGGTCCTTTTCGCGGAAGACTCCGGCCGCGCAGAGGGCGACGTACTCCCCAAAGCTGTGGCCCGCGACGATGTCCGGTCGGACCCCCAACCGGCCCAATAGGTGAAAGAGCGCGAGGCTCGCCGCCGCGACCGCCGGCTGCGCCACGTTCGCCTGGGTCAGCGCCTCCTGCCGCGCTCGCGCTTCCGGCTCACTGAAGCTCGATGGTGGGAAGACGTAGGCGCTCAGTGGCCGTGGCAACTTCTCCGTGAGGGCCCGGTCCGCCCGCTCGAATTGCTCGCGAACCTCACCGAAGTTGGTGGCCAAATCCCGCAGCATGTCGGGGTATTGAGAACCCTGTCCCGGGAACAGGAAGGCGATCTTCGCGAGGGGAACCAGCGGCTGCTCGGAAAAATAGACCCCCCTCGGATCCATCACCCGGATTCCGTTCGAGCGCGTCAGGGAATCACGGGCCATAGCAAGCTTGGCCCTCAGGTCCTCCGGGGAGGCAACGACCAGGGCCAGCGTCGCCGTCAGCTGGCCTCCGGAAGCTCTCCTGACCTCGGTCGCTCGATATAGCGTATAGGCCAGGTCGGGCAGTGGCGGTCCAGCCCCTTCGGCGAGAGCTTTCTCAAGGGAGCTGATGGCCTCAAGCAGGCCGCGACGGGACTCCGCCATCCAGATGAGGAGTTCGGCCGGTCGGTTCTGAAGGGGAGATCCGGCTGCAGGCACCATGTAGTCCCCGGTATATTCTTCAAGAACCGCATGGAAGTTTGTCCCCCCAAAGCCGAACGCGCTTACCCCTGCGCGGCGAGGGAGACCATCGCCCTGCAGCCACGGGCGGGGTTCACTATTGATGTACAGGGGGCACTCAATGTGCCTCATCTTCGGGTTCGGAGTCTGAACGCCCAGGGTCGGGGGCAGGACATGATAGTAGAGAGCCAGTGCCGTCTTGATCAGACCAGCCACTCCGGCCGTGCTCTTGGTATGGCCGATCATCGACTTGACCGAACCAATGGCACAGCTCTGCGGTGCGGCGCGTGCCTCTTCGATGACCTGGCTCAAGGCCTCCAGCTCAGTTCGGTCGCCCGCGACGGTCCCGGTACCGTGGGCTTCAATGAGGCCGACGGTCGCCGGTGAGATGCCGGCCTTGGCATACGCTCTCCGCAGTGCCCGGACCTGCCCTTCCGGACCGGGGGCCATCAGCCCCTTCTTTCGGCCGTCGCTGCCCGCACCAACGCCTTTAATCACGGCGTAGATCCGGTCCCCGTCCCGCTCCGCGTCCGACAGCCGCTTGAGGATCACGATCCCGATACCTTCACTAATCGCTATACCATCCGCCTGCGCATCGAAGGTGCGGCATTGTGCGTTGGGCGAGAGGGCGAACGCCTTGCTGAAGCAAAGGTAGGCAAACGGACTCTGAAACGTATCGCCGCCCCCGGTAATGACCATGTCGCTGGTCCCGCCCTCCAGCTCCTTCACGGCCAGGTGAATCGCGGCCAGAGAGGAGGCACACGCCGCGTCCATCGTGAAATTCACCCCTCCCAGATCGAAGCGATTCGCTACGCGCCCGGCTACGACGTTCATCAAGATCCCGGCGAAGGAATCCTCAGTCCACTCGGGGAGGATTTGCTCAAGGCGGCCGAGTGCCTCCGGCGCAAAGCCCCCGAATACCTGCGGCAGACACGAGCGCAGACCATACAACTGGGCCAGATCACCCGCTCCAGCCGCGCCCAAGATCACGGACATCCGCTCTCGCTCGAAGGGTCGATCCAGGTAGTTGGCATCCTTCAGCGCCGCACGAACTGCCTCGAGCGCGAGGAGATGGAGGGGCTCAATCGACGCGATGCTGTTCGGCGGGATGCCGTAGGCCATCGGATCGAAGGGCACGGCGTCAATGAAGCCGCCCCACCTGGAGCAGACTCGATCCTTGGCTCGCGGGTCCGGATCGTAGTAACGTGTCCAATCCCAGCGATCCGGCGGAACTTCGCTGATGGCGCTGACTTTGTTCAGAATATTCTGCCAGTAGGTCGACAGGTCGGGCGCCTTCGGGAGAATGCAGGACATGCCGATGATCGCGATCTCTGACGGCCGGGCGCGCTGGATCGTGAGGCACCGCTCTCCCCCCTCCCGGGCCCAGTCCTCCTCCGCTGGCGGGGGTTCCAATCCTTGGGAACTCCCTACGGCCACATCGTGGTGGAGGTCCTCGACGGTGGTGACTTTACTCCTGAGAGCCGCTATCTGGCCGATCATGTACATCCCCTGCGCCCGTTGTTCCTCGTCCCTCAGGGTCGCGAACGAGCTCGGCGAGTCATCATCGGTCTGACGGCGACGGGCTATCCCCTTGGAGGCAATACGCAATCGCCCGAGGTTCATGGTCTCCAGAGCCACCCGAATCTCGGTGGGGGATCGCCCCGCCTGAACGAGCCGTCGCCTCTCCCGGAGGAACTCCTGCACGTAAGGCGACTCGATGCAGCGGGTCAGGTGGCCGGGGCCCGTCTCCAGGAGTGCCGTCCGGTCACCGCGGAGAGCCTCCTCCTGGAAGCCCTGCACGATGGCGCCCGATGACACAGCTTCTTCGGTGAAGAGGTAGGCAGTGCCCATCAACACGCCGATCCGGATCCCACGCTCTGCGAGCGGTGCCGCCATGACCGCCACCATCGAAGCGGACAGGGAATCATGGACCCCCCCGGCGAAAAGGACGTGGTACGCCTGCGCTTTTTCCTGATCCGCCGGAACCTGCTCGAGAAGCACTTCGATCATGCTTTCCCACAACACGAAGCTTGAACGTGGGCCGACGTGTCCACCACACTCCCGCCCTTCGAACACAAACCGCCGTGCCCCCTCAGCAATGAAGAGTTTCAACAGACCGGGCGACGGCACGTGGAGGTACGTCGGAATGCCCTCTCGCTCGAGGGTGCGGGCCTGTTCCGGCCGACCGCCAGCGACTAGGGCGAATGGCGGCCGGCACGCGCGGACCACCTCCAATTGCGCTTCGCGAAATTCGAGCGGCACGAAGCCAAGTATCCCCACTCCCCAGGGGCGGTCCCCCAGGAGCCGTCGCGTCTCGTCCATGAGGCGCTTCACATCCGGGCCGCTCATCAGGGCCAGTGCCAGGAACGGGAGCGCCCCGCCTTCGGCCACAGCAAGGGCGAAGGCAGCCCTGTCGCTGACCCGCGTCATCGGGCCCTGGACAATGGGATAGCGGGTGCCGTGTGACGCGGCGAGAGGTGCGTGCTCGTCAAGGGGGCGGAGGGCATAGGCAGCTGCCGAGTGTGATTGAATCGCAAGCCGCAACTCGCGTAACACTCCTGCCACGGTGCCGAAGCGCTGCGCGAGGGGCGCCGCAAGTGCGGCGTCCTGCCCGAGGAACCAAAGGTGCTCCTCGGTTGCCTCCCAACCGATCCGCTCACGCACTGCGTCCCGCCATTCCTGCAAAACCTCGGCACGGGGATGGACAGCTCCCGCGAGGTGGCGTTCCAGTTCTTCCAATTCCGCGACGGCCCGCCTGCCCCACCGGGCGTGGACCCGATAACATTCCCCAAGTTCTTGTCCGAGGCAGGTGGTCTCGCTGCCGTCCATAGCAGCGAGCTTCGACCGGGCCGCCTGGGCAAGGGGAGATTCGCGGGTGAGGTAAAGCTGACAGTCAAGGACGACACCGCGGGCGCCAGCGGCGTAGCAGGCGGCTATAGTATGGGGCCCCACGCCACCCTGAGCCCAAACGGGAGGCGAAAGATGGGGCAGGAACTGCTGCAAGAGGATAAAGGTTGTCTCGGCAGCAACCCGCCCTCCCGCTTCGTGTCCCTTTCCGATGAGACCGTCAAACCCCAACTGCTCTCCAACGCGGGCCTCCTCTAGTGACGTACATTCCAAGAGGATGGATCGACCGTTTCTGCGCATCCTTCGAAGTTGATCCCGAAGTTGATCGGCGTCACCGTACGTCAGGATCACCACTCCAAGCGACTCAGGCAGTGTTGAGGTGATCCGGGTGAAGAACTCCGTACGGTGTCCGCTCAATTTGACGCCGATACGGCCTCGGCCGTACCTTACCAGCCTGTCCACAGCCTCTCGTGCGGCCTCCGTGCTCTGAGCGAATTCCAGATCTAGCACTCCGATTTCGCCCGCCCGGCTGGCGGCGATGGCAAGGGAAGGATCCACGAGGTCTGGCGGGGTAACGACGATGATCTGAAAGGGTTGGCATTTTTTCATGACCAAATCACCTCCGCGCGATCCGCATGTCAAGGCCAGTTGTCGCCGAAATTTTGGGTGAGGGCGTAGCACATAACTTCCCCTGCTATTTTTCCACAAGGTAGTCTTCGACGACTAAGGCATCAAGGCCGGCCGTGTAGAACACTCCCACAACGTCTTCCACGGAGTGAACGATTGGCCTCCCCATGATATTAAAGCTGGTATTGAGGACCAATGGGACGCCCGTAATCTCGTAGAATGCGCTGATCAAGTCATGAAATCGACTATTCCACTCTCGCTTCACGGTCTGAAGTCGGCCTGTCCCGTCGACATGGACGACGCCGGGAACCCGCCCAGCTGCGTCCTTCCGAAAGTGAAGTGTCCGCTCCATGTATGGTGACTCCTGATAGTGTTCGAGGAAAGCCGGGCCATGCTCATGGAGGATGGACGGAGCGAACGGACGGAACGATTCTCGAAACTTGACTCGTGTGTTGATCAGGTCCTTGATGTCGTGGCGCCTAGGATCTGCCAAGATCGAGCGGTTTCCAAGGGCGCGCGGACCGAACTCAGCGCGCCCCTGAATCCATCCAAGGAGCTTTCCCTCAGCCAGAAGTTGGGCAGCACGACGATGGATCTCGCCGGGCATATGGCACGTCCGCGACGAGCCACAGAAGCGCGCTATGCGCCCCAATGCTTCAGCGGAGACTGCGGAACCGAGGTAGGGCGTCTGAAATGGGCGCGGGGTGTGTTGGTACGGATGGTCCTGACGGTAAGCGAGGAGCGCGGCCCCCACGGCATTCCCGTCATCTCCTGGAGCGCATGGCACATAGAGCTGCGTAAAGTGCGTTTGCGAGAGCACTGTGCCGTTAAACGAGGAGTTGAGGGCGCAACCGCCAGCCAACGCGAGGTTCTTCGAGATACCCGCTCTGTCGAGATGCGTCAGGATGCTCAGCATGATCTCCGAGAAAACCTGCTGCCCAACAAACGCCATGTTCCCGGCCTTCAGTGGCGAAGAGTCTGGCTTGCGTGCGTGCTTGCGGAGTTCGGCCACGGTCTCGCGGATGACCGAGCGCGAAGCGAAGCGCAGCATTCCGCGTTCGACCCGGTAGATGCGCCGGAAGAGATCGTACAGCTCCGGGTCGAACTCGCCGTGAGGAGCGAGCCCCATGACCTTCCACTCCTCGCCCAGTCTATAGTCGTACCCGCAGAGGTCGGTGATTAGGCCGTAGAGAAATCCAAGGCTCTCCCGCCCCCAGTGCCGCCAGAGGGTATGAAGAAGCCCGTCCTCGTAGCGGAACAAAGCCATCGACCCGAGCTCCCCCATGCCGTCTGCGACCAGGCAAACCGCTTCGGAGAAAGGACTTGTATAGCAGGCATGCGCGGCATGGGTGAGGTGGTGAGGAAAGCGGCGAATGCTGACACGGGAATGTCCAAACGCTTCCTGAACGCCGATCAAGACTCCCAGTCCAGCCGAGGTTTGCATGCAGTGGAGGAACGAACCGTATGCGAGCTCGTCGTCGTCCTCGAGCAACGTGCGATTGACCTGCGAGCCCACTGAGCGAAGCCTCCGCAGACTGAAGAATCCCGCTACAGAGGCTGCGGTCAGCAGCAGGGTAAAGGGTTGGCTCCATGTCGTGGCTAGGATGAATTCCGCATCGGCGTCGCAGTACTCGCTCAAGAGGGCGGGCATCCGCATAAAGGGATCGCAATTCAGCGCTCGCTTCGACTGCACGTATCGTTCTGTCGCTTCAGCAAACAAGATCTCTCCCGCTGGACCGACAATCGCGATAGCGGGATCGTGGAACGTGGTGGCCAATCCGATGTAGTAACGCTTCATCGCTGTAGCCTCACGGGTATACTATCGCGCCCTCACCGTCAAGTGACGAAGCCTGATACGGGAGAGCAAGGATGGCTGCGGGACCGTCGAGATCGCTACCCTCCAGACTGGTTAGGGTGGCACCAGAAAGTAATAGTGGTGATAGCGCATGACGTGTCCCGCCGGTTGGGGAGGCAAGAACTGAGGCAACTCAGACGGCCCGACAGAGCTTGGCGTCCTGCTGGGCAAAGACCGCGACTTCTCCACGGCCTCCACGTTTGAGTGGTTCCGCACAGTTGGCGGTATGATCATTGGTAGGCCCCGTAGTGTCAAGGTAAAATTCCAGTTTGGATGCCCGACAAGATTGAACCGTACTGGCGGATATGCCAGTGCAGGTTACATCACTAATCTTCAGCCGCAGCAGGTGCATTCGACGGGGGTGTGATCTGCACCTGCGATGGCGGCTGAGGTTTGAGGATTTGCGCCGTGGCGCAGTTCCAACAGCGACAGGAAGCGATGACACCCAACTTCGTGCAACATGCTGGCCTCGCAGAGCAGGCTGGCGAGGGTTCCGTCAGGCCAGCCGCTCATTCACGGGTTGAACTGGAAGGCCTGGACGCCCAGGCTGAGCTGATTCGCGGGTTGCAAAGGATGACTACCTGCCAACGCCAGGCCCGCATACGCGAAGTACGTGCCAACGGGCTCGAATAAATGTAGAATCACCGGAGCATCCTGCCACGACGATCTTCCCGTCGGGCTGAACGGCGAGAGCGGTGGCCCGACTCAAGGGGCCGCCGAAGTCGGTGATGACCATCCCTCCGCTGCTGAAGGTCAGGTCCAGGCTGCCGTCCGGGTTGCACCGCGCTAGCGTCATGCGCGCGCTTGGTCTCCCTGCGACCACGATCTTGACGTTGGGTTGGAGGGCGAGGGCCGAGGCAAGACCAAAGCCGGTGGTCACCTTGCCCCCGGTGCCAAAGCTCGGGTCAAGGTCACCAGGAGTAGCTTGCAAGGGACGGGGTAGGATGAGGGCTATGAGCAAAGCAACACGCAGAGCGGATAGTATCCCTGGTCGAAAGACGCCCCCAGATGTCCCTTGCTATTGTTACGCGCTCCATGGTATTTCCCTTCTTGTGATAGGACCCGTGACGTGAGAAGGCTGCCAGAGCTCTAGTAGCGAGGCAATCCACGTGCCAAGAGGTGGATGCTTGAAAAGTTAAGGAGTTACCACCTAGCTCGGTGGCGAATCGCGGGTGGTGCTGGGTGACGGATCGGCAGTAGTGGGGGAAAATTCGGCAGCATATCCCGCTCCTCTCTATATGGGAGTTCATCCGGTTCCACCTTAAGGTCGAGCTGGTGCCGAAGATCACCGGCCGGGTCGAGTGGATCGGCGTGGAGAAGGGCGACCGGGTCGAGCGGGGCAAGGTGGTGCTGGGAATCGAGCAGCGGGAATTCGTGGCGGCTGTCGATCGGGCTCAGGCCTTGCTGGGAGCGGCCCGGGCGAGGCTCCGGGAGCTGGAGACCGGCTCACGTCCGGAGGAGATCGAGCGCGCCCGCGCCGCCATGGAAGAGGCACGGTCAAACGTCGCCAACGCCGAGCTCGACCTCAAGCGATTCCAGCAACTGCACGCCGAAGGGGCGGTGTCGCGCCAGCTCCTCGATGGCACCAGGAATAAGCACGAGGTGGCAACAGCTCAGCTCCGAGCCGCGCAGCAGAGCTTCGAGATGATGCGAATCGGTCCCCGCCAGGAGCAGATCGACCTGGGCCGTGCCCAGGTCCGCGAGGCCGAGGCTGCCTTGCGCAGCGCACAGGTCGATCTGGACAATACGCTGATTCGAGCCCCCATCGCCGGGACGATCCTCGAGCGACTGGTCGA
>Ga0214473_10002935_pt1 | contig 20867 bp, 37 predicted proteins | sample RVTome_7_FD_203509 | JGI IMG/M metagenome (GOLD analysis project Ga0214473, IMG submission 203509) | Soil microbial communities from uranium-contaminated site in the Upper Colorado River Basin, Wyoming, United States - RVT98D197 | ecosystem: Environmental > Terrestrial > Soil > Contaminated >... | reverse complement strand
CACAAGCAAGCAAAGTCGGCCAGTAACCCGGAGGGGACATGAAACAGAAACTAACACCAGAAACACCGGACGCCTCACGGCCGATCAAGGACGCCGTAACCGTGTCCATCAGCCGGTGCGCCGATGGCTCGGTTCGGTATGAAGCCGTGTGCGACCGACTCAACTACGAGTTTGGCTACCGCGGCGATTGGAAGGATGCCCCGACCAGGGCGGGCAACGTGCTGCACGAGCTCGCCGAGCGCCGGACCTGGGAGGTGACGCAATGACCAATATAGATCCGGACAAGCTACTCACCGCGTTCGGCGCGTTCATCCTGGCGATCTGTGTCGCCACATTCGTGATCTGCGCGCTGGCTGCGTGGTCGAGGGATCGGTGAACGAGAAGCTACGCGATCGCGCGCGCGAGGTGATGCTGCTCGAGATCCACCGCACGGCCCAGGCGTTCGTCAATCACGGCGAGCCCCGCGACCCATTCCTCATCGCCTTCGTGGAGTCGGTCCGAGATTGGGCCGACCTCGAGAGCGGCGACGAGGCCGGCCTTCCGCGCACCGAACCCGAGCGTCGCGCGGCGCCGCGCATGGACACCTCGGGGACACCCGCAGTGCGGCCTGACGCTAGACCGCATCCTCACGGTAGCCGATCGTGACCCTCGTGCTCGAGCTCCATGCTCCGGATCTACGCGGAGCCACCGGCGGCCGGCTGGCGCTCGAGATGACGCCGGCACAGACAGACGCCTTGATCGCGAAGCTCCAAGAGGCGCGGCTGCACGGCGAGGGTGCCCTGTAGCCGTGCCGATGGACCGGCGCCGCTATCCGCCCGAGTGGCCCCGCATCTCGCTCGAGGTCCGCGCCCGCTCCGGAGGCCGCTGCGAGTGCGAGGGGGAATGTGGCCGGGATCACGCGGCCGAAGACCTCGAGGGCGGCGGGGATTGGAAGCGGACCCCGCTCCAAAACTCGCCACGCTGCTCGAGGCGCAACGGTGATCCGATCGGCGGCTACCGCATTGTCCTGACCGTGGCCCACCTGTGGCGCGGGCCCTGTGCCGAACACCACGCCCAGGCCGTGAAGTGCGGGGATCCAGCCCACCTCAAGGCGATGTGCCAGCGGTGCCACCTGACCTACGATCTCCCGCATCACATCGCGCGGGCCAAGCGCACCCGCCGCGCCCGCAAGGCCACGGGTGACCTGTTCCAGTGAACGCGCTAGAGGCCGAGGTTGTGCGGCTCGTCGGCGAGTATAGGCGCCGCGCCCTGAAATCCCCAAATCACCGCAAGACCTTCCGCGCCTACACCCAGCTCCGCGCCGCGGTCCAGGCGTTGATCGCCGAGATGCGCGCAACCGCTTGACCTCCTGAGCCCGGCGAGGTAAGTTCGCGCATGGGAGGACGTACCGAGGCCGGGGTGTCCCTTTGGTGCGGGTGCGCGTCCTCCCAAGACCGATCCCGGTCCACCGCCGAAGGGCACCCCGGCCTCGCCGTTTGTGGACGGCGCTGAATGTCGATTCCGCACCGAGGCGCGGCCTGGGATCTCGAAATCCCACCGCTTTCGAAGCTGGTGCTGATGCGGCTCGCCTGGCACGCCTGCGAAACCTGCGGGCTCGCCTGGCCATCGAACCGTACCCTGTGCCTGAAAACCGGCATCGGGGAAACCCGAGTGCGGGCGAGCCTGGACGAACTGACCGCGGCCGGCCACCTCCGGATCCACGCCTACGCCACGGGCGGGCGCGGGCGCTCCACGCAATACATTGTCCTGCCATCTCTTGCAGGGTTATCCACAGCGCCTTGTGGAAAATGCCAGTGGAACCTGCAAAACCCCTCGCGGCGCGAACCCTTTGACAAACACGGGACAGCTAAAGGGTCCGCCACGCGAACCCTTTTGGCTAAAGGCCACGCGGATGAGGCTAAAAGGGTTCGCGGTGGAAATCCGGAGCCGATCGCGCAAGTCTTTCAGGCGATTGCGGATGCGGCGAAAAAACCGGGCGGCGGCGAGGCGTAACAGTCAGTGAACAAGAACAGTCACCGCGCACGCGTGCGCGCGCGCGAGGCGGAAACGGCCTCCGGCCGCTGAGGCATTTCTGACCCCCTCCCGTCGCCTGTACGCCCCGTACAGGGCACGGAGCAAAAACGCGACTCCCCATCCCCAACCCGTGCCCGGATGAGCGCCACGCCCAAGGGCGGCATCCACACGGCCCGCTGAGAGAGACACGGCGCAAGGCGCGGACCGCCCCGGCAGTGAACGGGCGTGCAGGGAAGTTTCGGGGAAAGCGGTGAGGCAGGAGAATCAGGAAGCGGAACCAGGGCCCGCTTCGTCGTCGCCGGTGGGGTTCCTGAGCTCGGCGAGCATGGCATCGAGGAACATCCGGGCCGGCTCGGTCCTGAACACTGGATAGCGCGCCGTGGTGTCGGCAAGCTCGGCCATCAGCTCGTCGGTGTTCTTGCTCCTGACCCATGAGAATTCGAGCGGGTTCAGGATGTCCTCGAGCGATACAGCGAAGGCGGCCGGGTCGGCTTCGTCGCCGATCGCCCGCGCCAATGCGTCAACCGCCGCCATGATCCGATAATTCGGCTCGGCCGCGGCCGGCTCGGCCTCGGGCGATCCCTCGATCACGGTAGCCTCGGATGGAGGCACGGACCGGCGCGGCGGCGCCGCGGACCGCGGGCCAGGGCGCCGGTTGACGAACGCGGTCGCGATCCGCTCGAGCGACGGGGCCAGCTTCTCAACCAGGATCTCGGTGGTGGACTTCTCCGCGCCGCCCTCGACCGAGCCCCTGAGCTCGATGCCGCTCTTGAATGCGCCGACGATTTCCTTCATCACGTCGCCGCCGGTGCTCGATTGCTCGCCGCGAATCAACGGCGCAAGTTTCAGGATGTCCACCACGGTCAAGCCCTGGGCGGGCGCTGGCGCGGCATTCAGGCGGGCCTCGAGCCGGTTCAATTGTTCCTGTTGCCGTTGCAGTAACAGAAGCAACTGCTCGCTCACCTTGTCGCCGTTGCTCGAGGGCGCAGGGACCGTGGCCGGGGTCGCTGTGGCGTGGTAAGTCTTGGGCGGCCCCTCGAGCTCGTAGCGCGGGTGCATCTGCATCCGGCCGTTGTAGTAGCCCCAAAACTCGTAGACCCCGCCGCCGAATTGGTTCTTGATCTCCATCACATCGAGCGGCCCCGTGACCTTGGTGACGATCACGCGCTGCCGGCGCTTGGGGTCGGCCGCCATCTCGGCCGCGTTCCGGATCCGGTAGACCCACCAGGACCAATCCTGATAGGACGGGTCCGCGAGCTGTTGGATGTCGCCGATCTCGGGGGCCTCGTCCAGCTCGGCGAGCGGTGCCGAAGTCGGGTCGGGGAGCGGGGTTTCCGGGACCACCAGCATCGGCGGCGGGTCGGATCTACGGGGCGGCATGGCGGCGATCCTAGCATTCTGCTGGGGGTTGTCAACAGAAATGCGTTCAGTCCCCTTCGGGGTTGGGAAGGGACACAACAATTTTCCCCTTGCGGAGTGCGCCCCCAGATCTGCTATGCGTTGTCCGTGTGTACGAGATCGCAGGTCCAAGAAAGTCACGGGTCGGCGGACCACGGATCGAACGCGGCCGTTTGCCGCCCGGCGATCCCGGCGTGTTCGCAACCCTCGCCAGGATGCGCCAGCTCGCACACACCGGCTCACGCCAGTGGCCGGTGCGACTCGCTGCGGTCCGCATCCTCCGCGCGAATGGCGTTGCCTCCCATGATGTACTCGGCGCACTCGGGGCGCTCTACCGCCACGTCCGCGATGGGGTCATGTTCGTCGGCGACATCGCCGGGGTCGAAACCCTCCAATCCCCGCGAGCCACGATGGAGCTCGGCGCCGGGGACTGCGACGATCGCGCGGTCTACCTCGCATCGCTCGCTCGCTCGATCGGGATTCCGACCGCCTTCAAGGTCATCGGCGCCGATCCCAGGAACCGCTCGCGGTTCTCTCACGTCTATCTCACGGCCAGGGTCGGGGGCCGCATGATCTCGATGGACCCCACCTATCAGGAAAACCCGTTTGGCTGGGAGTACCCACGGCCATTCCGAATCGCTGAGGCACCGGCATGAGCTACGAGCTCGGTCAGATCCGACAGCCAGGGCGCAAAGGCCGGGGCAGAGTAACCGCCGCCGGCCGAGCCGCCGCCGAGTCCGCCCGATTGCAAGGGCGCACGTTGACATTCACCGAAGCGATGAAGTTGGTGCCAGGACACAAGCCGTCGCTGGCTACGCGCGTGTTGCGGAAGCTCCCGGTCAAGGCGATCGTGATCGGCGGCTCACTCCTGGTCGGAGCCGGCGCCGCGGCCGCTGCGGCCCGCGCCTACCTCCCCGCGATCGCGAGCAAGGCTCAGGCTCTTGCGAAGGGAAAAGCCCGGACGCCAGGATTCGGGACCGGACCGACCTCGCCCGAACAGGCGATGTACGACATGCTCGCAAAGCAGGCGGCCGGGAAAACATCATTCGAGATTCCTGACATCTTCGGCCCATCCACCACAACGCCGTCACCGGGCGCAGCCTCGAATGGAGCAACAACGGAGATGCCTGGCGGCGGCGCTCCCGGCATGTCGCTTGAGAGCCCGGGCAGCTTCGCCACCGAAACGGCCCCAACTGAGGCCGGCATGGGAATCAACCCCGCGTTCCTCGTGGCCGGAGCCCTGGCCCTGATGGCGATGGTTGGCGGCGGACGCCGCAGATAGGAGAGTCATGTACCAGCCTCGCTACTCGAACTACGGGACACTCGGGGCGATCGCCATTCCGGAGTGGTTGAAGAAGCTCGGGCGTGCGGTGACGAGCGGAACGCGAATCACGATCCAAACCCCGGTGGGTCCGCAGACCATCGACCTGTCGAAGCCCGGAGGCGCTGAGGCGCTGGCGCGGTTGAAGGAAAGCCTCCGCAGCGCGACGGTGGACTTCTCGACCGCTCGCCCACAGACGGCGGGGCAATTCGTCCAGGCCGGGGTTGCCCAGGTTCCGGGGGGCTGGGGAACCATCGCCCTGCTCGGCGCCGCCGCGCTCTTATTCAGCGGCGGGCTTGGAATCGGTCGGGTCGGACGGAGGTAGGAGGAATGGCGGGCGTGACCGAGATGCTGGCCGGAGCGTTCTGGAACCAGATTCAGAAACTCCAAACGCTATCCACAAGGCTGAAGGCCGACCTCGCCGACGACAAGCGCGAGCTCACCGCGTTGTGGAGCGAAACCAAACTCGACCCGAACCCGGCCCGCGCCGCACTCCACCAGCGCCTCCTGTCTCCACGCATCCACCGGAATTCTGAGCTGCGGATCCAGTACCAGGGCCTCGCCGCGAAATTCAATCAGGCCGTGGAGTCCGCGCGCGCGGCGCTGGCGCGGGCCGGCTACACCGCCCCCGCCAACCTGAGCGGGTTCGGCATCACTCCGGTGCTCGTGACGGTCGGCGCCGTGGCAGGGCTCGCGTTGGCCGCGGCACTCGCGATCTATGCGGCGGTGAGGACAGCCACCGACGCCCAGCGCGTCGCGACCCACGCACTCGCCGACATCATTCACGATCCAACCGCAACGGCGGCGCAGAAAGAGATTGCTGCCCGGGCGCTCGCGACCGGCGCGACAACCCCCTCGAGCATCCTGCCCGGGTTCGACCTCGGAGCACTCGCCCTCCCGCTCGCCTTGATCGCCGCAATCGTCATCGTGCCGGCCATGCTGCCAAAGCGGAGAGCGGCGTGAAGCGCAATCCGATCCCGGACAACTTCATCGACAAAGGGGTGCCGTTCCCTCGCTGGCTCGTGCTCGAGCAATTCTCAGGGAAGCCCAGCGGCCGGGTGTACGCGATGCTATCGAGCAAGCTGTTATCGGAATCGCAGGCCCGTAAGGTCGGAGAAGAAATTGCGACTCGGCTCGGGCGTGCCGTGGTAGTCGTCATGGAGCACCGAGGGCCCGGACGCAATCCCACGCTCGTCCATCACGGGCTCACCGGGCCAGCCTCCTACCATGTCCTGTGGGATCGCACGGGGCACGCCATCGCCGATCTCTACACGCCTGCCTCTGCGCTCGCAAAGCGGATCACTCAGGCAATCTCAAACGTGATGGATGCCCCGATGCGGTTGCTAGATAACGTCGCAGAACCGAAACAGATCGCAGATCACCCGGTCATGTTCAGGGCGGGCGTGAAGCGGAATCCAGCCGATCCCCAGGTGGGTGAGGTGTGGGATCGGATCGGCGGCGGGCGCAGCAAGATCGTAGGCCTGACCCCGGGCGGGAAGCGTGTCCAGGTGCGCCACACCGAGAGCGGCGATCGCGAGTGGATCGACATCATGGAATTCACCGTGACCTACCGCTCTCCGCGCCCCGCGCGGGCCAATCCCCGCCCCGGCCAGCTCGCGCAGCGTGGTTGGATGATCGCCAACGTGCTCGACAAGACCATCGAGGCGTCAACCCGGGCCGCGGCGGGCCGTGGGCCGTTCGGCCCTGTGTTCTTGAAGGCGCGCGATCAGCTCGCTGCCTATCTCGACGGCCGCACGAAACGCTGGCCGAGCAAGGCTTACACCATCGTGCGCCAGGCGCTCCCGACAAAGAACCCGGGGCTTTACGATGCTCTCGGGAACGGGATCGCGGTCGGGTCGGTGCTGGTCGGGACCGGATTACAGAACGCGGGCCGCTCCTACACCGTGGCTCAGATCAAGGGGAAGCGAGTCCGTTTGCAGGAACACTTGACGAGTCGCGACTTCTGGACGTTCCCGACTCACTACCGCGTGGACACCGCACAAAACCAGCGTCGCACTCCGAACCCCAAGGGACCAGCGGCGGGATCCTACTGGCAGCGCCACGCCTACCCGCAACACCTCGCCCGCGTGGCAAGCATGTCAAGGGCGAGCGGCAACGCCCCGCCGATGGTGAACCTCGACGTGGTAGCCGGCAACGGCGTTGTTATCGGATCGTCCCGGCTACCGCTCAACGAATTCCTGGCGAACTATGCACCGCTCGAGGCCACGAGTCCCTACCGGCGCACGCTCCCGAACCCGCGCGAAGGCACGAATCGCGACTTCGCGATCGCCACGATCCGGGCTGCGTTGAAGAAGCGGTCGGGTAAGGCGTGGAGTGTCACGGGTGGCAGTGGCACGTCCTGGGGATGGATCAAGGTCAACTCACCGCCTGCCCGTCGCACCTGGCGCTTCCGCTTGAAGCCCGGGATGCCGGACTACCCCGAGAACTACGAGGAATACGATTCGGGGAGCCCCGGGGGACACCTGAGCCCGACCGAGCGCCAGGAGCTCGCGGCGCTGCTCGGGATCGAGCGGGTTCACTTCCAGGGCGAGTCCATACCGGCCGGCCACGACTACTACGACGAATACATGGACCGCGCCCAGGGCCGCGTGCCGGAGCGGGTCGGGGTGCCCTATTGGGACAATCCCGAGCGCGAGCCCACGCGGGTGCGCGAGCGTGGCACGATGGTCACGGCCCCCTCGAGCCCGGCCGAGCGGATCGCGGCACTCCGTCAGATCGTGGAGGAAAAGCAGTACGCCAAGATCGACGGGAAGATGATCGACCTGTTCAGCGCCTCCGCGATCCTGTCCGTGTACGACGCCCTGAATGATGCGAACAAGGCGAAGTATGCCGCGATGCCGGCCCCGAAGATGGGCCTGGTCGCCTTCAAGCTCCTGAAGCCCAACCCTCGCGCACCGCTTGCGCCGGGAGAGTCTGTGACGGTGCCCTATACGGGGCGCTCCAAAAGGCTCACATCGGAAAGAGCGACCGTGCTAGGGATTACGCCGGAGGGGGTCCACGTCCAGGTGCGGCGCGGGAGGAAGACGGTCGAAACCCACACCTTCCCCGAGCAGGCCGTGAGGCGCCGCCCGATCCCGCGCGCCCAGCAGGCCGGGGCTCGCGCCGCCGCCCTGAAAGGGCGCATCGAGCTCAAGTCCCTCCGCAAGCGCCGGGCCGAGGCGGTCACGGCGGGAGAAAAGGCCCGTTCCGATTACGAGTGCGCTGAGGCCCAGGCGAAGGCGATCCAGCCGCAGGGGGGCGATCCGCCCTCGCCCGACTATCGCCGGCTCCTGGCACGGATGCGCCGCTCCCATGCCGAGGCCGACGCCCAGGGCTCGATCGCGGCCGAGCTCGAGCGTGCCGATCCGGCCACGCCTGACCCTTTCTCCGTGGCGAACCCGCGCGAGCGCGCGCGCGCCGAGAAGACGTTTCGGAGGTGGCACGAATTCGGTTCCAGCCGCGTGACACGCATGAAGGGGCCGGATCGCGTGATCCCCAAGACGCTCGTGAAGCTCGGGGATCTCGTGAAAGTGGTTTACCGCTCGCCGAAGTACACCGGCAGGCAAACGCTGTACGAGCACACGACGAAACGCCCGCGTCCCGTGCTCGCGACGGACCCGGACGGGCGCCACGTTCACATCGTCGGCGGGGCCATGAAGGTGACGCCTGACGGCCTGGTGAACTAAGGGAGGAAACACGCATGGCAGGCGAATTCATGGTCATCAATCCTCGTCACCGGCGCCGCAGCCGCGGAGCCGGAGGCCGCTTCAAGGCCGGACGCGCGAAGAACCCCCGCAAGCGCCGGCGTCGGCTCGCGGCACGGAACCCCGTCAACCCCCGGCGTCGGCGTCGGCGCAGTCGTCGGCACTACCTCGCGCGGAACCCCCGTGTTTCTCGCGGCATGAACCTCGCCGGGATCGACGTCGGAGCCGCCGCGATCACCGCGGGCGGATTCATCGGCGCCGGAGTCGGGGCCAAGTTTCTGGTCACGATGCTGCCTCCGGACTGGCAGAGTGGCCCGAACGCACCGCTCGCTCGCATCGGCTTGAAGGCCGTGGTGGGGGTCGGTGTCCCGATCTTGGCACGGCGCTTCATCGGAGCCCGGATGTCGAATCTGCTCGCGGCCGGCGGTGCCGTCGCGGTGCTGATCGACGCCTGGCAGACCTGGCTCGCCCCGGCGATGGGCCTCGGCGAGTACGAGGCCGGGATGCTTCAGGACTACGAAACCGGCGGGGCGATCGAGGGGCTTTCCGAAGTGGAGAGCGGCGGTGCCTACGGGGGGAACATCTACGGATAGGTAGCAACTGAGACGTGAAACAGAAATCGCCCGTTGTCACGGGTCAGGGCGCCCCACAAACCGAAAGGAATCATTCATGCCTCCGCAGATCAGTCCGTTTCTCGATGTCATCGTCGAGCCCCGCTACGACACTCAGACCATCCTCGCCGCCGGGGCGCTGTCGCTGACCTACTTCCAGGTGCCGATCGGTCAGGGTGTGACCAACTTCGCCGCGGCCGGCACCAAGAGCCTCGCCGACACCAACATGGATCTGGCCGGGCAGCTCCCGGCCGGCTACAACTTCAAGATCACCGGATTCCGCATCCAGCCGGCATTCACGCTCACGAGCGCCGACGTTCGCAACTGGTCCGCTGGGGCCTGGATGGAATTCACCATCGGCTCGAAGCCGTTCCTGAGGGTTCCGATCGACACCATTCCCCAGGGCAATGGTCCGTCCGGCTATGGTGGTGCCACGGCCACGGCGGCGGATCGCGTCGTCTCGCACGGCATTCCGATGCTCGGCAACAGCTACGGCATCGGTCGCAAGCCGCTGGATCTCTACCAGACGCAGAATTTCAGCGTCACGCTCAGGTGGCAGTCGCTTTCGCCGGTCACTTCGGTGGTTCCGGCGCAGGTTGCGGCCGGGCTTCCGGTCCGGGTCTACATGGACGGCTACCTGACGAGGATCGTGCAGTAGCTTCATCTCGAGACAGGGGGGCGGGGAAAGACCCCGCCCCACCTCGAGGCACACCCCAGGACGGGGAGACATGAAATGCCACAGCCCACGAGTGCGATGAACCGTCGCGGCGGGCCCGCGGCCAGCCCGAGTGGACCGACCGGGCGCCGGAGGCTCGGCGACATCCTTTTCGACAGCTACTTTCAGTACGCGATCAACTTCGTCTATACCACCGGCCTCGAGGCCCTGACCGGCACCATCCCGATCCAGTCTGACGCGCATTTCATGTGCGTGGAGACGGCCTACGACGTCGCCCTGACCGCCGTCCCTGCCATCGCAGCCACCAATCTTGGCCCGGGCATGTCCGCGGCGTCGCAGGCTGGCCTTGGCGGCACGCTGGTGCAGCTCACCGATGGCGGCACCCAGCGCGCGATGTCCAACATCGCCGTGCCGGCGAGCACGCTGTTCGGGACCGCACAGCGGCCTTTCGTGTGGCCGTTCACGCATGTGTTCAAGGCCAACACCTCGATCGGGGTGCTCTCGACCGGCGTGAGTGCGGCCCTGATGGCCCTGACCACGGTGCGCTACGTCTTCTGCGGCTTCAAGATCCCGAAGGACTCCGCACCGGAGTGGGGTCTGTAGGCCATGGCGGCGTTCCGGCAATCCACTCGCCCCGCGTTGCCGCTGCGGGTCTACGGCGGCCAGGCCCGGGACGCGGCCCGGATCGCTCCGGTCCAGATCCAGCAGTCCCAGCCCGGGGCCTACGGGCCGGAGATGGGCACCTACGTTCGCCTGCCGGGGGCCAACTATCCCCCGGCCGGCAGCGTCGCCGTCGATGCTATTGGGGACGCCAACATCGCCCCGGCCGCCACCGCCACGCTCGTGACCGTGACGGTTCCGGACACCCTCCGGTTCCGGATGGTAGGGATCGGCTTCGGGGCCGATGACGAGGTGGCGCTGCGCTTCCTGACCTGGGCGATCCGCTTCGACGGCGACACCCGGCCGGGATACAACTTCGTGAGTGCGGCGGTGGGGTCGCTCAGGCAGCTCGCGGAGATCATCGTGGTAATCGGCTCGTCTCAGACCGTCACTGTGGTCGGGGCCGCCGACGCCAACGCTGTCTTGACCTACCGCTACCAGTGCCGGGTGCGCGGCTGGTTCTGGAACGAGAAAGAGGTGCCCTGATGCCCCAGCCACCCGGAAGACCCATCATCTCCCGCGAACTGGTGCGGGTGATCCCTTTCGCGGCGCAACGCACGTTCCGGGACGCCGCCGGCGGTGCCGGGGAAACCTACATCGCCGCCTTCGACATCGGGCTCGTGGTCACGGACGTGAATCAATTCATCGGCAGCGTGGAGAACCCGGCCTTGAATCCTTCCGCCGACCCGACACAATTCGCGGTCGGCCCGTTCCTCGATGCGCTCGCGTTCACCACCGGCGCCGGAGGCGGCTCGATCCTGGTGGAGTACGCGGTGGACTACACCTGCACTTATCGGGCCATTGCTACCACCGCCGTCCCTGCATCCACCGCAACCAACATTTCAGGACTCAGGATCACGGGTCGTTTCGTGCGCTGCACCCTCACCAACGTGACCGCCGCGGCGGTTGTCGAATTCGGCGTCTACATCCGGAGCAACTGAATGCCGACTGTGGGGAACACGCCACAGAACCAGCTTGCAGCACTCCCGTTGTTCACCGCCGACTCTTTTGCCACGCCGGCCACAGATGTGGCCGTGATCGGGAACAAGGTCTATCGGCGATGGACGCCGGCCGCGACCGGAATCAGTGGCGCGAGTGGGTTCGTCACGGATCCGCGCACCGCTGGCCGGTGGTACATGCTGACCAACTGGCTCGACTTCAACGGCATGGTCGCTTTCACTTGCGCGATGGGTTGTGTTGCGAGTGACGCCAACGGCGACGCGGTTCAAACGTGGGTCGTGCGAGTCATCCCGGCAGCTACGCAGGTCGCTGGCGTACTCATCGAGCCCGTGACCGTCACTCCGGGGCCGGACAATCGCAACCTGACCGGAGCCTACGCAGACACAGCCTTCGCTCAGGTCGGAGCGTTAGCCAAGCCCAGCCTGGGCTCGCTGGGGAATCCTCAATCCACGGCGCTCAGTTGGGGCGTTGGATCCATCTTCGGTGGAACCCCTAGCGGCGCGTTCGGAACCTGTCGCATCTTCTTCGGCTTCACGACAGCACAGCCGGCCGGGACCAATGCTTATTACCTGACCGTTCTGGCGAGCTCCTGATGGCCGTCGCCATTGGCAGGATCCCTCAATATCAGGCCGAAGCCTTGCCGCTCTACACACCGGCGGAAGCAGTCGCGGCGGCGGACGGGGATACGATCACCGTTGTCGGTAGCAGAACGTTCAAGCGTTGGAGTCCGGCCGCGACCGGCATCAACGGAAACACCGGCAACGTCCAGGATCCGCGCACCCCTCCGAACGGAGTGTATCTACTCTCGAGCTGGCTCGACCTGTCGGGGATGGTGTATTTCACCGCGGCGTTGGGGATTCACTACCCAGTCGCCTTCGGGATTCAAAACTGGATCGTGTTCTTGGTCCCCGCCGCTATCCAGGCGGGCGGGCTCGGCATCGAACCTGTACCGGCGCCCCCCGGACCCGATAATCGTAACATGACCTCACCCTACGCGAGCTCGGCTTTCCGATCGGTAGGAAGCTGCTTCTTCGCGGCGACGGTCGGGGCGAACAACGCCGTAGCGTCTTGCAGTTGGCACCTCGGAGTAGAGGGCGCTGACGGCGGGCGCGGCACACTCGGCCCCTGTCGTGTGCTGTTGACCTCCACGACCGGGATTGACCCGGTGAACATCTTCCTCACGCTGTACGCGAGCTCGTGACGTGAGCCTCGTTCCAGTCATCGAGAAAGCGCGGGCTCATAGCGTAAACTCGCCGCGGCTGGTGAGCACTGGATACCTGAGCCCGCTCGCGCTCAACATCGAGGGGCTAACGATCGGGCCGTTTGAAAGCGTCGTCACGCCCACCCTGCTGGTTCCCGGCTACTGGCAGCTACCACGTACAGCATCGGGGGGGCAACCAGTTTCATCGCCTGCATCGGCACCTGTCGGCTGTGGATGCGCTGGACCGTGGCGACGGCAGGCCCGGCCTGGTCGGCTGAAATCTACGCGCAGACCTGAAGCATGACGACCCCGGTTCTCCACACCGCCCAAAGCCACTCGGTCAATCCCCCGAGGTTGGTCGGCGTCGGGTATTGGGCGCCATCGAGGCTTGGCGTAAATAATGCCGCGTTGTTCCCGCTCTCCACCGCTGCATCAATTGTCGTGATGGCACCGGGGTACTCATCTTTTATGCTCGTCGGAGAGTACCGGGCGGACATCGGAGGCGCGCTGGCGGGGATCGTGGTGAACTATGAGACATGGGATCCGCTTTCGGAATTCGACGCGATTATGAGCAATACGATCGTAACCTGGCCCCTCGCCGGTGTCGCGACGACACGGCAAAAGGTGTCGTTTGGAGTCGGACAGGGCTCAATCCCAACGGGCGCCGATGGCTTTGTGCGATTTGCTTTCAGCTTCTTCAACCTAGACGATGCGGTGATATACACCCTGACGGCGAGACTGTACGCAAGCGGGAGAAGGTGATGGCCCGATTCTACCCCGGGTACAGCCAAGACGGGCAGACTTCTCAGGCGCTGGTCGGCGTGGACTACCGCGACCCCGAAACGATGGGGGGGCTCGTGTCTCTCCCCGGCGGCGTAGGGCAAATAATCAATCGCGGCCCGTTCCTGGTGGCCGGGTTCAACAGCTTCATGCTGACAGCCGACATCACCACGGGCAGCACGATCCGGATCAACTACATCCACATCGACCCGGCAAGCGCGGCAACCGTCATCAGCGTCTTTGTGGTGGATGTGGCCGTGAGTGCGGTTCCGGTGCGCGTGACCTGGGGGGCATTCGCAGCAATCGGGCCGGCCGATACATTCATCAAGGTGACGGTGCAATTCGAGAATCGCGGCGCGGGTGCGGCAACCTGGGTCAACCCCCGCCTATGGTCGAGCGCGCGCTGAGAATCGCCCTTGACACGGACTGTGACTGTGCCTAGAATCAGTGTCCATGAGTCCCAAGCGCAAGACCGTGCCCGGCCTCCGTGTAGCATGGCTCGGGAATCACGGTCTGAAGATCCGCCGCCTCTATCACCGGGGCGAGATCCTTCGCTTCGTGCCCCAGGACGGATCCGTGATGGTGGACGAGGCCGCGGCCGCCTTGAAGACCTACAAGGTCAGGGTCTATCGGCTCATCGCCCGCGGCCAGGTCAAAGCTGTGAAGCTGGACGGTAAGGCCATGATCCCGGTCACGGAGCTGTGGCGGCTTCGCAGAGATCAATCATGGCGCGACGACTTCCGCCGCCTCGAGGCGGCGCGGGGGAGGTGAGGACCATGGACTTCGTGCAGTATTTCATCGACCTGTTGTGGTGGACGCGGTACTAAGACCGCGAGTGACCCGGGGAGGACGCAAGTGACACGGATCGCAGAACAGAAACGCAGCGAGATCATCCAACTCGCTGCCGAACACCTGGACCAGGCCGGGGTGTACGCGGAAATCGAGCAGCCGGCCGGCGTCGAAGCTCACGTCCGGATGGCCGAGGGGTTGATGGCACTAGTACAGGAGCGCCGGCGGACCAGCACGGACCGCTCCATCAAGTCGCTCGCGGCCATGCTCGAGAGCCGGATCGGGAAGCTCCTGGGTTGGGACGGAGACGCACCAGAGGATTCCCCGAGCCCCGGCGGCAACTGGCATTCGGTCGTAAGGCCCGTGGAGGGAAACATGGAGAACCTATTCAGCGTCCAGTCTCACGAGGATCACGTTGGCTGCACGTTCGACTTGCTGCCGCGGGAGGCCGGCGCCACTCGCTTCACCAAGGCCCAGGCCGTGAACCTCGCCGCCCATCTGGTCCTGGCCGCGGATCCCGAAGGCTCTGCCTTCCGGGCCGCGATCCAGGAGATCACGCCCGCGCCAGCGACCGAAGGGGCTCCCGTATCGTAACGGTGTTGCGTCGGGCATGATCCCCGTCCTGGCGGGAGTCGGAGATGGATTCTCCAACCCGACGCTAACCTTCAACGGAGGCAGCCATGAATGACCAAGGCTGGGTTTCTCAGATCATCTCGCTCGCGGCCCTCGCGATCGGGGGCTGGTTCGCGCGCAGGATCACCAGGCCCACGAGTCAGCAGCGGGCACAACATTTGGCGCAGATCGCAGCCGACGCGGCGGCGCTGGTCGTATCGTTGAACCCGACCGCCTCATGGGCCGCGATCCTCGAGGCCACGGTGCGGCAGATCGCGAACGCAGCCGGGCTCTCCATCACCGACCGTGCCGCAATCGAGCGGGCCGCGGCCGGAGCGTTGGCCCGTCTCGGGAAGCTCCCGAATGGCTGAGGCGAAAGTCAGCGCGGTGACCCTGCTCGTGCTCGTCGCCTCGCTGGTCGGCAACATCTTCCTGCTCAGTCAGATGTTCGTGGGCCGCCAGGAGTACCTGGCCGAGCTCAGGAACATCAACCGGCGGCTGGCGCGGATCGAGTCGCGGCTGTGGCCGTCCCCGGACCCGCCGACGGCGGAACCTCAGGGCTCGAGGAGCGAGGGGTAGGGAGATGGTCCACCGCATGACCCGCGACCGCTACCTATCAGATGCGGAGCTCGCCCGCTTCATGGGCGCGGTCGGCTCCCGAAGGCACAAGAACCAACCTCGCGACCATGCTTTCTTCGCCCTGCTATCCAACACCGGGATCCGACCATCAGAGGCGCAGGGACTATCGGTGCGAGACGTTCGGAAAGTGCAGGGCAAGACCTGCATCATGGTGGACAGGGCGCGCCGGCCGTATTCGGGGCACCCCGTTACGGAGATCGTTCTGAACGCACAAGTCGTCACCGTTCTGAGGCGCTTCATGACTCAGATGCCAAAGGGTGACTGCAACAGGAAGCTGTTCCCGTTCACGCGCCGGCAGTCGCGCCGCTTGTTCCATTACTACCGGAAGCTGGCCGGCATCGCACACCCTTACCGCATCTACTCGCTTCGCCACACCGTTGGAATGCGATTGTGGCGGTTCACTCGCGACATCCGGCTCATTCAGGCCTTGCTCGGGCATCAGAGGATGAAGGCGACGGCCGCGTATGTTCACGTTGCTCCTGAGAGACTACAAGCGGCGATAGAGCAGTCTGCCGAAATACTTGGAGGCGCGAATGCCTGACAACGGCCCGTTGATCCAGCCGGTCACGGTCCCGAACGCCGATGCGACGATGCAGATCATCGCCGACGCGGACCCCGAGATGTTCCCTGACGGCATCGACCTCATCATCGGCGCCCCCGGCCGGATTCAACCGCTGGGGCACCTGGTTCTTCCGAAGGGTTGCCTGGTTGCGGTGATGCCTCCGGGACTCATGGCGGACCATATGCGGGCTCAGATGAAGGCCGCGATCGCGGCACAGAAGGCGCTGCAGCGCGCGGCCGAGCGTCGGGTTGACATCCCGGGAGCCAGGGGTTGAGCCGGTGCCGTCATTCGAGCTCTACATCCGGAACGCCGTCAAGCACTGGTCCCAGGTCTACGGCGTGGCGATCGACCCGGCCCTGGTGCGCGCCGTGATCCAGCAGGAGAGCAGCGGCGGGGTTGCGACCTCGAGTGCCGAGCCCGGCGGGCATCGCAGCTACGGCCCGATGATGGTGCTCGACACCACGGCGAGGGCCCTGGGTGTGGCCGACCCGGCGCGGCTGAAAGAACCGGGCCTTGGGATCTGGTACGGGGTCAGAATCTTGGGGGACGAGCTTCGGCGCTTCGCCGGCTCCGTGGATAGAGCCCTCGCCGCCTACAACGGCGGCCCCGGCATCGTGGCCGGCAAGGCGCCCGGGTCTTTCCCCAACCAGACCTATGTCGATCGCGTCATGGGCTACTACAGGCAGTTTCGGGGCACGGCCCTGCCGGCGCTGGGGCTCGCGGCTCTCGTCGTGCTCTTTTTTCTAGCTGCGCGGCGTCGGCGCGCGGCCTAGAGGCGCACATGGAAAAGAAACCGCATGCAGGCTCGTCACCAGCCCCCGAGCGCGAGGATCCGGATGACTACGATCCGGATGAGCCGGATGAGTACGAGGACGACGACGAGGAGCTGGGGATCTACTACGACGACGAAGACGACGAAGACGATGACCTCGAGGATGAGGACGACGAGGCCGGCGACGAGTGAGCTCGCGGCGTAGGATGCAGCGTGAGGCGTTGCGAAGGGGGGAGCCTTCCATGCTCGACACCCGGCTCACGGGGTTGCGCGTCGCCGTGGACGTGCAGCACCTCTACAAGCCGACCGAGGACCGCGGTGCGGTGTTCCGCTTGGGCGACGGCACTACCGTGACCGAGGCCCACTGTGCCACCATTTACGCCGGCTCGATCGCGGGCTGGCTCGCGCGCCGCGGGGCCGATGTGCTCACCAACGATCCGGTGCGGCGCATCCTGGTGGGACGTTACTCGGCCCGGATCCGCGAGGCGTCTGCCTGGGGGGCCAACGCCTACCTGGCCTGTCATGTAAATTCGGGCGGCGGCTCCTACGCCCGGGTCGAATACATGGCGGGCACGGATGTGCGGCTGGCGCAGCGGGTCGCGGGCGAGCTCCTGAGTGCGTTCCCCGAGTTGAAACGTGCCGACTCCTACCCGCTCTCCCCCGGGGCCCGCGGTGCGGTGTGCATCGCCGCCTTCCCCGGCTCCGCGGTCCTGCTCGAGCCCTTTTTCGGCGACACTCCGGCCCACCAGGACATGATGGCCGCCCCCCGGCTCGTCTTCCTGGGCGAGACGATCGCCCGCGCGGTTGCGGACTGGTGGCAATTCTCGCGGCCGGTGGCGTGATCTCGGTGATGCCGATGGTTGTACTCGAGGGCGACAGCGCCGAGCATGCGATGGCGAATCATGGGCTCCTGGCGGGGTTCAGCGACCGGCGCGCGGTGTGGCGGTTCGGGTTCGTGCCCGGCTCTCAGCTCGCGCGGGTCTTCGGTGTGGCGGCTGAATTCCCGACCTGGGTGCTCACCTTCCACGGCGGAACCGTGATCGGAACGTCGCTAGGATCCTGGGCGCGCGGGATTGAGCCGACACACCCCGGCTCCGACCTCCCGGCCCGGTTCCGGCACATCCTCGAGGCAACGCTGTGACGCAGCATGAAGAGCTGGAATCGCTATCGACCCCGTTCGACAAGCGCCGGGCCGGCAAGGGGTTCCCGGGCGAAGGGCACGCACGCGATCGCGATCGAGGCGAATACACTCCGGGGCGGGCCGTGTTGTGGAATGCGACCGAGGTCGCCGATTTCGCCCCCGCTCCGGTTTGGGGAGCGTTCCCGGTGGGGTTCGCGGGCTACGCGATCAAGTCGCTCCTCTGCCACCCGAGCGAGGTCCTGCACCTGTGCTCGGGGATGCTCACGGCGAGCGAGGTCCGCGGTGGATTCCGGATTGACCTGCGAGCGGCCGCTCGCCCCGACGTCCGGGCCGACGCGCGCTCGCTTCCCTTCCGTGACGGGTCCTGGTCCGGGGTCTTGATCGACCCCCCCCTATTCGGTCGAATACGCACGCGAGCTCTACAACACGGACTATCCCAGGCCGGCTCATCTGTTGGCCGAGGCCTCGCGGGTGCTGCGTCCAGGAGGCCGCGTAGGTTTCCTGCACTTCCTGGTCCCGATGGTCGGACGCTCCCGCCTGCGTTTCGAGTTCACGCGCGGCGTTACGCAGGGCTGCGGCTACCGGATCCGGGCTTACACGGTCTTCGTGAAGCGCGGGGCCGATCTTTTTGGAGAGTAGCGTGAGTGCCGGATCGCTCGAGGCGGCATACGGTGAGGGGTGCCGGGACGCGGCGGCCGGCCGCCGGGCCCGCGCGTCTACGTCGAGGGGGGATCCGGCTCGCCTACGGGGCGAACCACTGTTGAAGTGGCAAGCCTACCGCTGCGGCTGGCGGGAGCAGTTGAGCCGCATGGTGCGGGCTCGGATCCTCCCGCAACTCGAATTGATCCTCGCCCAGCCGGAAACGGCTTCCACAGATGCCCCAGGAACGCGACTTGACACCTCCCCCGACTCCCAGGCCACGGCGGTTCCCTAGCCCGGACGCAAGGCCGGCACACCCGTTACTTCTTCCGGGGACCGGCGCCGCCACTTTCTGCAACCCGCGTGTCACGATGCCAGAGCTGTTGCGAAACACCTTGACACGAGGCTGTCTGTTACTGTAACCTGTTGCTGTTCGACGTGGCACAGGGAGTGCATTCACGTCTCTCCGGCCGAACGACAAACGGAGGACCGATGAGCACCAACCTGATCCGACTGTTGCACGTCCTGCAACGCTGCCTGTTCCCCGCAATGCCGCCCGGAGCCCACCGGGGCCGGGCGAGCTGGTAAACGGAGATGCCCGAGAAGACCAACGCGAGAGAGCCGCAACCCGGCGAGGTGTGGAGCCGGATCGGTGGCGGCAGGTCGCGGGTTGTGACCGCCACCAACGGCCGTGTCCAGGTGGTTCGCCTCGAGAGTGGCGACCGTGAGTGGATCGGCTCAACGGAATTCATTGCGACGCACCGCGCCCCGCTCCGCGTCGTGGCGCGGCCGTGAGCGTTCCAACCGCCGGCCTGCTACGCATCGCGCAGGCTGTGAGCGTGTACTACCGGATCAATATCGAGGCGAACGCGCTGCTCGCTCATCCGTGGGTTGATCGGGCTCGCCTGAGGATCGTGGTAGAGCGCGCCGCTCGTGTTCGTCGCATCATCGGAACACTCGTGGACCGCGAGGCCGGGTATTCGCAGACGTGGGGCAGGAAACATTGGGGAGTGACATGAGAGAGTCGATCCGCGCGGCACTTGACCGGCGGTACGAGATCGTGAGTAGCACGTCCACCGACCCCCCGGTGGTGCATTACTACTGGCCTTCGGAATTTCCGATGTCGCTGTGTGGCGCGGTTTCACATCTCGAAGTACTTCCTGACCATGCTCGCCCCGGGCGGTTGTGCCGTTCCTGCGCCAACATCTTTCTTGCGATCCCGGGCACCCGAAAGAACCCGCACGCCGCGGGCAAGGCATGAAGCGCCAGGACGACGAGAACCTGACCATCCGGGAAAAGACGGTCTTAGCACTGCTACGCGAGGCGGTGGAGAGCGGGCGGCCGAGCGCTACGGCGTGGCTCGTGGTGTCGAAGGAATCGCCTGCGACCGAGCTGGACGTGAAGATGTTCCGGCGCCGGATGCTCAACGCGCTCCGGCGCTACGGAAAGCGGAAACAGATTCAGATACCGGCGCGGTGTTCACCGGAGGCGACGTGAAACGCAGCAACGCTTATGTGGGGGAGCTCGGGGAAGACGTATTCGAGGCGATCCCGAAGGCCGTGCTCGCGGCAGCACATCGAGGCGCTGGTCATCGCCGACGAGGCCGGCCACGTTGAAGCGCAAAGTAGAACGGAGAGGACATGAACAGTTCAAACAATGGAGGCAACGTGAAGCCCAAGATCAGCAAAGCAGCGGGTGATCCGATGGTCGGCCGCAAGTGGTTCATCCGTACTGTGACGTTTCACCTGGTTGGCGAAGTGACGGCGCGAAGCGGCGAGTTCCTCGTGCTCAAGGATGCCTCATGGGTGGCCGACTCAGGCCGGTTCATGCAGGCAATCAAGGATGGCACGCTCTCCGAGGTGGAGCCGGTCGGCGAGGCGTTGGTCAACACCGCGTCGATCGTGGATGCTTTCCCGTGGCGGCACGATCTGCCGAAGTCTCAGAAATAGAATGCCCCATTTCGTGATACCAGCCTGGTCGGGGTCGCGGTCGGGGTCGCGGTCGGGGTCGCGGTCGGGGTCGCGGTCGCAGTCGTGGTCGCGGTCGCAGTCGTGGTCGGGGTCGCGGTCGCGGTCGCGGTCGCAGTCGTGGTCGGGGTCGCGGTCGCAGTCGTGGTCGTGGTCGCGGTCGCGGTCGCGGTCGCAGTCGTGGTCGGGGTCGCGGTCGCAGTCGTGGTCGCGGTCGCGGTCGCGGTCGTGGGTATGAGGAAAACACTCCACGCGAGTAGCGCAGCGTGCTCGCGTGCGCCACAAGCAAGCAAAGACGGCCAGTAACCCGGAGGGGACATGAAACAGAAACTAACACCAGAAACACCGGACGCCTCACGGCCGATCAAGGACGCCGTAACCGTGTCCATCAGCCGGTGCGCCGATGGCTCGGTTCGGTATGA